>Ga0209835_1000383_pt1 | contig 29693 bp, 29 predicted proteins | sample LakKivwa52mmetaG_FD_184138 | JGI IMG/M metagenome (GOLD analysis project Ga0209835, IMG submission 184138) | Anoxic lake water microbial communities from Lake Kivu, Rwanda to study Microbial Dark Matter (Phase II) - Lake Kivu water 52m metaG... | ecosystem: Environmental > Aquatic > Freshwater >... | reverse complement strand
GCCGGAAATTCTGCCCGAGGAGGTCAAGGCGGTGCGCGACGACGCGATCATCGCCACCGGTCGCTCGGATTATCCGAACCAGGTCAATAACGTGCTGTGCTTCCCATTCATCTTCCGCGGCGCGCTCGATGCCGGCGCGACGACGATCACCGAGCAGATGAAGCTGGCCGCCGTGCGCGCGATCGCCGAACTGGCGCAGGTCGAGACCTCCGACGTCGTGGCGCTGGCCTACGGCGGCGAGGCGCTCGCCTTTGGCCCGGAATACCTGATTCCCAAGCCCTTCGATCCGCGCCTGATCGTCAAGATCGCGCCCGCCGTGGCGCTGGCGGCCGCCGAGTCGGGAGTGGCGACGCGGCCGCTCGCCGACCTGAACGTCTATCGCGAGCAGCTCAACAACTTCGTCTATCACTCCGGCTTCGTCATGAAGCCCGTATTCGCCGCCGCCAAGCAAAGCCCGAAGCGGGTGGTCTATTGCGATGGCGAAGACGAACGCGTGCTGCGCGCGGTGCAGGCGGTGCGCGACGAGGGACTGGCCCAGCCGGTGCTGATCGGCCGTCCGGATGTGATCGGGATGCGCATCGAGCGCGCCGGACTGCGCATTCAGGCCGGCAAAGATTTCGAAGTGGTCAATCCGGACTCCGATGCACGCTACCGCGACCTGTGGATGGGTTACCACCAGCTAATGGGCCGCAAGGGCATCACGCAGGAAATGGCCAAGCAGGCGCTGCGTTCCGACACGACGCTGATCGGCGCGATGCTGCTCAAGCGCGGCGACGTCGATGCACTGATCTGCGGCATGGTCGGCCGCCATGCGCAACACCTGCTTCACATCCGCGACGTGATCGGCCTCAAGACGCGCGCCCACTGCTTTGCCGCGATGAACCTGCTGCTGCTGCCGCAGCACACCCTGTTCATCTGCGACACCTACGTTAATGAAGACCCCGATGCCGGTGTGATCGCCGATCTCGCCCTCATGGCAGCCGAGGAGGTGCGCCGTTTCGGGCTCGTGCCCAAGGTCGCCCTGTTATCGCACTCGAACTTCGGCAGCATTCCTTCCGCTGCCGCGTACAAGATGGGGCAAGCGCTCGAGATCATCAATGCGCGCGCGCCCGACCTCGAGGTCGACGGCGAGATGCACGGCGACGCGGCGCTCAACGAGGAGATCCGCAATCGCATCTATCCGGCCAGCCGTCTGAAGGGCCAGGCGAACCTGCTGATCATGCCCAACATCGATGCCGCCAACATCGCCTTCAACCTGATGAAGGAAACCAATGGCGAGGGGATCACGGTCGGCCCGATCCTGCTTGGCGCGGCGCGGCCCGCACATATCCTGACCCCCACCGCCACCGTCCGCCGCCTGGTGAATATGACCGCGCTTGCGGTGGTGGACGCCAACCATCTACGCAGTTAGGAGAGTTCGATGCCGCACGCGATTCGCATCCATGAAACCGGCGGTCCCGAGGTGCTGCGCTGGGAAGAAGTCGGCGTTGGTGAGACTGCACCCAACGAAGTCCGGGTACGTCACGCGGCCGTCGGGCTCAACTTCATCGACATCTATCACCGCAGCGGCCTTTATCCGCTGCCGTTGCCGAGCGGCATCGGCCTCGAAGGCGCGGGCGTGGTCGAGGTGGTCGGCAGCGCGGTGACCGACCTGAAGCCCGGCGACCGCGTCGCCTACGCCGGTGGCCCGCCGGGTGCGTATGCCGAAGTGCGCAACATCCCCGCCGACCGACTGGTCCGGTTGCCGGATGCCATCGATTTCAGGACTGCCGCGGCGATGATGCTGCAGGGCATGACCGCGCAATATCTGCTGCGGCGTACCTATCGGGTACAAGCAGGTGACACGATCCTGATCCAGGCGGCGGCCGGTGGCGTTGGCCTGATTGTCTGCCAGTGGGCGAAGGCGCTCGGCGCCACCGTGATCGGCACCGTCAGCTCGGACGAAAAAGCGGCGCTGGCGAAGGCCCATGGTTGCGACCATCCGATCATCTACACGCGTGAAAACTTCGTCGCACGGGCGAAGGAGATCACGAATGGCGAGGGCGTGCCGGTCGTCTATGACTCGATCGGCAAGGACACCTTCACCGGTTCGCTCGACTGCCTGCGTCCGCTGGGGATGATGGTTACCTTCGGCAATGCCTCCGGTCCCGTGCCGCCCGTCGATACCCTCGAACTCTCGAAGCGCGGCTCACTGTTCCTGACGCGGCCGTCGCTGTTCGCCTATGTGGCGAAAAGAGCCGACCTGCTCGCCACCGCGCAGGAGTTGTTCGATGTTGTCGTTTCCGGCAAGGTGAAGATCGAGGTCAACCAGACCTATGCGCTCAAGGATGCGGCGCAGGCGCACATCGACCTTGCCGCGCGCAAGACGACCGGCTCGACCATCCTGCTACCGTAAGCCCATGCAGACCTATCTGATCGCGAATCCGAAAGGCGGCGTCGGCAAGAGCACGCTCGCAGTCAACCTGGCAGGTGGTCTGGCCAGGCGCGGTCATCGCGTCATGCTCGGCGATATCGACCGCCAGCAGTCATCCCGGGCCTGGCTGCAGTTGCGCCCGCCGGTCCTGCCGAAGATTGCCTCGTGGGAAATCAAGGCCGACGAACCCGCCCGGCCGCCGCAGGACACCACCCATGTCGTTCTCGACACGCCGGCCGGCCTGCATGGCAAGAAACTCGCGCATGTGCTGAAGATGGTCGATCGCGTTATCGTGCCGCTGGCGCCATCGTTGTTCGACATTCTGGCGACGCGTCGCTTCCTCGATGAAATGCTGGAAGAAAAAGTACTGCGCAAGCATCCGGTCGAAATCGCCGTCGTCGGCATGCGCGTCGATGCGCGTACGCGCGCGGCAGGGGAACTCGAGCGCTTTCTGCAGAATACCGGCCTGCCGGTGATCGCCCATTTGCGCGACACGCAGAACTACGTGCAGGCGGCGGCGCATGGCCTGACGATCTTCGATCTTTCCGCATCGCGCGCGGCCCAGGATTGGGAGCAATGGACGCCGATCCTGCGCTGGGTGGACGCAGGCTAGCCGCCTAGAAAAACTCGATTTCCGAAGCGGGTTCCGCTGGCCGCTGCAATTTACCTTCCTCGATCAGCAACTCGTAGGCATGGCACTGGTTGCGGCCGTTTTCCTTGGCCCAATACAAGGCTTCGTCGGCGCTATCGAGCACGAGCGAGGGTGTGTCCCCGAGCCTGATGCGGGAGAAACCGATGCTGATCGTCACGTTGCCGACCTGCGGGAATGCGTGGCTTTCAACGCGAGTCCGGAAACGATCGAAGGCGCGTTTCGCATGGGCGAGTTCCGCCGGCCGCAGCAGGGCGACAAACTCCTCGCCGCCAAAGCGGAACAGCTTGTCCTGAACACGGAAGCTATCGCGCATCAGGTCGGACATGAGGATCAGCACCTCGTCGCCGATCAGGTGGCCGAAGCGGTCGTTGATCGACTTGAAGTGGTCGATATCCATCACCGCGAGCCAGTGATCGCGCACCGGGGAGTGGCTTTGTCGACGTTCGGGATGGTTATTCTCCGCATCATCCTGCTTCGGGATGTTGGCGAGGATGTTCATCAGGTATTCGTCGAAGGTCTTGCGGTTGAGCAGTCGCGTCAGCGTGTCGGTCTCACTGTATTCAAGCAACGCCAGCACATTTTTCAGCAGGGCGGCGAGGCCATGCACGATGTCGAGGTCCGCGGCGGTCAGTGTCGCGGCACGCACGACCACGAGGAAGCCGTAAGGCTCGTGCAACTGGGTGCGCAGCATCAGGGTGAGGCGCGTCTCGCCCGTGGCCAGCGTCTCAACCAGCGGCGCGTCGCTGCCGAAGCAGTCCTGCAGATGCGGCGTGCTTTCGATCGATCCCGTTCGCTCGGGCCAGGAGAAGCCGTCATCGTGCGATATGACCGCGCCTGTGGCCTCGATCTCCGCCGAAAGACCGACCAGCACATCCCCAGATTGGATGAAAACCTTGTGCAGCTCGGTGCGTTGCGCCCCGAGGCAACTTTGGATTGCTTCAACCGCAGAGGTTTCGACCTCGCCGCGTTTGCGGCAGCGGGTAATCAGGTCGACATGTTGCAGCAGCGGATTCATCGGCGGTTGAGAAGTCGGCGCTGGCGGAACGGCATCAGAACAGGCCGTGCACCATCTTGGCGAGAAGCAGCAGGATAACGCCGGCGAAAATCTTTTTCAGGGTCGCGACCGGCAGGCTGTGCGCAGCCTTCGCGCCGAAGGGCGCGGTCAGCATGCTCGCCACGACACATGCAGCCAGCGCGGGCAGATAAATATAGCCGAAGCTCAAGGGGGGCAATGCCGTGGCGCCCCAGCCGCCGACCAGATAGCCGAGCGTGCCGGCCAGGGCGATGGGCAGGCCGATCGCCGCCGAGGTGCCGATCGCGTCGTGCATCTTGACGTTGCACCAGGTCATGAAGGGCACGGACAGTGAGCCGCCGCCGATGGCAACGAGTGCCGAGACCGCCCCGATGGCGCTGCCGACCGCGAACATGCCGAATGATCCGGGCAACTGGCGCGAAGGTTTCGGCTTGATGTTCGCCAGCATCTGGAAGGCGACATAGCTCATGAAGACGGTGAAGAAGATCGCCAGCGGTCGCGTCGGGATCAGGCTGGCGAGTTGCGCGCCGAGAAAGGTGCCGACGAGGATGCCCGGCGTGATGATGCGCACGATCGGCCAGCGCACCGCGCCATGGCTGTGATGGGCGCGCAGCGACGAGATCGAGGTGAAGACGATTGCCGCCATCGAAGTGCCGAGCGCGAGATGCATCAAATGCGTTTCCGGGAAGCCCTGCGCGGCGAACATCAGCGCCAGCACCGGCACCATGATCGCGCCGCCGCCGACGCCGAGCAGGCCGGCGAAGAAACCGGCCACGGCGCCCAGCAAGACATAACCGAGCAGCCAGACCGTCATTTCAGCAGCTTCCGCACGATGAAATTCCACTCGGCCGGATCGACCGGCGTGATCGACAGCCGATTGCCACGCTGGAGCACGCGCATATTCGCAAGTTCGGGATGCGTGCGCAGTTCGTCGAGGCCGACCAGGCGCGTCTTCTTGACGATGCGCACATCGACATTCACCCAACGCGGATTCTCGGGTGTCGACTTCGGGTCGAAATAGGGACTGGTGGCATCGAACTGCATGCGGTCGGGATAGGCCAGTTTCGCCACCTCCGCCAGACCGGCGATGCCCGGTTCCGGGCAGGATGAGTGGTAGAAGAACACGCCGTCGCCTACTCTCATCTGGTCGCGCATGAAGTTGCGCGCCTGGTAGTTGCGCACGCCCCACCAATCGACGGTCTGATTTGGCATCGCGAGCACATCGTCGATGCCGACGACGGAGGGCTCGCTTTTCATCAGCCAGTAGCGCATCCACTTGCTCCGAAAGAAAACGCGGCCATGAGTGCATGACCGCGCTTGTTGGGTTCCCCGCGAGTGCCGTTTGGCCGGCATCCTGAACCTGGGTCCAGAATGGTCGCGTTCCTGCCGCTTCAGGTGCACTCGCAACAGTACGAAACTGAGGGAGCGCTCACAACGGCGGCGTCTCTGGGCGGCGACCGATGCCAATCAGCATTGGTTCAAGGAATGTATGGCCTTGGCGAACACCGCAGGGAAAAACCTAAAACCGTTTGAAGCCCAGCCGTTTCTCTGGCCGCAATGCTCAATGTCAGAAGAGCTTTTCCTGCGGGGCGAGTACTTCATCCAGCCGTGCTTCGATGGCTTTGATTCTACCCATCGACTCCGCGTCGTCAATGACTTGATCCGCTGGCGTTCCCGTGGCATTCTGCCGAGCTGAATTCAGTTCGTGCGCGAGATTCAGTGCCGTCATCACCGCGAGCCTTTCGCCCGTACTTTTGGTCGCCTTGGCGATGTCGTGCATGCGCGCATCGAGCAGTTCCGCCGCGGCTTGCAGCGAGCCCGCTTCTTCCGGCGCGCAGGCGACGCGATATTCGCGTCCCTGAATCTTGATGTCCAGTGTGGTGGTCATTCTTCGGGAAGCTTGTCCATCAGGCCTTCGAGACGCGTGCGCGCCGTCGTCATGCGTTCCGCTAGATCCCGGTTTTCCCCTTCGAGCGTGCTCACGCGATCGCGCAGCCGATGATTCTCGGCGCGCAAGTCTGCGCACAGGCTGACGATCTGCTCGACTTTCTGTTCGAGGCGGGCAAGCGGGTTGTTCATGGGCGCGCAGTTTGTTGGAAAAACGGTTACCGGTCAAGCAGTTCGCGCCGCTTTTGAAGGCGATGCCGTAATAGCGTGGCGCAAAAAGTCGGCGCTGGCGGGACGGCACCTCTATAATCTGCTTGCTTCGTCCGCGGTGCCTGATCGGTTGCAAGACCGGCAGGTGAAACGGGAAACAGGTGCGCCATCGTTATTGACGACAATGCCTGTGCTGCCCCCGCAACGGTAAGGAAGTGCGGAACCGTCCAAATGCCACTGGGAAAATCCCGGGAAGGCGGCGGTTCAAGACTTCCGAGCCCGGAGACCGGCCACGGACGATCCGGTTGAATGCGCTGCGGGGTGCGGTGCGTCGGTGGATCGTCTCTGCCCACGCTCTCATCCCCTGTGCGTTCGTGTTGATCACCGGCCTGCGGGGACGCTGGCCGCACAGGGAGATACCTATGTCTATCCGTTATTCACGCACGGCAATCGCCGTTGCGCTTTCCATTGTTTTTCAACCTGCATTCGCAGCCGTCGAAGACGAGGCGGCTATCGTCGTCACGGCAACGCGCGTACCGACACGCGTCAACGAAGTCATCGCCGATGTGACCGTCATCGGGCGCGAAACCATCGAACAAGCCGGGCCGACGACCTTGCCGGAGTTGCTGGCGCGCCAACCGGGCCTGCACGTCGCCGACAACGGCGGGCGCGGCAAGGCTGCGAGCGTGTTCATCCGCGGCACGGCGTCTTCGCATGCCCTGCTGCTGGTCGACGGTGTTCCTTTGGGATCGGCAACCACCGGGCAGCCTTCGCTGAACAATCTGCCGCTTTCCCAGATCGAACGCATCGAAATCCTGCGCGGACCGGCTTCGAGTCTGTACGGTTCCGACGCCATCGGCGGCGTGATCCAGATTTTCACGAAGCGCGGCGAGGGGCCGGCACGGATCAGCGCCTACGCCGGCATCGGCAGCCACGGCACCCGCGAAGCGCAGGCCGGTGTTTCGGGCAGTACCGGCGCGTTGTCGTACAACCTCTCGGTGTCGCACTACAGCACCGACGGTTTCAACGTCGCGGCCGATCCGCAGCGTTTCAACACCGTCAATTTCTCCCTGCCCAATCCCGACGACGACGGCTATCGCAACACCGCGTTCTCTGGTCGCCTCGCGTACGAACTGGCCAAGGGCCATCAGATCGGCATCGCCGTGCTGGAGGCAAAAAGCCGCAACTGGTTCGATCGCGGCGGGCCGACCGTCGATGCCTACAACAACGACAAAACCCGCGCGTATGGCATATTCCTGCGCAACCGCATCAGCGACATCTGGACGTCCGAACTGCGCTGGGGAGCAAGCGAAGACTGGTCCGAATCGTTCGCGCCCGGACGCTCGCTGTTCGCCACCCTCCAAACGCAATGGATCTGGCAGAACGACATTCGCCTGCCGGTTGGCAGGCTGATGGTCGCCCTCGAGAACACGGAGCAGTCGGTCGACAGCACGACCAATTACACCGTCAAGCGGCGCGAGGTCGATTCCGCAGTGCTCGGCTATCAGGGCAACGTCGGCGCGCATAGCTGGCAGACCGCGCTGCGCCACGACGACAACTCCCAGTTCGGGGCGCATACGACCGGCTCGCTCGGCTATGGCTATCGTTTTTCCACCGACTGGCAGGTTCGCGCCGCCGTTGGTACGGCCTTCAAGGCACCCAGCTTCAACCAGCTTTATTTCCCCGGCTTCGGCAACGCCGCCCTCAAGCCGGAAAAGGCCCGCAACCGGGAGATTGGCCTGCACTGGCAACAAGGCGGCCAACACGCCAGCACGACCTGGTTCGACAACCGTATCACCGACCTGATCGAAGGCTTTCCGGTCACCAACACCGGCAGGGCGCGCATCAAGGGCACCAGCCTCGCTTACGGCCTGCTTTACGGCGCCTGGTCGGTTGACGCCGGCATCGACCTGATGCGGCCGATCAACGAGGCGACCGGTCACCGCCTGCAGCGCCGCCCGGCGGAAATGCTGAAGCTGGCCGTGACCTATGCGCCCGGCGACTGGAAGGTCGGCGGCGAAACCTCCTCGGTCGGCCGCCGCTTCGATACCACCACCGAAGGACGGCCCATGCATGGCTACGGCGTGGTGAATCTGTTCGCGAGCAAGGCGCTCGACAAGGAATGGTCGCTGGAAGGGCGCATCAACAACCTGTTCGATCGCGTCTATGAAAACGCCTGGTCCTACGCCGTTCCCGGCCGCGAAATCTTCCTCGGCCTGCGCTATCAGCCAAAATAGCATATGCCCTCCCGCCGCGCCCTGCTGGTTCTCGCCCTGCTTGCCCTGTTGAGCGCGGCGAGCCTGCTGGCGGCGCTGGCGGCGGGCAGCCTTGGCATTCCCTTTGGCGAGGTGTTGGCGGCGCTCGGCGGCGGCGACACGCCGCACGCGGCGATTGTGCGCGACCTGCGCCTGCCGCGCGCGCTGGCCGGCTTCGCTTGCGGCGGGCTGCTGGCGCTGGCCGGGGCGTTGATGCAGGTGCTGCTCAGGAATCCGCTCGCCGATCCCTATGTGCTGGGCATCTCCGGCGGCGCGGGCGTCGGCGCGCTATCGGCCATGCTGCTCGGGTTGGCCGGGTTGAGCATTGCCGGTTTCTCCTTCGTCGGCGCGCTGGTCGCCATGCTGCTGGTATTCGGCCTCGCGCACGGCGACGGCAGCTGGACGCAGACGCGGCTGCTGCTGACCGGCGTGGTGGTCGCCGCCGGCTGCGGCGCGGTCGTCGCGCTGATCCTCACCCTCGCGCCAGAGCAGAAGATTCACGGCATGCTGTTCTGGCTGATGGGCGATCTGTCGCAAGCGGTCGATCCGCGGCTGGCGCTCCTGACGCTGGCGGCAGCGCTGCTCGTCGTCCTGCCCTTCGCCCGCGAGCTCAACCTGCTGGCGCGCGGCGCCGAACAGGCGCGGGCGCTGGGCGTGGCCGTGCCGACGCTGCGGCGCGTGGTGTATGCCGTCGCCTCGCTGGCGACCGCCGTCGCCGTGACCACCGCTGGCTCGATCGGCTTTGTCGGCCTGATCGTGCCGCATCTGGTGCGGCTGGCGATCGGCAACGACCAGCGCCTGCTGCTGCCTGCCGCCGCGCTGGCCGGCGGCAGCCTGCTGGTGCTGGCCGACACGGCGGCGCGCACCGCCTTCGCGCCGCTGCAGTTGCCGGTGGGCGTGCTCACCGCGCTGATCGGCGTGCCGGTGTTTCTTTACCTGCTCTCGCGAGGGCGCCCATGATCCTGCAAGCGCGCCAGCTCGCGGTCAGCATCGGCCTGCACAAGGTCTGCCTGAGTCTCGACCTCGATCTCGCGCCGGGCAGCCGGCTGGCCATCCTCGGCCGCAACGGCGCTGGCAAGTCCACGCTGCTCGCCACGCTGGCCGGCCTGCGCGAGGCCGACGCCGGCACGCTGCGGCTCGCCGGCCAGAGCTACGCCGAACTCGGCCCGCGCGCCGCCGCGCGCCTGCGCGGCTGGCTCGGCCAGGACCGCAGCGATCCCTTTGCCAGCACCGTCCTCGATACCGTGCTGACCGGCCGCCATCCGCACCTCGACCGCTGGGCCTGGGAGTCGGCGGCGGACGTCGCCATCGCCCGCGACGCGCTCGCGGCGACGGGACTGTCCGGTTTCGAGCAACGCGAAATTCATACCCTCTCGGGCGGCGAGCGCCAGCGCGCCGCCATCGCCGCGCTGCTGGCGCAGGCGCCGCGCCTGTATCTGCTCGACGAGCCGCTCGCCCACCTCGACCTCAACCACCAGATCGCCATCCTCGACCTGCTCGCGCAACGTGCGCGCGAGGACGGCGTCGCCCTGGCGATGGTGCTGCACGACCCGAATCTCGCGCTGCGCTACTGCGACCAGGTCGTCCTGCTCTACGGCGACAGCCGGCACGTCGCCGGGCCGACGGCGGAGATCCTCGACGCCGCGACGCTGTCCGACCTCTACGGCCATCCGCTGCGGCGGGTGGAAAACTTTTTCGTTCCGGAATAGACCTCATGGATCACGCCGCCCGCATGCAACGCAAGAAAGCCGTCATCGACGCCAAAGTCGGCGCTGCCGTGACGGCACGCGGCGTGTTCCTGATCCACACCGGCACCGGCAAGGGCAAGTCCTCCGCCGCCTTCGGCGTGCTGGCGCGTGCGCTGGGACACGGCCTCTCCGCCGTCGTCGTGCAGTTCGTCAAGAACCGCTCCGACACCGGCGAGGAAGCCTTCTTCCGCGCGCAGTCCAACGTGCGCTGGCATGTGATGGGCGAGGGCTTCACCTGGGAGACGCAGGATGCCGCGAAGGACGCCGCCGCCGCGCGCGCCGCGTGGTACATGGCGAAACAGGCGCTGGCCGATCCGGCGGTCGACCTCGTCATCCTCGACGAATTCACCTACGCGCTCAAATATCGCTGGCTCGACACGGCCGAAGTGCTGGCCGCCTTCGCCGCGCGACCGGCCATGCAGCACCTGATCGTCACCGGCCGCGCCGCGCCGGCCGAACTGGTCGCTGCCGCCGACACCGTGACCGACATGACCCTCGTCAAGCACGCCTTCCAGCACAGCGTGCAGGCGATGGCGGGGATCGAGTGGTGAATTGCCCTGCGTTGTTGGTCGCCGCGCCCGCCTCGGGCCACGGCAAGACCACCGTGGTCGCCGCGCTGGCGCGGCTGCATACGCGGCTGGGCCGCAAGGTGCGCGTGTTCAAGTGCGGGCCGGACTTTCTCGATCCGCAGATTCACCAGCGCGCGAGCGGCGCGGCCTGCGAGACCATTGACCTGACGATGTGCGGCGAAGCGGACGCACGCTGGCGGCTCGCGCGCGCGGCGCGGGAGGCCGACCTGATCCTCGTCGAGAGCGTGATGGGGCTTTACGATGCCACGCCGAGCGGTGCGGAGCTTGCCCGCCGGCTGGGCCTGCCGATCCTGCTCGTCATCGACGCCGGCGCGATGGCCGGCAGCTTCGGCGCCGTGGCCTGGGGCTTGAAGCACTATCAGGAAAATGAGGGGGAGGGCGCGCCGATCACCCATGCGCTGGCCAACCGTGTCGGCAGCGACTTCCACGCCGAACTGTGCCGCGCGAGCCTGCCGGACGACATCGCTTGGGCGGGCAGCCTGCCGCGCGACGCCGATACCGCCCTGCCCGAGCGGCATCTTGGCCTGCTACCCGCCACCGAAATCGCCGATCTCGACGCGCGCATCGAACGCATGGCCGACCTGCTGGCCGCCACGGACGCCGCCGCATTGCCGCCGGCCGTGGAGTTTGCCGTCCTGCCAGCGCCGACTTTTCCGCGACGGCTCGCCGGCAAGACCATCGCGGTCGCGCGCGACGCCGCCTTCTGCTTTATCTATCCTGCCAACCTCGAATGCCTCGAAGCGATGGGCGCGCAGCTCGCCCATTTCTCGCCGCTCGCGGATGCCGACCTGCCGGTCTGCGACGCCGTCTGGCTGCCGGGCGGCTATCCCGAACTGCACGGCCCGGCGCTTGCCGCCAATCGCACGATGGCCGAGGCGCTGCGCGCGCACGTCGCCGCGGACAAGCCGCTGCTCGCCGAATGCGGCGGCATGATGGCCTGCTTCGACACGCTCGCCGACCTGACCGGACAGGCGCACGCCATGTTCGGCTTGCTGCCCGGCATTACGCGCATGCAGAAGAAGCTCGCCGGATTGGGAATACTTGAAGCCGACCTGCCCGAAGGCGCGCTCACCGGCCACACCTTCCACTACTCGACGGCCGATACCGCGCTCGCCCCCATCGCGCAAGCCGTCAAGACGGCGGGCAATGGCGGCGAGGCGATCTGGCGCCACCAGCGCCTTACCGCGAGCTACATGCACTTTTATTTTCCGTCCAACCCAGACGCTACCGCGAGCCTGTTCCTGCCATGAATCCACATCGCTACAGCAACGAAGAAATCGCCGCCCTCGACCGCGCCATCCGCGAACGCCGCGATATGCGCCACTTCCTTCCCGATCCGCTGCCGGTCGGCCTCGTCGAGCGCCTCGTCGAAGCCGCGCACCACGCGCCCTCGGTCGGCTACATGCAGCCCTGGCGCTTCGTCCGCGTGCGCGATGCCGAGCGGCGCGCGCGCATCCACGCCCTCGTCGAACAGGAGCGGCTTGCCACCGCCGCCGCGCTGCCCAGCCGCAACGAGGAATTCATGCAGGTGAAGATCGAAGGTATCCGCGAGTGCGCCGAACTGCTCGTCGTCGCGCTGATGCCCGGGCGCGAGCGCCACCTCATCGGCCGCCGCACGCTGCCCGAGATGGACATCGCCTCGGTCGGTTGCGCGATCCAGAACATGTGGCTGCTGGCGCGCGCCGAAGGCGTCGGCATCGGCTGGGTGTCGTTCTTCGACCCCGACAAACTCGCCGCGCTGCTGGAAATGCCGAAAGGCGCGCGTCCGCTCGCCGTGCTGTGCATCGGCAAGGTGCCCGCCTTCTACCCGCGCCCGATGTTCGAAGATGCCGGCTGGGGCCAGCGGCTGCCGCTAGAAGACGTGCTGTTCGAGGAACGCTGGAAAGTCGGCGCTGGCGGGACGGCGCCGAGTTACTGAAATGTCGGCACCGGGCCGACGGCAGTTCGCTACAATGAACCGGTAATCCTTGCGGAGCAGGCCCATGAACCTCATCGACCGTATCACCATCGAGCCCGGCAAATGCGGCGGACGTCCGTGCATCCGCGGTTTGCGCATTCGCGTCAAGGATGTGCTGGGCCTGCTGGCCGCCGGCGCCAGCCACGCCGAGATTCTCGAGGACTATCCCGACCTTGAGGAAGCCGACATCCTGGCCGCGCTGAGCTACGCGGCAGAGCAAAGCGATCACCTGATTCTGCGCGCGGCTTGAAACTGCTTGTCGACAACCAGTTGCCGGAGGCGTTGGCCGTTTTCCTCGCCGGGAACGGCATCGTCGCGCGTCATGTGCGGCGGCTCGGTCTTGGCGCTGCCGCGGATGAAGATATCTGGCGTTTTGCCGCCGCCGAAGGATTCGGCATCGTGACGATGGACGAGGACTTCCAGCACTTGGCTGCGCGCTACGGCACGCCGCCGCAAGTCGTCTGGGTCAGGCTCGGCAACGTGCGCAAGCAAGCGCTGCTCGAAGCATTTTCGGCGACACTTCCCGATCTGCTGACTGGATTGGCGAGCGGGGCACCCGTTATCGAGATCGCCTGATAGGCGGCCATGAGGGATCGCGCTGAGGAAAGTCGGCGCTGGCGGGACGGCGCCGGGTTACCGAGGCCGCTTGTCCCGCGCCGCCTCGATCTGCTCGCACAGTCGCGCTGCGCCCTCGACAAGGCGCGGCGTGTGGCGCTGGATCAGGTCGGGCGGGATGAAGTAGAGGTTGTCGCGCTTCACGGCCGTCATGCTCGGCCACTGCCGCCAGTCGTCCACCCACTCGGGACGGGCCTCGCCCATGCCGCTGGCGACGACGATTTCGGGATCGGCGGCGAGCACCGCCTCGACGCTGACCTTGGGCGCAAGCGGCTTCAAGTCGGCGAAAACGTTTTCGCCGCCGCACAGGCGGATGGCGTCGCTGATGACTTGCCCGCCGCCGACGGTCATCAGCGGCTGCTTCCAGATCTGGTAGAAGGTGCGAACCCTCGGCCGGTCGCCGTAGCGTTCGCGCAGTTCCCGCAGACGGGCGCGGAAGGCCGTCGCCGCCGCATCGGCGACGGCTGGCGTGCCGGCGAGCGCGCCGTAGCGTTCCAGACTTTTCGCCACGTCGTCGATGCGTTCCGGCTGCGAGAGATAGACGGGAATGCCCAGTGCGCGCAGTTTCTCGATGTGCGCCGGGCTGTTGCCGCTGGCCCAGCCGACGGCGAGATCGGGTTTGAGCGCGGCGACGGCTTCGAGATCGAGTTTGGTGTAACCGCCGACGCGCGGTACGCGTTTGGCCGCTTCGGGGTAGTCGCTGTAATCGACCGCGCCGACGAGTTTCGCCCCGGCGCCGGCGGCAAACAGCGTTTCCGTGACATGCGGGGCGAGGCTGACAATGCGCTGGGCGGGGCGGGCCAGGCGCACTTCGGTTCCCGTGTCGTCGCGCACCACCACTTCCGCCTGCGCGGAAAACGCAGCGCAGGCAAACAAGCAAAGCAGGCGTTTCATGTCGTCTCCTTCAGGGCGCATTCAAGCCTGCGCCATTGGTTTTCGTCGGCCGGCAAGCCCAATCGTAGGCTGGGCAGTGCCGAGGGAGTGTCGAGCCGGCGCACGAGGATGCCGCACCGGGCGAGCTGTTCGTAAAGCGCGGCGGCGCGCGGCGTGGCGACGGTCCGGAACAGCGCGCAGCCGGTCGGGACGCCGAGGGGGCGCAACGCATCGGCCAGTCGCGGCGCGGCGACAGCCAGACGGGCGCGCTGCGCCGCCTGCCAGTCGCGATCGGCCAGCGCCAGCCGCGCCGCCCAGCGCGCGGGATGACTCACGGCCCAGGGGCCGAGGGCTTCCTGCAAACGGGCGAGCAGGTCGGGCGCGGCGAACGCGAAACCGACGCGCGCGCCGGCCAGGCCGAAAAACTTGCCGAGCGAACGCAGCACGACGACGTTCTCCGCCGCGCCGGCCAGGGATTCCAGCGGCTCGGCATCGAGAAAGGCCTCGTCGACGACCAGCCAGCGCACGCGGGCGGCGCGGCCGAGCAGTTCGTCGCGACAGTGGCGTCGGCCGGTCGGGTTGTTCGGATTGCAGACCACCGCGTAGTCCGCGGCCTCGTCCCAGCCGACGAGCGCGTGCCCGGCGGCCCGCCAGGCGGCCGGATGCTCGGTGTAGAGCGGCGCAGGCATAGCGACGCGGCCGGGCGAAAACAGCGTCGGCAGGGCCTGAATGGCCGCTTGCGAGCCGGGCAGCGCAAGCAGACGCTCCGCGCCGTAGTAGCTATGCGCGGCGGCTTCCAATCCGTCGTCATCTTCGGGCAGCCGTTGCCATACCTCGGCCGGTACGGGCGGCAGCGGGTAGGGCCAGGGCGCGATGCCGGTCGACAGGTCGAGCCACTCGGCCAGCGGGATGCCGTAGCGCCGCGCGGCGTCCCGCAGTCTGCCCCCATGTTCAAGCAAGGACGAGGCTCCCGGCGATAAAGCAGCCCAACCAAAGCCACTGGCCGCGCTCGACCAGCGCGACAGCGCGGCCGATATCAGCCGCGCTTGCCGTCACGCCAGCGCCGAGTTTTGGCCGTTCCTCGACAGCGCCGTGATAGCTCGCCGCGCCGCCGAGACAAACGTTCAGAGCCCCCGCGCCTGCCGCCATTACCGGGCCGGCGTTCGGGCTGCTCCAGGCGGCGGCTTGAGTCCGCCAACAGACGAGGGCGTTTTGCGTGCTGCCGAGCAGCGCGTAGGTCAGCGCGGTCAGCCGCGCGGGAACGTAGTTGAGCGCATCATCGAGGCGCGCCGCCGCCCAGCCGAAATAAATCCGCCGCTCGTCCTTGTAGCCCCACATCGCGTCGAGCGTGTTGGCGAGGCGAAACAGCACCGCCCCCGCGCCGCCGGCGACAAAGAACCAGAGCAGCGCGCCGAACACCGCGTCGTTGCCGTTCTCCAGCACCGATTCGACGGCGGCGGTCGCCACGCCGGATTCGTCGAGTTGCGAAGTGTCGCGCGAGACGATCATGCCGACGGCTTGCCGCGCGCCGGGCAGATCGCCCGCCGCCAGCGGCGCAGCGATAGCGCGCGCGTGCTCGGCGAGACTCTTTCCGCCGAGCGCGAGCCAGAGCAGCAACGCATCCACGACAGGATGCGCGGCCCAGGCCGCCAGTGTGACGAAGGGCAGGACGATAGCGCTCCATGCCAACAGGCCGCGCATTCGATTGCCGACGACATGCCCCGGCGCGCCGGCGCGCAAGGCGCGTTCCGCCGCATCGGCCAGCCGGCCGAAGCCGACGAGCGGATGGAAGCGGGGCGGCTCGCCGAGCAGGCGGTCGAGAAGAATGCCAGCTACGGCCGGCAGAGCGGATGCGAGCATCAACTTACAATGGCGCGATGAAAGCGCTAATGGTACAAGGCTGCACTTCCGACGCCGGAAAATCGACACTCGTCGCGGCATTGTGCCGCATCCTGCACCGGCGCGGCGTGAAGGTCGCGCCGTTCAAGCCGCAGAACATGGCGTTGAACTCGGCCGTCACCGTCGATGGCGGCGAGATCGGCCGCGCGCAGGCCTTGCAGGCGCAAGCCGCCGGCTTGCTCCCGCGCATCGACTTCAATCCGGTGCTGCTCAAGCCGAACAGCGACCGGCGCGCGCAGGTGATCATCCACGGCAAGGCGGTCGCCGACCTGAATGCACGCGCCTACCACGACTACAAAACGACGGCGATGGCGGCGGTGCTGGAGTCCTGGCATCGCCTGCAACAGGAGTTCGACTGCGTGATTGTCGAAGGCGCGGGCAGTCCGGCGGAGGTGAATCTGCGCGACCGCGATATCGCCAACATGGGCTTTGCGGAAGCCGTGGATATTCCGGTGATCCTGATTGGCGACATCGACCGCGGCGGCGTGCTGGCCCACCTGTCCGGCACGCTTGACCTGCTGTCGCCGACGGAGCGGACACGCACGCGGGGCCTTGTCATCAACCGCTTTCGCGGCGATATCGGCCTGTTGCAGCCGGGCCTCGACTGGCTGGAGCGCCACACCGGCAAGCCGGTGCTCGGCGTACTGCCCTATTTGCACGGCCTGTTCCTCGATGCCGAGGATGCGCTTGCCCATCATTCAGAACGCGATGGCGAAACGAAGCTGCGTGCCGCCGCGCCCGTCTTCCCGCGCATCTCCAACGCCAACGACCTCGACCCGCTGCGCCTGCATCCCGAGATCGACTTCCGCTGGGTCGGCCCCGGCCAACCCTTGCCGCCCTGCGACCTGATTGTGCTGCCCGGCTCGAAGTCGGTGCAGGCCGACCTCGCGTGGCTGCGGGCGCAGGGACATGAAGCCGCGATCAAACGCCACCTGCGCTACGGCGGCAAGGTCGTCGGCCTGTGCGGGGGTTATCAGATGCTCGGCCGCGCGCTGCACGATCCGCTGGGTATCGAAGGCCAAGGCGGCCCGGGCCTAGGGCTGCTCGATTGCGAGACGACGCTGGAGGCGGAGAAGCAGTTGCGCAACGTGACCGGCACGCTGAAAGTCGGCGCTGGCGATACGGCAATGCAAGGCTACGAAATCCACATGGGCGTAACCACGGGGCCGGCGCTCGCCCGTCCCGCCGTCCTGCTCGACGACGGTCGCAGCGATGGCGCGATTTCGGACGACGACCAGATTCTCGGCAGCTACTGCCACGGCCTGTTCGACCGGCCCGCGGCGCTGGCCGCGCTGCTCGCCTGGGCGGGCGCGCGCGACATCGCGCCGGTCGATCTCGCCGCGCGCCGCGAGGCGGACATCGACCGGCTGGCCGATGCGACCGAGGCCGCGCTGGGCGAAAGTCGTTTGCGCGAGCTGCTGCCGCTCTCCGGATGAAGGCGCGCATCGACTTTCCGCGCGCGGAAGGCGGCCGCGAGCGCCTCGATTTTTCCGCGCCGCGCGCGGTGCTGAGCGCCACCACGCCGGACGAGGTGCCCGGCGTCCTCGCCGCGGCCGAACGGCAGGCGCATGCCGGCCGCTGGGTGGTTGGCTGCGTCGCCTACGAGGCGGCGCCCGCCTTCGACGTCGCGCTGCGCGTGCGCCCGGCCGCCGGCCCGCTGCCGCTGGCGGTCTTCGCCATTCACGACGCCCCGGACCAGCGTGCCGACGACGCGCATGCGGCGGATTTTTCCTGCGGGCCGTGGCGCATGTTGCCTTCCCCGGAGGGCGGGCTGGCGGCGGTCGGCGCCGTGCAACGCGGCATCGTCGCGGGCGACTACTATCAGGTGAATCTCACGGCGCGCCTGCGGGCAGCCTTTGCCGGCGACGGTCCCGCCCTGTTCGACGCCCTGCGCACGACGCAGCCGGCCGGCTACTGCGCGCATCTCGACGGCGGCGCGTGGGAGGTGCTCTCGGTCTCGCCCGAGCTGTTCTTCGACTGGCGACCGGACAGCGGCGTCCTGACGACGCGACCGATGAAGGGCACCGCGCCGCGCGGCGCCGATGCCGCAACGGACGCTGCCGCCGCGCAGGCCCTGCGCGCATCCGCCAAGGAGCGCGCCGAAAACCTGATGATCGTCGACCTGCTGCGCAACGACCTCGCGCGCGTCGCCGCGCTCGGCACGGTGCGCGTGCCCGAACTGTTCGCGCTCGACGCGCTGCCGACCGCGTGGCAGATGAGTTCCACCGTGCAATGCGCGACACGCCCCGGCACGTCGCTCGCGGAGATTTTTCGCGCGCTGTTTCCTTGCGGCTCGATCACCGGTGCCCCCAAGGTCGCGGCCATGGCGGCCATCGCCGCGCTGGAAGAGGCGCCGCGCGGCGCCTACTGCGGCGCCATCGGCCTGCTGCCGCACTCGGCGCGGCCGGGCGGCCACGCGACCTTCAACGTCGGCATCCGCAGCGTCGTCATCGATCGCACCGCCGGCCGCGCCGAGTGCGGCATCGGCAGCGGCATCGTCGCCGACTCGACGGCGGCGGCCGAACTGGACGAATGGCGCGTCAAGCGCGGCTTCCTGCTGCGCGCCACGGCGCATTTCGAGCTGCTCGAAACCCTGCGGCTGGAGGATGGCGCCTACCCGGAGCGGGCGCGCCATCTCGCGCGCATGGCCGCGAGCGCCGCGCACTTCGGCTTCGCGTTCGACCGCGCGTGCGCGGCGGCGGCGCTCGACGAGCTGGCCCGGCGGCACCCGGCGGGCGCCTGGCGCGCGCGCCTGCTGTGCGACCGGGCCGGCGTCCCGCGCGCGGCATGCCATGCGCTGGAGGCGGCGCCGGCGGCGGCGGCCGTCGTCCTGGCCGCCGGACCGATCGAAGGCGACGCCGAATTTTTCCTGCACAAGACGACCGAGCGCGCGGCCTACGCCGCCTTCGTGCCGCCCGCCGGGGTGTTCGACACCCTGTTGTGGAACGCGCGCGGCGAGCTCACCGAATTCACGCGCGGCAACGTCGTCGTGGAACTCGACGGCCGCCGCGTGACGCCGCCCGTGGCCTGCGGCCTCCTGCCGGGCGTGGGCCGCGCCATTCTGCTGGAGCGCGGCGCGGTCACGGAACGCGTGGTGCGGCGCGAGGATCTGCCGCGCGCCACCGGACTCTGGTTCGTCAACAGCCTGCGCGGCTGCCTGCCCGTCCGTCTCGACGCCGGCGTTACGGCTGCTTGAGGGGCAGTGCGAGCCCCGCCGCCACCAGCGTCACCCGGTCGGCGAGCGCGGCGACGCGCTGGTTGAGCCGGCCCTGTTCGTCGCGGAAGCGCCGCGCCAGCGCGTTCTCCGGCACGATGCCCCAGCCGACTTCGTTGCTGACGAGGATGATCCAGCCCGGCAGTTCCGGCAGGGTTTCGAGCAGCTTGGCGACTTCGCCGTCGCGCTCGGCGAGCAACACGTTCGCCAGCCACAGCGTCAGGCAATCGACCAGCAGGCAGGTGTCCGGCGCGGCTGCGCGGCGCAGCGCGGCGGCAAGCAACAGCGGTTCCTCGACGGTGCGCCAGCCAGCCGGTCGGCGCGCACGGTGGTGGGCGATGCGCTCGTCCATTTCGGCGTCGCGCGCCTCGCCGGTGGCGAGGTAATCAACGCGCAGTCCGGAGGCCAGCGCCTGTGCTTCGGCGAAGGCGCTTTTGCCCGAACGGGCGCCGCCGATAACGAGTTCGATCATGCCGGGAGTTTAGCGCGCCCGCTATAATCGACGACGATTCGGTCAAGGGAATGCCGTGCAAATCGGCAGCGGGCCCGCCGCTGTAACCGGGGACGCACGTCGCCTGCCGCAAGGCAGCCACTGTGGCAACACGGGAAGGCGCGACAGTGCGGACGATCCGGGAGCCAGAAGACCTGCCGCGTCATTTTCATGAAACCTGTGGCAAGGGTTTCGCCGCATGCCTGGCCGTGTGCGGCGAAACCCTTTTCGCTTTTCTGGAAGGATGAATCGGATGCATTCCCGCGCAATTCCCCCGCTCGACCGCAGTCTGGAAACCGAGCTGCGCCGCAAGATCGACAACAAGACCAAGCCGCCCGGCAGCCTCGGCCGGCTCGAAACGCTCGCCCTGCAGATCGGCCTGGTGCGCGGCGCGCTGACGCCGACCTTGCACCAGCCGCACATCGTCGTTTTTGCCGGCGACCACGGCGCGGCGAAGGCGGGCATCTCGGCCTTCCCGCAGGAAGTCACCTGGCAGATGGTCGAGAACTTCCTTGCCGGCGGCGCGGCGATCAACGTCTTCGCGCGCGCCAACGACATCGATCTGACCATCGTCGATGCCGGCGTCGCACACGACTTCGGGCCGCGTGAAAACCTCGTTGACGCAAAAATCGGCCCTGGCGGGACGGCAAGTTACCTCGACGGCGCAGCGATGACGGCGGAACAATGCGCCACGGCGATGACGCGTGGCGCGGCCATCGTCGCCGGGCTCGCGGCTGGCGGCTGCGAGGTCGTCGGCTGCGGCGAGATGGGCATCGGCAATACGGCGTCCGCCGCGCTGATCACCCACTGCCTGACGGACGCGCCGCTCGCGGCCTGCGTCGGGCGCGGCACCGGGCTCGACGACGCGGGGCTGGCGCGCAAGACCGCCCTGCTGCAACAGGCGCTCGACGGCTGGCCGGAGCGCAATGCCGATCCGCTGGCCGTGCTCGCCCGTTACGGCGGCTTCGAGATCGCGATGATGGCGGGCGCGATGCTGGCCGCCGCGCAGCGCCGGATGCTCGTGCTCGTCGACGGCTTCATCTGCGGCGCCGCGGCGCTGGTCGCCGCGCGGCTCGCGCCCGCCTTCCTCGACTACGCGGTGTTCTCGCACTTGTCCATGGAGCCGGGACACCGCCTGCAACTGGCCGCGCTGGGCGTCGAACCGTTGCTCGATCTCGACCTGCGCCTCGGCGAGGGCACCGGCGCGGCGCTGGCCTGGCCGCTGGTGCGCGCCGCCTGCGCCTTCCTCAACGAGATGGCGAGCTTCGAATCGGCCGGCGTTGCCGAAAAGCTGTGATCCGACAGGAGGCCGAAACCTTCTTCGCCGCGCTGCGCTTCTTCACGCGGCTGCCGGTGCCGCGCCGGGTCGGCCACTCGGCGGAACAGCTCGATCATGCGGCGCGCTGGTTTCCGGCGGTCGGCTGGATCGTCGGCGGCTGTGGCGCGGCCGTCACGCTGGCGGCCTTGCAGGTCTGGCCGGCGCCGGTCGCCGTGCTGCTCGGCATGGTCGCGACGCTGCTCGTCACCGGCGCCTTCCACGAGGACGGGCTGGCCGACACGATCGACGGCCTCGGCGGCGGCTGGACGCGCGAGGACACCCTGCGCATCATGAGGGATTCGCGCATCGGCAGTTATGGCGCCATCGGCATCGGCATGGCGCTGCTGCTGAAATTCGCGGCGCTGGGCGCGCATGCCGTCCTGCCGGCGCCGACTTTCGCGCTGGCGCTCGTCGCGGGCCACGGCGTTTCGCGTTTCGCCGCGACCACGCTGATCTATTTCCTCGACTACGCGCGCGCGGAAGGCAAGGCCAAGCCGCTCGCCACGCGCCTCGGGAAGGGCGAGCTGGCCTTCGCGGCGCTCTGCGGTCTGGCGCCTTGCCTGTTCCTGCCCTGGGCGCAAGCCGCCGTCGCGCTGGCGCTGGTCGCGCTCGTCACCTGGCTCGCCGCGCGCACTTTCGTCAGGCGCCTCGGCGGTTACACGGGAGACTGCCTGGGCGCGACGCAGCAGCTGGCCGAAATCGCCTTTTACCTCGGCTTGCTATGCGTTTGTGGCTGATCCGTCATCCGCCGCCGGCCGTTGCGCCGGGCATTTGCTACGGCGCCACAGACCTGCCGCTGGCCGAAGATCCGGCCGTCCATGCCGCGGCATTGCGACCCTTGCTGCCAACGGACGTGCCGCTGTTCGCCAGCCCGCTTGAACGCTGCCGCAGGCTCGCCGCTTTGCTGCATCCGGCGCCGGTCATCGATGCGCGTCTGCGCGAGATCGATTTCGGCGATTGGGAAATGCGGCCCTGGGATGAGCTCGACCGCGCGCTGCTCGATGCTTGGGCGGCCGACCCCTTCCGCTTTTGTCCGCCGGGCGGCGAGGCGGTCGCCGCGCTGCGCGCGCGCGTCGCGGCCTTCCTCGCCGGGCTTCCCGACGAAGCGGTGCTGGTGGCGCATGCCGGGGTGATCAAGGTCTGCGCGGCGGAGCTGGCCGGCGCGGTAAACTGGTTCGGACTGCGCTTCGACTACGGCGCGGTCAGCCTGATCGAGGACGGCCGCTTCGTCTGGACGAATCGCCGCTAGGGCAGCGTGACGCTTTGCCCGGGTTCCGGGGCCTCGGCTGCCCAGCCGAGGCTGTCGTGCAGGGTCGCGGCAAAGCCCTGCGCCGTCTCCGCCTCGCCATGCACGACGAAGGTCCGCTTCGGCGCGGCGTGGAATTTGCCAAGCCAGTTGAGCAGCGCATCGCGGTCGGCGTGGGCGGATAGCCCGCCCAGCGTGTAGATGTCGGCCCGGACGGGAATTTCTTCGCTCAGGATGCGCACGCGGCGGGCGCCATCGACCAGCCGGCGCCCGAGGGTGCCGGCGGCCTGGAAGCCGGTGATGAGGATGGTGGACTCGGGGCGCGGCAGGTTGGCGCGCAGGTGGAACTTGATGCGGCCGGCCTCGCACATGCCGCTGGCCGAGATGATCACCGCGCCGCCCTTGATGCGGTCGAGCGCCTGCGATTCCTCGACATCCTCGACGAAGGCGAGCTTGCGGAAATGGGCGCTGCCGCCGTGCCGGCCGAGCACCGTGTGGGCCGCCTCGTCGAGTAGGGCCATGTGCCGCGCGGTGACTTCGGTGGCGGCCGTGGCCATCGGCGAATCGACATAGACGTCGAGCTTCGGGATGCGCCCCTGCCGGGTCAGGTCAGCGAGCAGGAACAGCATGTCCTGGGTGCGGCCCACCGCGAAGGCGGGCACGATCAGGTTGCCGCCCTTCTTCTCGATGGTATCGAGGACGGCCTGCACCAGTTCATCCTCGGTCGCGGCCATGCTCTTGTGCAGGCGGTTGCCGTAGGTCGATTCGACCACCAGCCAGTCGGCCTGGGCGACCGGCGTCGGATCGCGCACCAGCGGCCGCGCCGGCTGGCCGAGGTCGCCCGAAAAAACCAGCTTGCGCGTGTGCGGACCCTCCTTGACGGCGACCTCGATGATGGCCGAGCCGAGGATGTGGCCGGCATCGCGGAAGACGCAGCGGATCTCCGGGTGCGGCGCGACCTCGGCATCGTAGTCCACCGGCTGCAGGCGCTTCAGGCACTGGCGCGCCTGCGTCACCGTGTAGAGCGGGGCCGCTTCGCTGTGCAGGCCCTGCTTCGAACGGAAGCGCCGCTTGTTCTCGTATTCGACCTCCTTCTCCTGGATGTAGGCGGCGTCGGGCAGCATCACGGCGAGCAGGTCGCAGGTGGCACGCGTCGCATGGATCGGGCCCTTGTAGCCCATGGCCACCAGCCGCGGCAGCAGGCCGGAATGGTCGATGTGGGCGTGGGTCAGCAGGACGAAATCGAGGCGGCGCAGATCGAAGCCGAACGCCTGGCGATTCTTGCCGCGCGCCTCGCGGCCGCCCTGGAACAGGCCGCAATCGACGAGGAAGCGCGCGCAAGCGGTCTCGACGAGATAACAGGAACCGGTGACTTCGCGGGCGGCGCCGAAAAAACTCAGTTGCATTGCAGTTCTCCGCTTGGCCGCGGGGCTGGATCGCCCGCGGGTTAAAGAAGGAAAAGTGTCGCCAGCCCGAGGAAGATGAAGAAGCCGCCGGAGTCGGTGACGGCGGTGACCATCACCGAGCCGCCCACCGCCGGGTCGCGGCCGAGCTTCTGCAGCGTCATCGGGATGCCGACGCCGACGGCGGCCGCAAGCGCGAGGTTGAGCGTCATCGCGGCGGTCATCACCGCGCCGAGGCGCCAGTCGCCGTACAGCCACCAGGCGATGAGGCCGAGCAGGCTGCCCCAGACCAAGCCATTGATCAGCGCGACCTTGAGTTCCTTGCGGTAGAGACGGCGTTCCGATTCCTCGCCGATCTGGCCCAGCGCGATGGCACGCACGATCATGGTGATGGTCTGGTTGCCCGAGTTGCCGCCGATGCCGGCGACGATGGGCATCAACGCGGCGAGGGCGACGAGCTTCTCGATCGAACCTTCGAAGGCGCCGATCACGCGCGAGGCGATGAAGGCGGTGACGAGGTTGAGCGCCAGCCAGGCCCAGCGGTTTTTCACCGAGTCGATGACCGGCGCGAAGATGTCTTCTTCCTCCTTCAGGCCAGCCTGGGCGAGCTGCTCGGCTTCGGCTTCCTGGCGGACATAGTCGAGCACCGCATCGACGGTCACGCGGCCGACCAGAATGCCTTCGGCATCGACGACCGGAGCCGACACGAGGTCATAGCGTTCGAAGGCCTGCGATGCCGTTTCGGCCTTGTCCTCGGGGCGCAGGGTCAGGGCATCCTTGCGCATCACCTGCGCGACGAGGGTTTCCGGATCGTTGATCAGCAGGGCGTTGATCGGCAGCACGCCGTCTAGGTGATCCTCGCGGTCGACGACGAAGAGCTGATCGGTCTGGTCAGGCAGTTCATCGAAGAGGCGCAGATAGCGCAGCACGGTTTCCAGGCTCACATCCTCGCGCACCGAGACGAGGTCGAAGTCCATCAGCGCGCCGACGGCATCCTCATCGTAGGACATCGCCGCGCGCAGTTGTTCGCGCTCTTCGGTGCCGAGGCTGCGGAACACGTCCTCCATGACCTCGGAGGGCAGGTCGGGCGCGAGGTCGGCCAGTTCGTCGGCATCGAGTTGTTCGGCGGCGGCCCTGAGCTCGTGCGGCGCCATCGTCTCGATGAGGGATTCGCGCACCGCATCCGAGAGCTCGATAAGGATCTCGCCGTCGCGCTCGGCCTTGACAAGATCCCAGACCATGAGGCGCTCGTCGAGCGGCAGCGCTTCGAGGATGTAGGCAATGTCGGCGGCGTGCAGCTGTTCGAGCTTCTGCGCCAGCTTGGCGAGATTTTCCTTATGGACGAGCTGCTCGACGAGTTCGTGGCGCGGCATTTCCTGTCGATGCACGAGATCCTCGACACGTTTCTGGCGGGCGAACAGATCCCTGATCTCGCGCAGGTGTTGCGCGAAATCCTCCTGACGGGTGTCTTCCCGCGGCTCGGCGGGCAGGTCCGTGGGCAGCTTGTCCGGTTCGTCCATAACCTGCGATTCTAGGCGCTGGCGGAGACTAGGGAATGACGGAATGCTGCATGCGGCCGAGAATCAGCTGGGTGCGGCGGTCGAGATAGGCGGAATTGGGATTTTTCTCGAACTTGCGCGGCGCGGGCAACATCACGGCCAGCCGGGCGGCTTGGGGGGCATTGAGCTGGCCGGCGCCAATGCCGAAGTAGTGCCGGCTTGCTGCCTCGGCCCCGAAAACGCCCTCGCCCCATTCGACGACGTTGAGATAGACCTCGAGGATACGGCGCTTGTCCCACAGCAGTTCGAGCCAGACGGTGATGATCGCCTCCTGCGCCTTGCGCCACGGGGTTTTGGCCGAGGACAGGAAGAGGTTTTTGGCGAGCTGCTGGCTGATCGTGGAACCGCCGGCGACGACCCTGCCCTTCTGCTGGTTCTTTTCGAGCGCCTTCTGGATGCCTTCCCAGTCGAAGCCCTCGTGATCGATGAACTTGTCGTCCTCGGCCGCGATCACGGCGCGCTTGAGCTGGCCGGAGATTCGTTGGTAAGGCACCCAGGCATGGCGCAGTTGCACCTTCGGATTCTTCTCGCGCAGCTCATCCAGACGCTGGGCCATGAAACTGGTCTGGCCCGGATCGACATGGCGCCACCACACCACCCAGCCGAGATACCAGCCCTGCCAGAGCAGGAGCAGCAGGCCGCAGAACGCCAGCGTCTTGAGCAGCCAGCGTGGGGCGGGCCTCATGCGCCGGCTTTGGTTTCCGTCTTTTTGCGACGCGGTGTCCGGGGAGCCCGTGGCTTGCGCGCAGGCTTGGCCGCTTTGCTTGCTGCTTCAGCAGGGGGCGCTGTGTCAGCTGCCGGTTCGGTCACAGGTGCAGCCACAGGTGCAACAACGGCTTCGGCGACGGTTTCAACAACTTTGGGCTTGCGACCGCCACGTGAGCGGCGCTTGGCGGGCGCGGGTGCCTCCGCGGCGGGTGCCTCTGTAAAAGTCGGCGCTGGCGGGACGGCACTTTCCTCGGTCGGAACGATCGGCGCGGGCGTTTCGGGTTCCGCCGGCTCCGCTGCCACCGGCACGCTGCCCGGCGCACGCCGCTTCACGTAGGCGCTGTTGGCCTCGCGGCCGAATTCAAGCAGGCCGCGCTTGTGCGCATCCTCGAGCAGCGCGCCGAGGGTACGGTAGCCATGGTAATTCTCGTTGAAGCCGGGATGGCGGCGCTTGATTGCCTCCTTGAGCACCGAGGCCCAGACCTTCTCGTCGTCGCTGCGATCCTCGAGCAGCGCTTCGAGGGTCTCGACCGCCTTGGTGATGCCCTTGAGGCGCAGCTCCTCCTGTTTCTGCGGGTCGGCCGGCAGGCGGCTTTGCCTGTCTTCGCGCTGGCGCTTGCGCATCAGGTCGTCGATGTAGATGAACTCGTCGCAGTTGGCGATCAGCAGATCGGAAGTCGATTGCTTGACGCCGACGCCGATGACGCGCTTGGCGTTCTCGCGCAGCTTGGAGACGAGTGGCGAGAAGTCCGAGTCGCCGCTGATGATGACGAAGGTATTGACGTGCGCCTTGGTGTAGCACAGGTCGAGCGCGTCGACGACCATGCGGATGTCGGCCGAATTCTTGCCTGACTGGCGCACATGCGGAATCTCGATCAGCTCGAAGTTCGCCTCGTGCATCGCGGCCTTGAAGCTCTTGTAGCGATCCCAGTCGCAATAGGCCTTCTTGACGACGATGCTGCCCTTGAGCAGCAGCCTTTCCAGAACCGGCTTGATATCGAACTTTTCATACTGCGCGTCGCGCACGCCGAGCGCGATGTTCTCGAAGTCGCAGAACAGGGCCATGCTGACGTCGTCGGCGGATTGGGCCATGGGGTTTCCTTTTTAGTTGGCCTGCAGTTGGTCGCTGCCGGTGAAGGACCAGGTGCGGGTGATTTCGATGATGTCGGTGTCGCGCCGGATCGCGTCGGGAAAGGCGGCATAGGGCGCGGCCAGGCGGACGATGCGCTGCGCGGCCTCGTCGAGCAGCTTGTGTCCGGAACCGCGGTTGAGTTCGATGCGTTCCAGGCTGCCGTCGCTCTTGATTGCCACCGTCAGCACGAGGTTGCCGTAGAGCCTGCCCTTGGCGGCCGGCGGGTAGTTGAGGTTGCCGACGCGCTCGACTTTCTGGCGCCAGTCCTCGACGTACTGTGCGAAACGGTATTCCTCGACGCGCGCGCCGATGGATTTGCGCTTCGGCCGCTGGTTGTATTCCTCGACCGAGCGGGCGATTTCGGCTTCCATGCGCAGCATGGCTTTGGCCGAAGTGACGAGGTCGCGGCCGAAAATCTCGATCTCGGGCGCGCGCGGCGAAGGATCGCCATCGGCCCGCAGGGTGCGTTCCGCACCCGGACGCGTCATCATCTCGCGCTGCTGTTTTTCGAGCTGGACGATGCGCTGCTGGGCGGCGAGGATATCGGTGCCCGGCCGCGCTTCGCGCGTCGGCGGCAAGGGCGTCTTTGCCCGCAGCGGCGCTTCGGTATTGCCGCCCGCATCGAGGTTGGCCTGCGCCTTGGCCTGGGCTTTCTCGGGTTTGGAAGCGTGCTTGCTGTTGACGAGGATGACGTCGAGCGCCTGTTCGCGCGCACGGTCGAACGCTTCGGGCAGCTTGAAGTGGATCGACAGCAGGATGGCATGCAGGAACAGTGACACACCCAGCGCCAGCGTCAGGTGACGCTGCGGCGGATCGAGAGAGCGCAGCCAGTTCAGGGTCGCGGGCATCGGGAAATTCTACCCCGCGCCTTCCTCCGTTCCGTTTTCATCAATCGCCGCATCAGCGCTGGCGACGGGCAGCAATTCGATGAATGTCACCTGTGCCTCGGCGGCCAGCAGGTCGATGCCGGCAACCGCCAGCCGTACGCGCGCGCCGCGTTCAAGGGTCGGCATGCCGGTGGCCTTGATGACCAGCGGGATGTCGTCGCAGCGCACGATGTTCTCCTTGAGCACCTGTGCAGTCACCACGCTCACACTCTCCTGCGCCAGCCAGCGCAGGCACCAGTAGCGCTCCATGCCACGCTGGAACTCGGCGTAGCTGGCGTAGGTCAGCTCGAAATCGCGCAGCGCCGCCATCAGGTCGGCCGACTTGGGCGGATAGGGTGGCTTCTCGCCACGCAGCAGCGCGATCAGCTGCCACTGGTTGGCGAGGTCGGCGAAGCGGCGCAGCGGTGAGGTCGACCAGGCGTAGCAGTCGACCCCCAGCCCTTCGTGCGGCGTCGCCACCGTGGTCATGCGCGCCTTGCCGGCGGTTTGCGCGCGGTACATGGCAGGAATCTTTGCATTGCGCAGGAGTCCGCCCCAGGTGCTGTTGGCGACGATCATCAGCTCGGCGACCAGCGTGTCGAGCGGACTGCCGCGCGGACGCTCCTCGATGACGACGCAGCCCTTGCCCTGGGGTGTTTCGATGTCCCAGTCGATGCGGAAGTTGTAATCCTTGCGCGTCTGGTTGGTCGCCGGCTGGCCGCGGCCGGCTTCGAGCACGGTAGCGAGTTCCCACAGACGCTTGAGTTCGTCGCGGTAAGGGAAATCGCCCAGACCGTCGGCGAGCGTCGCCGTGTTGAAGAGTGGCTCGATGTCGTGATGGCGCAGGTTGGCGACGACCGGCACGCATTCGATTTTCGTCTCGTGGCCGAGCACGCGCAGGTCGGGCGCGACGTCGAGGTAGAGCGACAGGGCCGGCACGGTCTGGCCGGCTTCCAGGGTATGGCTGGCGATCACCGGCTCGGGCAGCATGGTGATCTTGCGCCCCGGCATATAGACGGTGGATAGGCGGCTGCGCGCGATGCGGCCGAGATTGCTGTCCGGGCCGAAACCGAGACAGGGTGCCGCGATGTGGATGCCGACCCGCATTGCGCCATCGGCCTGCACCACGACGGAAAAAGCATCGTCGATTTCGGTGGTATGGGCGTCATCGATCGAAAAGGCCTGTACATCGGCAACGGGCAGATCAGCCGGATCGACCGCATCGGCATAGGCTGGGAAATCCGTGCCCTCCCTGAAATGCTCGAACAGGAAGCGGCCGAGATGAAAGGCATGGCTGTCGGCCAGCGCGCCGCAGCGGGCGAGCAACTGTTCGGGCGTTTCGCCCATGTCGGCACAGGCGGCTTCCAGTGCTTTTGTGACGGGCAAGTTGCGATCGGGCTTGTAGAGCAACTGGTCGAGCAATGGCGGGATTTCGGGCGGCAGGCGGCCCGCTTTCAGTTCCGCCGCCATGTGGTCGATGGCGAGCGCCTGCTGGCGCTTCTTTTCCAGCCCCGCCAGCGCGGCCTGGAGGATCTCCGGCGGCGCCTTGCGGAAGCGCCCCTTGCCCTTGCGATGGAACCAGATCGGCGCGGCATGCAGCCGCAGCAGCACGGCCGCCGCCTCGA
>Ga0209835_1000382_pt1 | contig 29717 bp, 70 predicted proteins | sample LakKivwa52mmetaG_FD_184138 | JGI IMG/M metagenome (GOLD analysis project Ga0209835, IMG submission 184138) | Anoxic lake water microbial communities from Lake Kivu, Rwanda to study Microbial Dark Matter (Phase II) - Lake Kivu water 52m metaG... | ecosystem: Environmental > Aquatic > Freshwater >... | reverse complement strand
TAATAGTTGTGATATTAGTGGTGAAGAATTATATCAAGCCTTTAAAGAGAGGTTGATGGAGGAGTTGAACATCGCACAACAATCAAAGCCCGCAACGGAAATACCGCTTCGGGCGTTTGAATAGGCGTTGTAGTCAATTTGCTAATAAAAGGGGTAGTATGAAAGTGTTTATGTGGTTAAAGGGTTTATTTATTAAGCTAAAAAGTAATGTCGGTAAGTCGCAAACTGCCGACAACAAGCAAATTAACGCAATTTCCAAAGGGTCTTGTAAGAGTTGTGGTTACTTACCAAAGGAGGATACATGGTCATTAGTGTGTGATTGTCCATGCACCTGCTATAGTGGTGAGTAGTGGATACCTTTGAAAACTACGCAAATTTGCCAACCGTTGTCGGAAATAATTTAAGGAGTTCTATTATGTTAACAGAAAAAGAAATGAAAGATGCGGCCATTCAGTGGGCAAAAGGAAATCCGAATTGTTTTGGTATTAACGGATTTCAAGCAGGTGTTAAGTGGGCGTTAGAAAAAATTACATCCGACAACAGCAACTATACGAAATGTGTTTTATGCGGAAATAAAAAACCGATGATATGCGGAAAATGTCATAACGATATTGTATGTTCTTTGCACTAACACTTCGCATAGTTGCGGGGCGTTGTGCGAAAATTTTAACGATTTGGAGGTATAAATGATTTCAACACACGAGGATTATTGTTATAGTCGTACAGACTGTACCAGTAACAACTGTAGTATATGCGAGGATTCATGGGATGCCGCTATTAAATATATGGAGGCGTTAAAATCTTCGCACAACAACGCTATGGTGCAATGCAAATGTCACAGTGCAGGTGCAATATGTCATCGCCCAATAAAATGTGGTGGGATTCCGTGTCTACTGCCAAGCACTGCACCAATAGCGGAACCGTTAAGTGCAATTTAAAAACCGCTAATCGTGTGCGAGGAAGAGAGGAGAAAAATGAAAAACTGTTGTGACGGAATATACAACTCAATTGATGTACATTTTACATCAGCCTGTGATAATAAATGTTCTCACTGTATTGATATGAGGTTTTCTGGTATGGGTGTTAATAAGCCAAATACGGATGCTATTGTAAAGACTATACAGGATAACAAAATAGGTGTTGATGATGTTTTGTTTTTAGGTGGTGAACCGTGTTTGTATCTTCACGATTTGATAGAATGTGTTGAACGGTTAAAAAGCACAACATCGTTAAAACTATTTGTAACAACAGCAGTACCAAAAATTTGTTATGATAATTTTGATAGATTTGAATACCTGGTACGTATGCTTGATGGTATTAACCTTTCTGTCCAACATCATAACGAAGCCATAGCCGATGAAATACGGAAAACAAAGTCTCAATATGACAGACAATCGTTTTATAACTCACTACCCATGAAAGAAAAGATACGGATTAATTTAAACATTGTTGCGCCATATCTTTATTCAAAACAAGACATCACAGATTGTTTGGTTCATTATGATAAAATGGGTTTCAATTCAATTAAGTTATCTGAAATACAGCATGGAAAAGATGTGTATGTTTCATTTGCTGATACTTTTGGATTAAAAATGAAGTCACCGTATACTCACGGATGCCAGACATATATTGATATGAATGAAATTATTCAGGGGTTTAAAACTCCTTTATTGCTTAAACGCTCTTGTTTTATGTGTGAAGAGAGCTTGAATGCTACTATAGGAGATGCGGTAAAAGTTGTTGGTAAGTTATTTAAATCACCAAAAAACAAATATGGTGTAATTTATGGAGATGGAACTTTAACAAAAGGATGGGTGTAGTATGAAAAGAGTATTTACAAAAATCGTTAAATGGGTTGCCAAAAGAGTTATTGTTTTTGCAGGTCATTGTGATGGTGATGGTAGTGGTGGTCATTGTAGCTAGTAAGACAGCGCACTTAACTTGCGAAAGCCGTTAGGAAATACCGCTTCGGGCATCTGAGTAATCGTTGGATGTATATAAATATTGGGAATGACTTTAATTAGATTTAATGATAAGGAGTATATGTATGTCACCGGCAATTGATATCGGATTAATCTATGTAGCATTGGTGTTAGTTAACTGCCTGGCTGCGATCAGGCTCTGGAATATTAACTCATATCGTAGGATTGTTAGTATGAGAGACTTCATCGGTAATATTTGGTTGATTGCATTAGTCCCATTTTTGATCGTCCTTATATATTTGGTTTGGGTGATCCTTGAGGATTGATTGCAAAATTTAAAATTTGAAACACAGGAGGACATTATGATGGTATCTATGCCGATTTGGAAAATTTTTGGGGAATTGATTCTTGAGCATAAAATTGAGTATGGAGAGCATTCTGCTGATTTTGATACATTTATTCCAGATACTGGAGAACCTAGTATTTGGATATTCTTTGATGGATATGGTACTGATGAAGAAGACGAAGATATTCTTGACATGGAAACATATAGTATTGTAGTTGAGATCAACGATGAAAAGATTAATCTTTATGGGTGTCTCATCGATTGTCTTTCCGAACCTAAAATTGATGAGTCCTACATGGAAGAATGGTATGACATTAATATTGACGATTTGCTATCAGAGTGTTCTATCACAAAAGAAGCATTTGAAAAAACTGTAAGGGAAATTGTAACGAAAGGATAATTATGCATAAAACTGACAGAGTCTATACATGTATTATACAGGAGAAGATTGTATCTCCTGAAGAATTTACTAATGTTATTGAAAAGATTTCTGAATGGACATCAAGTGGTACAATTAATGGTATCACAAAACATTATGATCTTTCAGATTTTATAAAAGCAACGAATTATGTCTTTGGGGAAAATACAACATATTTTACGGATGATACAGTTAATACTTGGGGAACAATTCTACGTAACTTGATGTCTAAATGTACAAAGCCCATTGAATATGCTAATCTTCTGTCGTTTGCTTATTATGGAGTGTTCCCGTTTGATGAGGACGGTGATGGTCGGGTCAATACAAAGATGACATGCGAACTCATCTTAAATACTATGCTAGACCTTTGTAATACAGCAAAAGATATTGCGGAATGCTTTAGTTTTTCTAAATTGGAATCTGAATGGTATGACGAATATTTCAAAGAAACACTAGTGATGAAAGCCTTTGAAAAAGGCGTAAGCCTGTCTAGTGATATTTCTGATTTGTATAGGCTATGCGTGGACGAAGATAGATATCAAATAGTACCACCTACATATCATGTAAAACTAAATAAGTATTTGTTTGATCAAATCGTGAGTAGGAAAGCAGAGCTTTCTGATGATATGATTGAAACATTTAATGATTATTGGGAAATTGAAGGATTTGTTATCCAGTGAGGAGGATTTTATAATGAAATGTAATAAATGTGGATTATCTGACGAGCCTGGGACATTTGTTACCAATACCACTAATGGTAAAACATTATGGTATTGTTGTGATTGTACACCATCAACAAAACCATCAGAAGATAAAATGGCACTTATTAGTCTATTAAATGATATTTCTGTACTGCTTGATAAATTTGAGACATTACATAATAACGAAAAACCTATTTCATGTAAAATATTATTTGAAGAATTTAAATATATTTGGAATGGTGAAAAGTTCGAGTATTATCCAAAATAAATTAAAAAAGTTCTTGACATTTTCTAGACAATCATATATTTTATAATTGATTGATAACTTTAATTAAGGACTAACATGACAAGGCTACAAACCAAAAAGATTTTCAAGCAAATACTAGACATCCCACAGTATAAGTTACGGTACATTCTTGGGACATCCCAAGAATTGATTCAGGCAGCATTTTTCACCATTAAACGATATGGTGTTGTTCCTACTATGGAAACCTTTGACATATTTTATTGTGTTGTGAACGAGATTATGGCAGGAACTCCCGAAGTAGATTATGAATTTCAAGAAGATGAATATATGAACTTGATGTCTATTAAACCATTAATTAAAGGGGAAAAGAATGACACCATTTAGAGTAAAGGTACTTTTCAAGAAACATTTTGGTTTGCTTGTAGAGTTCCATAAGTTTTCGGATGAAATTATTATAAACATTCCATGGGTAGGGATAACAATAAATTTTAATGTTACTGCCAAAGGATTTAAGTTCGGTGGATTTCATTTTTATGAATAATTAAATTAAAAAGTTCTTGACTTTGTCATGGCAATCATATATATTTAATTAAACGAAATTTTAACTTTTTATAGGAGGATTTATGGACATGATAGGTATATCGGTTTTCTTTTTGGCTTACTTGACAGGCACAGGTCTGGTGTGTTATGCTATTGGGGCGTTCACTCTAATGAAACTGTGGTCATGGATTATTACACCTACATTTGGTATAGACCCTATTTCGTTTTTTGCTGCGGTTGGGTTGATTATGATTTTACGATTGTTGAGATCAAAGAATATAAGCAAAACAGAAATAGAAAGTATTCAAGATATACATGATAATATTGGTCACATCACCAGGAATACATTTATCTATGTTATGTTTTGTGGTCTTACATTATTGTCGGGCTACATGATAAAAGGTTTCATTTAAGGATCTATTATGAAGTACGAAGTGTTTTTCTCATTCGTGGGTAAGAAAATGAGAATGGTTGTTGATGCTGAATCACAACGAGAAGCAGAACAAATCATTCTCAATAAGCCGATCGAGATTGTTAAAACTGTTGAGGTTGTAGACGATGAAGATAAACGAATGAGTGACGATATCCACCGTGCAGAGTCTATGAAAAATATGTTCGGTTCTGATGCTTCGGGGCAGGATATGTTCAATAAAATCTTTGGTCAGTTCAAAAAGTACAGATAAGGATTGAATTATGAAAATTGATATTGATGTTCCTGATGGAATAAGTGGTGATTGGAGAGTGGAATCGTTTGAGGTTAGTTCTGATGATTTCATTCAGAGACTGTCGGCAATGAAAACTGGAAGATATGTTCCTGGAGGAACATATAAAAGACTGATGTGTGGTGACACATGTGTTATGTCTAACACCCCTGACGAGATTAGAGATTTTTCAGATTTTGTCTGTACTGCTAAAGGTGATATATTGGTGAACGGTCTTGGACTTGGTGTACTGTTGAAGGCGTTGCTGAATAAACCCGATGTTTTGAGTGTAACGGTAATTGAAAAGTCAAAGGATGTTATAGACCTTGTTTCCCCTTCATATAAGGACGATAGAGTCACTATCATTAATGCTGATGCATACGAGTATCAACCGCCTAAAGGTAAGCGATACTATGCTGTATGGCACGATATATGGAACCATATATGTGCGGATAATCTTGATGGTATGAAAAAACTCCACAGAAAATATGGTCGGAGAGCAGACTACCAGGAGAGTTGGTGTCGATATAAGTGTGAACAACAGAAAAAAGCGAACGATAGATATTTCAGAAGATGGTAACAAATGTCTTGACTTTTATTTTGCGATGATATATATTTTAATTGCTGATGAGATAAACCTAAACCTAAAAGGAGAATGTCATGAAAACTATAATTAACCTCATTCTGTTGGTTGTGTTGATAATTGTTGTTGTCCGCCTAAGCAACGGATCTATTTCTGACCTCAAGAACAATGTCGGAAAATCGTATACGACTGGTGTAAAAGTCGTAAAGACGGCAGCAACATTGATTGATAGCGGTGTTAGTAAAATAGAAGATGTCAACAACAAGTAATATAAATTAAAAAGGAATTGATTATGTGTAAATTTTGCGGTGATCCTGATTGTAATGCTGATGACATGGTGGACGAAATGTTTGGTAGCGACGGTGAGGAAATCATAAAGAAGTACAATGAGTTCAAGAAAAAGATCGAGAGTGAAACTGAAATTCTTCAAGATGTTGCTATTAGTGATATCAGAACATTCAAATCCTCTGTATGGCGTCCCACAGAAGAGGGGACGTTTCCGGAGTATAAATCCATCGATTCAATGTTGAATGTCATTGGTGAGTCCCTGGATGCCCTTGAAAATGCCCGAATCAAAAAGGAACTTGAGGGCGGAGAAACTGCGGGTGTGAGTGCACTGTTGGACTCTTTCCGTGATATCCTAGACTCTAAAGGCGATATTACAATGGACTTTGTTGTTTCCGTAAATAAAAATCATGTTACCCTATCAGTCAAAAGTGGTATAGAAACTGTCAGCAATATGATGTTCAGTAATGTACATACCGTTGAGGATGTTCTTAAATTGATATCGTATACCAATAAGGACTTTGTTGATAATGTTCTTATTGATTATGCGGTAATCAAAGAAGTTCTGGAAAGTAAGTAATGACGCCAATGCCGTTATATATTTGTACGAAGTGTAAGAAACCAAAGTCTATAAAGGACTTTGGTGTTCGACACAATAATGACCGAAAACTTATATGCAAAGAATGTGAGAACAAAAATGGAAAATAGACTAGAATATACACTAGGTATTGATGAACTCGATGAGGCTATTGGTGCAAACATACCTATTGGTTCTATGGTGTGTATAACAGGACCAGCTAACAGTGGTAAAACATGGACAATGATTAAATCATTCATTCCATATGCAATTACCAATGATGCAGTATTCATAACTATTAATAAGTCCGAGACGATTATGATGATGATAACTGCGATGGCAGAAGAAAACTATATCCTCAATATGAAGGATGTTAAAACTGCAATTAATTCTATATACGATTTTAATCACACTGGTGATATAGACAAAATACTCACTAATCCAAAGCATATGGTGTATATTGACGAACCAATGATGATGTTATCATCCAAAGTAAAACAACAATATAATATGTACTCACAGGTAATAGAGGTATATCGATATATGAAAACTCTCGCTCATAAGTATAATAAAATAATTGTAACACCATTACAATCAAATAGGAAATCGTATGAGTCGGGAACAGATATGCCGTTAGGTGTACTAGAAGGTTCAGACCTGTGCATCAATTGTATCGAAAGGGATAAATGGACAATCGTAAAAAATAAGTGGGGACCAAAATGATACCATATGCTCTCGGATTAGGATTTTTCGTTGGGTTTATGCTGGGGATGATGGTTATGTATTTTATCCCAACATTCACAGAAAAGGATAATCTACTGAAAGGCGATAACACGGGTGATAGAGAAGAAACTCCATTATTTAAAATATCTAGTAGAGCACTACCCTTTGGTGTAGGACCACGATATATGGACGAAACTCCGATGGTTAAATCAATTACAGTTGGAGATTCCGTTAAAAAGAAAAGTGGACGACCATTTCAAAATTGTCAACGGGTTGCCGTTGTCCAAGATATCACCAACATGATTGTTCCTACACACGAAGGGTTCAAAACCGTAAAGGGATTGAAACTCGAAGGTTGTGAAGGGTTAGTCGAAGCGTGGAGATGTGAGTTAGTTGGATGATATATAATTTACAAAGTGAACGAGGTATAACATGATATTATTTTTTACATTGATATTTATATTTTGCATAATATGTGTAATACGATACGAGAGTGGAGATATATTAATGATACCTGATGAACTTTCTGCAATAGGTATGTCTATATTAAGTGCTTTAGGTATAATATGTACTCTTACACTTACACACATGGTGATACATTATGAAGTGAACCATGGAGAATATGTCCATGTACAACACAATAAGGTAATAACTAAAACAACCGTTTTCGATAACGATATAATACGAATGCTTTCAGATGAACAATACCGAGAATATAATTGTATAAAAATAACAGGCGGGAAACCTGAATTAGTTATTATAGAATATTCTGGTGGACATAGTAATAACATTCTTACATGGCCCATTGGTAAACTATTTAAATTGCCAACTAATCGTAGATTGGTTGTGATAGATCCAAGATTAGAAAGGTGATAACGAAAATGATGCATGATGTTGCTTGGGGGGATTTTGAAGATGTTAGAATTCATCCTAAATATAAAAAGATTTGGAAATTTGTGTCTAAACAGTTTAATAAACTGAAGTATAAATATGCATTCAGATCCAAACTCAACAGTAATGGTATTGTTGAAGCGTATGAGATTTTGGTTACTCATATATCTGAATCCATGGGAGTTAAAACAAAGTGTTACCGCATCAAGTCACCTAAACTATATTTAACCATAGAAGAAGCGATTGATGATATCCGAGGATATATTTTGATTGATATACGAGAAATGAGACGGAAGAGAACATGGGTGGTGAAATGATTAGAAGACTCGTATTTAAACTGTTTAAAGAAAAAGCCTATCTTAAACTGATTAATCAGTTCGTTGATAAAGCACGAAGTGAATTTGACTATTTAAATATTGAAGTAGATTTAGAAGGGAAGAATCATCAGCTATCAGGTATTCATGTTAGCAACGGATTTCAAGGAAATACTGTAGAAGCTAAACGTAACGCTGCGAGACGTTTCAGGACATTGATAGATTTAGAGTTGAATGATGAATGCAATAAGAATGCATATCCACTTCCAAGTGTTTATGTTTATGGTAATCCTGACCGAAGTAAAGTTACTATGGGAGTTAATGGCGATGGCATCTAAACAAGCGAAACGATACGAAGAAGAACAGTACTACGAATATTTAACGAATCAAGATTTTGAAGAAGACTTTTATGAATATATTGATAATAATGTAGATTATCCTAACACGGAGAATGAAGATGTCAAGTAATGTATGGGTAACAATAGGAATACCTTTTTCGGGAAAGTCTCGATGGACGAATGAGTTTATGGGTGAATACCCGAACACAATAGTTATTTGTCCTGATGAAATTCGCAAAGAATTGACGGGCGATATATCAGATCAATCAAAGAATCATACGGTGTTTGAACTGGCATATGATATGTTATCTAATGCTATAATTGCAGGAGAAGAGAACATCATTTTTGACGGAACAAATATAACAGGACGAACACGAACCAAAATATTTGAGGTTGTTGAATCTACGGGTATGGAAGATGTTAATGTCCATTATATTGTATTCCCTTGTGACCTTAGTGTCGCACTAGACAGAAAACAGAATGATGCCAAAAGAATAGCCGATGGATCTCGCAGCAATGTCCCTGATGATATCATTGAGAGATTCTATAATTCATACAATGATAACTTCGAAAATTTTATGGGCGATTCTCGACCGAAATCGATAAAACTAATATGGTAACAATTATAGGATGGATAGGATCGATGTTGTTTGCCTTGTGTGCTTTACCCCAGGCAATAAAGATATATCAAACAAAAAGTGCCAGTGATATTAGTTGGTGGTTTATTGGTATGTGGTTCCTCGGAGAGATATTGTCATTCAATTATGTATTCATAACGAATATGCAGAGTGGAACATTTCAATATCCAATTCTATGGAATTACATTATTAATTTTGTTATTCTGTGTTATATAATATATACAAAATATATTTATGATTCAAGAAATAAACCTTGACTTAATTGTTTATATGTATTATATTTACTACAAATTTAATTATAGGAGATGATTATGAGTAATGCAATTCTTATCGGACAAAAAGTTAGATTGAATGCTAACGGAAGTTTTACCTTACCAACGGTGTGTGAGGTAAGAGATTCTGAAATCGTTCTACAGCGTCGATACAAGGGTCGTAAGACTGGTAAAATAACTATCCCATCATATCGGTTCAAGTCTCTGGACAAACCGTTTAGAGGGGCTAATATCTCATGTACAATCAAATCAAAAATTTAAGAGGAAACTATGAAAAGAATTATATTTGCTATTATAGGTCTTGCCGTTGTTATTATAAGTGCACGGAAGATTAAATCTATGGTTACTAAAAAATGTCCTCATTGTAATGGGACAGGGATTTCGCATACAGAGTATTATCCCGAAGAAGATATCGACGTGGAACACCCTTGTCACTGCTCATTAGAAAAATAAATTTAAAAAGTTCTTGACATCGAGAGTGGCAACACATATATTATTAGTGTAATGGGAATCACCACTAACAATAGGAGTTGAAAATGAAAACAAACACTTCACCACTCAAAGATGTCTACATGGATGAGCTTGAATATCTTAAAGACCTTGGGGTTCCCAATCCCCGTGAAGAGGCTATTAAGAGAACACAGAATGCGATATCCGAACATATTATTGAACTTGTGGATGTGACAAATTCGTCTGCTCTTAATTCTGAACAGATTGCCAAGGGAATCCTTGATGGTATCACCCGCAGTCATAGATGCCTTCAGAACGAGTTCTGGATAGCTATGACCAAGGTTATAGAGAACTATGGTAATCTTCCATCAGAATATCAGGATGCCCGTAACGCATATGCTGTGAAGGATTGTAATGTAATGAGTGATGCACTCAATAAGGCAAGAGGTTAATGGAGATGATAGAGAGAGTTGAAAAGATATACAGCCCGGAAGAAGTATTTGCTTTTATCAATGAACATTATGATCGTTCAGATAAAAACAAACGAGCAGAGTTTGATGGGCATATGATGAAACCGTATTCTATAAGATACAACACCTTTATGAAAAAAGGTACGACTTGTGTGTGCTGCGGGTTAAAGGGTGATCGATTTTATAAAGAACGGAGTCAGTCCCCTAAAAACTATAATCCGAATGAGTCATATCATTTTAATCTGTATGGTGTGAACAACGATGGTGAAGAAATACTATTCACTAGAGATCATATATTGGCACGCGCCCTGGGTGGAAAAGATAACTTGGATAATATGCAGACAATGTGTTCGACTTGTAATAGTATCAAATCTGATATGTCCAAAGAGGAATGGGACAACTATGACCACTCTAAATCCAAAGAGGAGAATTGGATACCATACACATATGAACAGGTGCTAGAACGGGCTAATAGATACGGTAAAAAGGTTTTTGTTATAACATCCTTGGATAATAGATTTTGTGTATCAACAAACCTAGAAAATGCTAGGAAAAAATATCCAGGTCATACCGTCATATCATATGAGGATAGTCAGAATGTGTGAATATAAAACACATTTTGACCCATATTGTGGTGAAGATGATAATGAAGAAATTTCTGATCATGCCCCTTGTGGAGCATTGATTGGAAACGAATACAATATAACCGATGATTGGGACGAAGTTGATTGTAAAAGGTGCTTGGCATCGAAAGATCAACTTATTAAGTGGGCAACGAACAGGAGTGTGAATGAGTAAACTTAAAACTTTAGCAAATGAGCTAGGATTTCATATCAAATATGAGGATGATGGGACGATGAGTGTATATCGTGGCACAGTTAAATGGTCAATGTATGGACCGTTTAGTGAAGATGATATGGAGGTGTTCCTGGAAAGTTATAAAACCACTATAAACAAAAAATATGCCGTAGATGACATGATATGGATGACATGATATGATAGTATTATTTTTAAGTATTTTTGTTTGCTTTATAGTTAATTCATTTATTGATAATTATCTATATAAAAGATCAATTAAAAAACAAATTGATTCCGAGATGAATAGATGGTTATCAGCTATTAAAAACATGAATGATGAAGATACTCCATCATATATTAAAAATACAATGTCTAATGTTTTAATAAAATACACGGAATCTATAAAAAATAAATTAAAAAATACTTGACTCTTGGTTTGGCACGATATATATTATTATCATAATAAACGAACCTAAACCCGGAGGGATATTATGAAAGCAAAGTATATCAAAAGAGTTAAGAGCAGAGATGAAATTCTCGCAACCATGACGAATGTTGATTATGTCGGACATAAAACCTACGGGGTTATGAAACAGAATAATAGCATCGGACCCGTAGATATTAGTGATTGGCTGTGGACACTTTGTGGTAAAGAAATTCAGGTGTATGAAACCCCAACGGATTCTCATGACTTTGATTATAGTCACTTTGATTTTCCTAAAGAGGGTGAAGACCGTGAAGAGATTAAAGTAGTATACTTCATGGAACAGTGGCTTGAAGATATTAGTTCTGGTAATGTTGCCTCGGATGATTGCTGTGATAAACTTTATAATGTTGCAAGTTAAGGAGAACATGATGTTAGGTAATCTTTTAGATGTTCATTGGAATGTTACTTATACACGCAATGCTAAAATAAGGATATTATCTATAAATGGTAATGAAGTACTTTATAAGTACTATAAGAAAAAAGGTTATAAGGACCTTGTTTTTAGTGCTCGTAAATCTCATGTGTCAATAGACACAAATACTAAGGAGAAGATATGCATTGTTTAATTTGGGTGGGTATAATTTTGGGAACTATAATTGGAATGATATATATTGCTCAATTATTAGTTATATTTTTCTCATTACTCGATGGAAGTATTAATGACTTTGTTGACACAAAAGACGAGTGTAAACAGTGGTTGTTACCTTGGACAATATATATAGTTGTTTTTTGTAAGATAACAAAAAACATAAAATCTAATTGGGAATATTTGGAGGATTAAAAATGGCAATTATAATTATTATTCCTATAATAATATCAATGTGTTTAGTATCATATGCACTTATTGGTGTTATCGATACTATCAGGTTTATAACATATCCAATCGATAAAACAATACTTGGTCTATGGTATCTTGTAGATAAAGAGAACCTTCGTCAATTCATGTTTAAACGAATGTGGAGAGACCTAGGCGAATATAAGGTTGTTGAGAGATATGATAGGTTTGAATTATATCGTCGATGCTACATACCAGGAGGAATATTATTAGGAGAAATACCTGAAACTTTTTGGGAGAATAATGGGTGGGTATTTATCCAATCGTCTAAATCCGTAACTAGTCTACGGGAATATGTTTTAGAAGAACGACTTGACCTGGCAAAAATGATTCGTAAAGAAAAAGAAATCAAAAAACTGTCGTCTATTCAAAAGAGTGTCAGTATTTGGGATGACAAACAGTTTAAAGATGAGATTAAAGAACCTGAAGAAATTCCAGTGGCGGATCCACATATAAACGATGATTATGAAAAACAATATATTACGGTTGATCCTCCTTTTACCATAGAAATAACTGAAACTCCTAAATTTAAAATTAAAAACTGTACTAAAAAATATAAAAATACCAAAGAACAAGAAGAAGCATATCACGAGTGGATAGTAAACGAAGCTAACAAATATATGTGAGGTTATTATGATAGTATGTGTGGAATGTAAGATTGAAATGAGATGCGACAAGAATGGAGTGGCTGTAAGGTTCAATGAACGAGGTGAGCACGTTTATATGGGCGATAGGTTCAAATGCCCTGGATGTGGTTCAGAAGTCGTTCTAACGAATGATAACTCATTCTATGATGAAGGTGCTAAAAGAGAACTTCCTGATGATTTGTGGATGAATGCTGATAGAGGTTATGTGTTCACTAAATTGTGAACACTATTAAAAAGTGAACAAATAAATTAAAAAGGATATATTATGAAAAAGATTATTACCGAGATTATTACCGCAATCAAACACAAAATGATGTGGAACAAAGTTAAACGATTATATAATAAAGAGTTTTATCATTATAGAATCGTTGAATGTGCAGATAAACCAAGTGTGTTTTATGTTGAAGCGAACCATAAAGATGAATTCAGTGTTCCTATGAATATATATTGGGCTGAAAATCGATATTTTGATAATGTTGATGATGCTAAACATGCTATTTTTAATCGTCGTCACGAAATCATAAAAGATTGGATTATTTTGGAGAGAAGAAACATCATAGAACATAATAACATTAAAAAATCTATTTATATTCCACCAAAACATTAAATCACAGATAAGGTATTATATTTTTATGTTTGTTCACAATTCCTTTTTCATGATTATCTAATGCTATAACGGTTGTAGCATATTGTGTTTCCCACCACCATAATATGTTATGACCTATATCGCCCTTCATATATATTCGAGTGTGGTTGAATCCTAATTCTTTACAATAATCATTAAGTTTCTTACTGCCAGCTTTCGGCATATTAAACGATACCAATTCACAATCTAGTTTTTGCCCACGATTCTGATAGTATGTCATCACCCTAATCAAAACTAGTAGTCCTATTGCACCTCCACGGGAAAATCCCGAAAATACCTGTTTTTTGGATGGGTTGATATATTGAATAATGTGGACATATAACAATCGGGCGATATCATCATATCCTATAGATGCACCATGTATTCCTGTTCGGAAGGCATTAAAATTACTTATCCATTCAGTAATGCCTGTAGTACCGTCAAAAAAGTGATATTGTACATCATCTATCTCACAACTCGCTGCGGTGTCAGTTCGTGCCAAATAATACCTTATATTGCTTCCATAAACAAGTTTTTTATTAATATTGCGTGCTTGGATTAATAGTTCTTTATTTGATAGCATAATTACAACTCCTATTCATTATAAGATTATTTATATAAATAGTAATATAACTATAATTATGAGGATTTATTATGATAACAAACTATTTATATGAATCGTATATTACTGAGGACTTTATTAATACAATAGGTAACCGAATATTAGCCCTATTAGAATCAAATAGCTCGGAATTAACGGATAAACCATCTACGGAATTAAAAACACTAGCATCATTGTACCTTGTATTACTACAAATTAAAAAGACAAAATACCGAACAAAGCCTGAAAGTGTTAAAAAAGCAATATCTAAATTTAATTTGGGTATTCCAACTGATGAATTAGATACTCACACAGATGTTCGACTTATTGCTGGTGGAGATAAAGATAAAAATGTCGAGGCAATGTTCACAATAGATGATTTCACATTGAAAGGTTTTGCTAACATTTATAGTGTCGATGTTGTAGGTAATAATCGATCACAAATAAGAGATGTACTGATAGATTTAATAAAACGAGACCCATCCGTATTGGATATGGCTAAACAAATGATTGAATTTATTAAAGATGAAGATTCTGAACAAAAAATGACAATAAATACTATAACTAAACACGGAGATGTTGAATCTCAAGAAATATCCCACAATCCCAGACGATTATCACGACAATTATCAACTAAACAATTACAAAATTAAATTTAATTTGACTTTTGTTCAGGAATGATATATATTAAGACTAACGATTATGTTAGTCTTTTTTATTGGAGGACTGTATGATTAAACGACACAATAAAAAGATATTCAATCCTAATGATGATTTAACATCATACACCAATTATGAATGGTCCGAGGTATCGGAAGACACCCTTCCTTATGATGTGTTGGTAAAATATTATAAAAAAATTGAATGGATGTTATATGCAATACATACAGATATACATTCATTAGGATTACCAAAAGATATTATGTATTATATACATGATGATATAACTAAAGGACAGGAAATACGAGAAGCATTAGAAAATATATAAATATTGTGTGCAGTTGCACCAATTATGAATGTTTAAATTTAGGAGATTGATATGAGCCAACTATGTACAAAATGTAATGTTAGTCCTGTTAATGCAACAGGTGTTGTGTGTGATATGTGTATGATTAGCCAGGGAACGATATATAATATACCGTCCAATGCTGCGACACCTCCCGCAGTACCACAAAGTCTTATACCTATAAGAACAGATGAAACTAACGATAAATTTGATAGTTATACCAAGTCATTCGATGATGGTTTAGATGTAAGAGTTATTATAAATTATACTAAAAGTTTTTCAGAAATAGTTATATATAATAATGGAACTGTTACTGATGCCAAAGCATATACTGATAGACAAACATTCGAAACAACTTTGGCAAAAGTTATTGATATGATTACCAAAGAACAGGAAGAGCGGAAACGAAAAGAAGAGGAAAAGATACAATACTTCAAAGATATTAAAAATGTTGTAAGTAATCTAGGATTCAGCGAAACCCCTGTAATAAAGCCTACCCAGGAATTACCAAAGATTCATCCACATATTCCTAATGTGGAAACTGAAACTGAAGTAGTCAAAAAAAGACAGTACAAAACAAAACAAAGCACATAAGGAATTTGTTATGAAACTTCTTATGAGATTTAAAAAATATTATATATTAGAAAATAGTAATTCTAATATTCCCATAGGTGTGCCAATACACAATAAACCCGAAATCAGTATGAACGATATTAAACAAAATTATAGATTTATTAAATTTTCGCCTTTTCCTGGAGCATCACAGAAATATCGTGCTCAAAGAAAAAAAATAAATGGTGATTGGGAAAGTTTATCATATGGGTTTGATAATATAAACACAGAAGAAGATGCATTTAATCTTTTACATTATTATCTTAATGATAATAAAATAGAAATTATAAAAAAGAGTTCTATTGGATATGTTGATGTGAGTAAGTATCCTGTAAGTGACGATATTATAAATAACAAAAGTGTTCAGTGGGTTGCAATTGATGAATTGGAACAGATAAAAGAAGGTAATCGAGAATTAGGAAATCAAGACGGTATGAGTTCTACACCAAGAGATAGTAAGACAATAATCAATTCAATAGAACACGAATTGAAAAATGGTGGAGTGCTTAAGTCCCCACTAGAAATATGGTATGATGATGATAATGATAACCATTTTGTCAAATTAAATGAGGGAAACCATAGATTCGCTGTTTTGAAAAGACTGGGATGGAAATATGCACCAGTTATTGTGTATAGACATAAATTATTTGGGGGCGGACTACAACCACTTATGAAACCAAAGCATACTACACATAAATCAATATTACCATCTGAATTGGGATTCACCACTATATCAAATCATTAAAAGGAACGTACTATGACAATCTTAAAATATTTAATAGAAAACTTATCTGGAGATATATCGTATGTGTATGTCGGTTCAGAAATGGATTTAGATTCAGATGAATACGATATTGATAAGATATATAAAGAATTAGAGCAGTTACAAAAGAAAACAACTATTAATATTTTAAGTGATAAAGAAATAAATACTATTGCATTACACGATGGATCCGTTGTGGGTGCATTATGGACTGCCTTTGATGGAGAGATATATTCTTTTGATGTTGTCGTAGACCCTGCATTTGAGGGTAAAGGGATAGGAAGTGAACTGTCTAATATAGGAATTTCAGAATTCTATAACTATGACGAGATGGGTGCTAAAATGGAACTGTATGTCGTGAATCCAAGGATGGAGAAGTTACTATCCAAAAAGGGATTTAGGAAAAAGAAAGAAGTTATGGGCGGAACCATAATGACATATAGAAATTAAATTTAAAAGGGACCAATCATTTGGCCCTTTTTGCATGAACAAGCATTATCAGTTGGTCCCAAGTATATGTTTTTTGACACCCACCACACACGAATCCATGCCCGACATTGATAAGATTAAATCCTTTGCAACACCGTGCGGGATGAAATATAGAAATAATAAATAAAGTCCCAGATATTACTATTGTAATAAATAAGTAAACAACAGAACTAACAAATATTACCTGTGCCATAATATCTCCTTAATCAATTTTCTTTTATTATAACCTTATAAATAATAACTCCTCCAAAAAATAATGGAGTCCACATAACCATATCTGCCATAGAATACTGTATATCATACCCAATAGGAAACATATATGCAATAAATCCAACGGCAGATATTACACAAAATACAAAAATCGAAGCAAAAATACTAATCATAATCATCCTTTCATTAATAATTATACAAACAATATAATTATTTTTTTAATGATTGTCAAGAATATTTAAATTAAGTTTACTATTGACTTTTAATCTACAATCAATTATATTATATGAAATATTTATGTTGATTATATTGTTCTTGATGAACTGTATGAAAAACTTGAAAATCTTGGAATATAATAATATTTAAGTTTAACAAGGAGAAATATATGGGAGTGACACCAGGACTATTCTCAACATGTAGTTGTGATAGTAAATTATCGTATACAGCGACTTCACCTTCACCACCCAACCCTGACCCTAAAAAATTTACTATTGTCAAAACATATGAGGTGAGGGGATGGGCGGCAAAATTTTCAGCGCTATTAATAAAATACGATGGGTGTACAAACTATGAGGGGCATAAAGTTTTAGTTTTCAAATATCCATTATCAACGATTGAATCACTGAAAGAAATAGATCCTCATTTTTGCGATACAGGTCACATATCACCCATAGCACGATTTGAACCAACATCCTGTGGATGGAGGTACGCCATTGGTTTTTGTGACATGTTAAGTAGTTGTTCATAATAGGAGATAACAATGGAAAATAGAGACTTTGATTTAGTTGACAAGTATGCCAAGGGATATTTGGATGGTTATAATAAAGCAATGTCATCCAAAATACAGGATGTCGCTGCTAAAACTATGATTAGATTTCCCATGTCATGTAGAAATGGGCATGCGGAAATTATTCACGGAGAACTTCAATGCCCTATGTGTGAAATGATGGAGGAGTATGAGAAACGACTCCAAGATAATGATAATTGGTCTTACAAATACGAACTACTTGAAGATGAATACGAAGACTTGGAAAGAGAAAAGGATGCTCTTGAAATGGAAAACGATGAATTAAACGAAGAAATTGATTCAATTAAATATTCATAAGAAAATCAATTAAAATAACTTGACTTTTATGTTAGCATCAATTATATTATGTATCGTAACTTTATAACTTTTTTAATTAATGTGATAATGTGAAATATTCATCCGTAACTATTGTAATATCAAAAGAATAACATTGGTAGTTGCGGATATAAACTAGTTGTCGGAAATTTGCTAAGGAGAGAATATGAGTAGAATGGATGTTGGATTTTTTGCATATGGTCCTGTATTAAGTGATAAATGTAGTGAGTCGCAAACTGCCGACAACTTTCAAAGTGCTACATTTTTAACTCGTGAGGAGTTTAGTAGTATTTTAGTCAATCATGGTGTTGATAGAGATACTGCTATAAGTATTTATTGGGATGTTAAAAACGCCGCACATTTGTGAGGCCGTTGTGCGAAATTTAAAATTGGAGGAGTATGTTTTGTATTAAAAACACTGTAAACGATAAGTTTTTGTTAGATAGCGATGGTGACTTGGTGAGTTTTTCTTCCAGGTCTCATGCAGAGTTGTTCCTATACGAGAACAGTCTAATGTGGTGTTGCATTGAGGAACTTGAACTATCGCACAACAGTGAAAGTACGGTATGAGTACACACCGCACATTTCACAAACCGTTGTGCGAAATTAATTTTTAGGAGTAATTATGAAAAAAATATTGTCGGTTCTTTGGGTATCTCTACAAGCGGTGTTATCTCTTGCAATCATGTTATTATTTGCGTCACTGCCATTTGGCTTGGCGTATTTATCCGGTGAACGGAGTGGTGAGGTTTTAGTACCTATGATTGTTATAGGTAATGCCACAGGTGCTTTCGGAATATTTATAGTAAATCTTTTGTGGGATACAAAAATTAACATTCGCACAACAAACGAAAGCCAAAACGAGTACGCTTCGGCTATTCGTTAAACCGTTGTAGTCAATTTGCATTAAGCAGGAAGGTAGATATGGATTCAGAAACTGAAATAATGGTGAAGCGGATGTGTGATATAATTTTGAATGAAGAGTATGGGGAATGTTTCAACAGAGAGTTATATTCTTTGGCTCTTTATGTTGGTCACGACCCTGACATTCTTAATGCGTCAACGCAACCTGCCGACAACACAGGCAGTCCAAAATTGCCTTGTAGCACTTGTGACATTGAGTCGATTGCTACTGCGTTGGTTATTAGCGGGCATAATTTTTGTCATGAGTGCGGTCGGCAACTTCGGGCGAGTGCCTGAAACCGTTGTGCGAAATTTTTGAACTGGAGAATTATATGGCAAGTTTTAAGTGTAGTGAATGCGTAGCAAAGTGCGTTTGTAAGGTGCAAAAATTTGATCCTCTGTGTGACGAGTTTCGTAAAAAACTTGCTGACACTGTGGAGGGTCAAAAACCTTCGCACAACAACGCTATGGTGCAATGCAAATGTCACAGTGCAGGTGCAATATGTCATCGCCCAATAAAATGTGGTGGGATTCCGTGTCTACTGCCAAGCACTGCACCAATAGCGGAACCGTTGTACAACATTACAAAAGGATTAAATAATGGCAACAATCTATGAGTTTAAGATTAAAACCGTAAGTGCTTTCTGTGCTCATCCAAAAGATGATGTTAAAAAATTGATTGAAGATTTTATAAAAAACTATAAATTTGAAAACGGACTTGGTTTTGAAAGCACAGAAATAACTGATGTGTGCTTTTGTAACGCTCGCACAAAAGCGAATGTACGGTTCGGGGCAAGGCTCCTGACCAAAATCAGTAAACTGACTTCGTACATTCGCTGATCGTTGGGCGAAAATTTTTACTATTTTGAAATTATAGGAGGGAGACATGAAAACAATCGTAGTGCAGTGGGTTCCAGAAGAAAATTTTGGATATGGTAAAGCTATGCGAGTTATTGCATCAGATCATCCTCGGTTTACCGTGGGGTATCGCTTTGATTTTGGATTTATGAGTATTGTGACGGACGAAGGGTATACGGTGGTGTCACTACCAATGCCACAGCATCGCACGTTGGCTGAACTACCAAATAATTTGGAATAATATAATGGCCCCACCAAGTAAAACGATAATGGATTATGATATTGAACGGAAGTGTCGTGAACACGATCCAGTAGGATATGCAATTAAAGAACATGAACGAAAATGTCATAATGGACTATTTGATATATTCAAAACAAATAATAGTTATCACAAAACTCTACCACCTAAATTAAAAATGGCAAAATAAATTAAAAATACCTTGACTTTTAAATTTACATGATATATATTTTATACATCGAAAGAAACTTAAACTTATCAAGGAGATAGAAAATGGCTACAACAATCACCAACCTGACCAAAAACGGAAAGATCACCTCTATCCAGGAGGCTCTCGAAGCAAGCAACCTCAATTTTATGGCGGAGGAAGTTCCTCTCATAGGAATGAATGGTCAAAGCATTCCGACTCATAAAGGGTTATTCCGTGCAGATAATAATTCATTTCTTGGGGTAGTTGGTAACACATATTTTCCGACTCAAAATAGCACTTCTTTTGCATTTGCTGATGCAATTACACAAAAACATGGATACTCATACACCGAGGCAATATCTAAAAATAATGGGGAAGTCAGTATTATTGTTGCTCAGTCCGACAGAGCTGAAGATATTCGCCCTGGTGATCAAGTGTGTCGTAGAATTAAATTCATAAATTCGTTCAATGGGAAAACTCCGTTGTCCGTATCGTTTGAAATGATACGATTGGTTTGCACTAATGGGATGACCCGGTCAGAAAATATATCTCAAATTCGTTTGAGACATACAACATCTATTACCGATAGAATGTCCCTTGCATTGAAAGTATTCGATGATTCTGTTGAATTTCATAACGAATTTGTTGCGACATCAAAGATGCTGGCTCAAAAGGCTGTAGATAAAACTATGGTTGAACGATTTTTGAATGGTCTATTTTCGGATGCCAAACAGAATGATACCAAGAAAGATATTGTTGAAGATTTGTTTCAAAACGGTCGTGGCAATAACGGAAGCTCTCTTTTCGATCTCTATTCCGGGGCAACTGAATATATTCAACACCATCACGGTAAGGACGAAAAACGTCTTGAGTATGCAACATTTGGATCAGGAAGAAAACTTAATGACCAGGCATGGGACCTGGCTGTAAGTATGCTGTAATCTCTATGTAAAATATATAAATAGTAGTATGTGAAAAGGACAGCGGATTGCAAGCCGTTTTTATCCCAGTAAGATAAATTACTTTTCGCACATTATCTATTATTTATACCTTTACTGGGGGTTTTATGTGTAATCATAAAAAAACTACGGAACAATTCATTTCCGAAGCATCATCTGTTCATAACAACAAATATAATTACTCTGAAGTAGAGTACATTAACAATTCTACAAAAATAAATATAATATGTAACATTCATGGAATGTTTTCTCAACGACCTACCGACCATCTTCATGGTAAAGGATGTAGATTGTGTGGGATTGAACGAAATATATTAAACCAAACAAAGTTGCAACAAACTTTCATTTATGAAGCAATATTTATTCATAATAATAAATATGATTACTCTGAAGTAGAGTATATTAATGCTAAAACAAAAGTTAAAATTATATGTCCCATTCACGGAAAATTTATCCAAACCCCATCACGACATTTAAACTCGTATGGGTGTCATAAATGTGCGACAATAGCCACACATAACACACAACGGTCATCTATAGACGAATACATAACTAAAGCCAATCACATACATAACAATAAATACGACTATTCTAAAGTTGAATATAAAGGACTACATGAAAAAATAAATATTATATGCCCAAAACATGGAATATTTAATCAATTAGCAAATAATCATATACGTGGACACGGATGTCCTATATGTGGTATTGATTCTTCCAGTGCATCCCAACTCAAATCACATGAGCAATTTATTAATGAATCATTGATATTAAATCCTGATTATGATTACTCAAAAACCGTATATCTTGGAGATAAATTTAAAGTTACAATATGTTGTCCTATACACGGAGCATTTGAACAAATACCATCGAGTCATTTACAAGGAAGACGCTGTCCTAAATGTAAGGAGTCTAAAGGTGAGCATAAAATATGTCAATGGTTAAATTATCATAATATTGTATATAATAGAGAATTTAAATTTGATAAATGTAAATATAAAAGCCGTTTACCATTTGATTTCTATATACCATCATTAAATATGTGTATAGAATATGATGGAGAGCACCATTTTAAAGAGATTAAACATTTTGGAGGTAAACACAAATTTATAATAACTCAACTTAAAGACTCAATCAAAACTAAATATTGCACAGATAATAATATAACTCTCCTCCGTATCCCATACACAGAATTTGATAATATTGATAAAATATTACAAGAAAATATTAAATTAAAAATGTATTGACATTCGTTATAGCATGATATATATTATATGTGTTAGTAGTTAATATAATCTAAACATTTAAGGAGTGTATCATGAAAACGCTATTTGTTCTTTTACTCGTGACCGTATCGTTTGCCAATGATGTGTATATTAATGGTGATGTCATAAATAGTACGATAAACATTAATATGAATGACACATCGACAGAGGGACATGTTAAAGCTCGTTCAATACTTCGACCTAGTAAGGAGTACCTGGTGGCAACGATAGGGCTGCAATATATGTTTCCGTTCGATGGAAGGGATATTGTGGTATCAGATAAAGGACTAGGGCTAAGGCTCAATCTAATGCTTCATTCCCCGATGTATAAAGGGGTTATCGGTATGAGAGTTGGACATACTAGACACGACAATCTGATGGTCACAAAGAACAATAACTACGAACCAACAGGATATTATGAAATCGATCAGTATTATGAAATGGAAACAGAGCTTCCTTATAGATCAACGGAGATATCGGTGATAGCTGGAGGATACAGGATACAGGGATTTTTTGGATGGGGATACTTTGTTAATGAAAGTTCAGCAGTAGTTGGAATAAATTTGCAGACATACGGTAGAGTTGGATTATCGTCTAGTTTTTCAGTAATGTTTAATGATAAAAAGTATGCACCAGAACTTGGTGTAGGAGTAACATTTTCACTATAGGAGAGTATTATGGGTGGCAAATGGGGAGACAAAATAAGAGACGGAATAAATGAGTTTCTCAATGGTGGAGAACTTAACAACAAAGTAGAACAGATGTTCGACGAGGAACTGACATCTGCACTTGAAGAGTTTCGTCCCGAAATCAAAACTGTGTGTCACAGTATTGTTAAACAGGTAATTGACACTATAAAGAATAAGGAGATATCAATAGATAAGTCTAAACTTGAATCTATTTATAGTAAACTTCTAGTGGAAACATTTGATTACTATGAAAGTGACCTGATGGATATTTTAGGTGAAACCCTTAAAACAGAGTTTAAATATATTAGTATTATCCCAACTAAAAAATAAAAGGATGGGTTTATGAAACTCAAAGAAAATACAATTATCAAACTCGACAATGGTGATATAATTGGTGTATTGAGTTGCAGAGCAGACACCAATACAACATCCATTATAACCGAGGCGGGATGGGCTGGTAGTATAGACACCAATGCGATTACAAATCGGAAATGGAAGGTTCTATCAGAATATGCGTCACCATCCGAGACTCTAATGGGAATGGTAAAATATGCGAATAACGATTAATCTTTTAACAAATGGAGGACAGGAAGATGGTAGTAGATGAAATTATCCGTAAGAACAGAGAGTTGTTGCCAATGCGTAAGAAGGGCTTTAATGTTTATCGTAAAACAAAGGCTGAACTTATCCATATGATTCAGGTCAATGAAGGCAATTCTCCCTGTTACAAGGGACATTACTCTCAATCGTGTGGTCAGAAAGACTGCTGTTGGTTTAGTGATTGTAAGTCATATAGATAATAATAAAATTAAGGGAGGCGTTCGCCTCCCTTTTTAATTATCAATAACTTGATTTATGTATTCAAATAAATCTTTTTTATCCCTATAAACATCCTCTCCCGAAAAGTCTCCTATAGCGGTTTTGATTGTTGCTTTGGAAGAGACACCAAAACCAGAATAGGTTTTTTCAATCTTAACCTCACTAACGACCATTGGCATAAGTTTATTATCAGAAAAGATATAAACCTGGCTACCTATTAGTGAGGATGCGTCTTCATCATTAATGATAGTCATACACTCTCCTTTTAAATTATTCGATATGCTACGGAGTTACCCGTAAGTTTAATACGATTGATACCATCATACGATAGAACCCTCTCAACACCCTCCATATCCACATGTATAGGTGCATACTCCTCTATGGTGGTTCCCAACAGTGTAAGGTCTTCAAAGACCTGTGGGTCATCTTCATAATGAATATACATCTTCGCAGCAAATTTCTTTGCCTCGGATAGACTTCCAAACACATAATACTCTCTACGGTCGTTAGTACTGACCAGGAGTGACGTTTTGGAATCGTTAAGGACCTTAACATCTTTAATGTCAAATTTCTCAATATTCGAGAGAACTTCGACTATTTTTGGGAACTTCAACATAAAAACCTCCTTAAGATTTATTATTTATATAAATAATATATATTATTCCACATCAAAAGTCAATAATTAAATTAAAAAAGGCTATAAAATGAAATTTAAAGAATGGTACAGCATAAACGAAAAATGGGACCCTAATTTTAGTGACCGGGATTTTGGGACTGCCATAGCAACAATAGTACCATTGCCTGACGGTATATTGAAAGATGGATCACGAATGGAGACATATGTGCATGATAAAGATACACTCTATACTTTCGTGTTTAACGCTAATAATGATATAAGCCATTTTATGTTGGGGACATTAGATAATCCTATGGGAGACGATGTGTACCCTGTTGTTAACAACCGTAAAGAAATGGCTATTAAGTCTCACCCCGACTATGAAAAATCCCATTCAAACTATTCAGGCGTAGAACCAATAAAGCCACCATTCAAAGGATATAATGGACCATACAATATCCCTAAAAGGTTTAATATGACAGATTTTAATGAACCCGGTAGTTTTGCAGGTATACGAACGTCTAAAAATTGGACATTAAATTAATCTTTACCATTTTTCTCGGTTACTATAAGACTTAAATAGATCTTTAGCTATATTAACTACATACTTCAAATATTGATACCATTCAGAAGAATAAATTAATTCAATCTGTTTACCGTTAAAATCGGGTTTAGATGGAAACACTATAAATCCTTTTGGTGTATACAGCACATATCCATTATCTGGATAAGAACAATATTTAACACCATCATATAGTTTTTGTAATTTTTTCTCAAACCGAACAATAATATCTCGTTCTTTGAGTCCATACTTAACTAAAACAGAGTTTCCACATTTTAATTCTTTTGCGACAGCCATTCCTAATTTGTTCAATGACTTAACATTCTTTTGAACATAAATTTGATGCATTTACTTATTCTCCATTAATTCATACATTGATATAAATTGTTCTAATGATCGAGCAGAAGGAAAAACTTCAGCCCCTTTTGACTTAACCTCTTCAATAGATTTATAGTTATATATTGTGTGATTATTAGAAATCATTATAACATATTTAACTCCAACATCTAGTGCTTGTATCACATGATTGGCATGGTCATCAACAACAACATCAGCATTAAGACTAATATACGAGGAACCTTTATCATAGGACTGAAGTAGTATAATATCATCAACATAAGGATAATGCTTTTTAACCATTTGTACTGTTCTTGTGTACATCTTATGTGACCGGGCAGATAATACTATAACCCTATGACCTTTGTCCTTTAGTAGTTTATCAATACCAACAACATCAGCATATGGTTCAAATGAACACATACGGTTCTCGTCTTCAAACTCTTTCCAACATCGATCTTGCACACTCAAAGGAGCATCACTTAAATCGTGATTGACTGGGTGTGGTACACCTGCTTCATAACATGCCTTATCAACTATATCATTATAAAATAGTGTGTTATCCAAATCAATAACAAAATTAAGATATTTCATTAATAATCCTTATTGAATTATAACGGCACGGTGATATATAAACCGTGCCGTTATATAGTTTAAAAAAGACGACAATATATACAATCAATAGCAAACCCATCATGATAAAGATATACATTAGTTGTATCAAGATCATCAATTTTAAAATATCTCATACCACGATTAACAACATACGGGAGTTCATTAATAATAGCATTTGGAATAGGAGATATAATATCATTTTCAACATCAAAAACATAAGTACTATTATTAGGATCAAGAATCTGTTTCATTCGTCCGGTGCAGATTTGGTATCCCCTTTTTCTCAAGATCTTATTAGAACTCATAGAATCAATAGGACTCGGCTTAGCATAAGTTATAAAAAGATCACCTGACTGTTTTCTACCAATAGCAATCGTGTGGGAATATACATCATCACGATCTTTAGCAATAGTATTTTTATTAAGAATCATTGCTATAGCTTTAGCCTTTGCATTATTAATAGTCATACCTGGCTCAATAATATCAGACAAGACTTCTTTAGTGCGTCTAACAACATCATCAGAAACATTTTTATCAATTGAATCAATATACACGTCTGTCTTTTTATTCATATGAAACAAAATGTAATTAGGTGCGGTCTTTTCAGTTGCTTTCTTTACTACCTTTTTTGTCGTCTTCTTTACTACCTTCTTAACTGCCATAATAAACTCCTTTTAAGTAAAATGATTTTTAAATAATATAACTTATTCCAAAAATAAAATCAAGATAATTCATTATTCTTTTTATGTTGTTCTCTAACATATCTCTTCAACAATGAAAAATACCTCATCGCAGCCAGTCTACGGAGTTGATCGATCTCGTCAAGAGTTAGTTTTCTATGGTCTTTATTTAATTGCGCATCTCGTTCACACTTCACTCTATATCTAATCTGTTTACACCATCGGTATGCCTCTACGGTATAAATACCAGCATGTGCGGGAACATAGTCTTTAGCCCCATCATAAATATATTTCGGCATAGCAAAATACAAATACTTAATCTTATCGCTTTTATGGGAATGTCTCTTAATGGCATCCTTTTTAGTATCAGCAACGGAGATTTTAATTTCTATTTCAGTTGCATACCCAGCATCAGTTACAGATATCATATCACACTCATGTATCTTAAAGCCCCACGACACATTAGACACCACTAAATGGGAGCCTAATGCACATGGGTTACCTTTGTCAGTCATAGCCAGGATAATGTCTTTATCGGTGAGTCTGATAGGTTTAACGGGTTTCTTCTTAACAGTTGCCAAGTTTATTCACCAACTATATCAGACTTCAATATATGTGTAGTATCTCCATTCCGATAGATAACAACATCAAAATCATCAGTATTATATCTAATGTTATCAGCAGATGCCTTCTTTTTAGTGTCTATCAAATCCTGGTATGTTAGTACTAGTGTAGCCATTTGTTTCTCCTTTTAATCCCACATTACAAATTTATATTTCCAAATAAAATCCAGTGTCTTATTCACAAAATTACATTTATTCACAACAGTATCCCCAAAAAAGATATCTTTATTTTCCATGATTCGTTTATAACAGATATCCAAACCAATATATATCCTTTTACGACGTTCATATGGTAATTCACGATATGTCTCTAGCATATCTTTACCATACATTTTCCAATAGTTTATAAATGCATAAATTACGGATTCTTGAATAAAACTGTCCCAGTTCCATTTATGAACATTAAGAACGGATATGGTATCAATTACCTTAAACGCCCGTTCGGAGTTATCAACTCCCTTATAAAACATATCATTGAAGTTATTCATCATTTGACTCATCGGAAATATTTCGAATATGATTTTTTATTTTATCCAATATCATCGGCTGCTCACTGACAGCATCAGAATAAAAATAATTATCGTCAGAAACATAATATGAATTTTCCCCAGACTTAATTTGTTTAGATAGTTCGACTGATAACTCAGCCATTTCCATCTGTCGATCCTCACTAACATTGGTGCATACATCACAACACGACGTGAACTGTAGTGCATCAATAATCATGGATAGTTCTTTTGCTGTAAATTCCATAAAATCTCCTTATTGTTTAACTCGACTATAAATATACATTATAACAAATTAAAAGTCAAGAGATTTATTCAAATCTGAATCTTGAAGTTTCTATAATATCCGATAGTTCGTTATCAATCATATCCACAATTTTAGAGATATAAGGAAGTGCGTCCTTACAGTTCTTATCTGCATCCTCGAACACGCAATTTATATCACCATGCTTACCGTTAAATAACTTCCTATGCAGTTCTAACAGGTCATAATACCCTCTGACATAGTAATCTACCTGACCGATGTGATATGCTTTATCCCGACCGTCAGGATCATTTAAATCACATGTTATCGTCATTGTTATAGGTGCAATATTTTTTGGTTCACAATCACAACTCATCATTAACTCCTTTATATAAATCTTTCTTTTATAGACTCAATAAACACCATTTTAACTTCGGGATGATGTTTAATAATATCATCATACACATAAGCAAAACTAAAATGCAATCCCTCACCATTTTTATTGCATATGTATTCAGACCCGCTTAGACCATATATCCTGTAACAGTTTTCGTCTTCAACAATCTTGTGTATCCCAGAGTTAATCTTCCAACTATCACCATCTAAATAGCCACCAGACCACCCACACAATACTTTGTAGTCTTCATTGTTTCCTAAATCCAATATAACCCAATGTTCTGGCGTATTACTCATTATAATCCTTTATTATGTTATATAAATCTTCAGCAGTTCCGCACACATATTCTTTGTTACCAATAGATACCTCAAGAGGCTTATTACTATTTCTGACCTCGTCCATATACCAAAGTATCCATTCTCCTGTATCTCCAACTAATTTAGATAAATACTCTATAGCAATATTTCTCATGTCGTAAAAATAATTTAAGAACTTATTTTCTGCAATAGAATCTACACCAAATATGTTACCCAACGATTCATTAGTTTTACTAAAATCTTCTTCTGCTTTAATTAATTTTTCAATCTCTATTTTAAATTCATTTT
>Ga0209835_1000381_pt1 | contig 29725 bp, 28 predicted proteins | sample LakKivwa52mmetaG_FD_184138 | JGI IMG/M metagenome (GOLD analysis project Ga0209835, IMG submission 184138) | Anoxic lake water microbial communities from Lake Kivu, Rwanda to study Microbial Dark Matter (Phase II) - Lake Kivu water 52m metaG... | ecosystem: Environmental > Aquatic > Freshwater >... | reverse complement strand
AGCTTATTTTACGCCGTAGGAAACCGACCCATTAATATTCGTTTCCAACAGGAATCTGTTCATCGAAGTTGGGTATTTATGATGAACATTAACAAGGGTGCCGCGCAAAAGGCGGCGAAGATATTGTTTACGAAGATTGGCTGCAATTGCGAGATTGCAGTCTACGCGGCCGCCTGTTTTGCAAGGGGCATTAGGCTCAAGGATGCCGTGGGGGAGGCAATGCGCTGCAAAAGCGAAGGCGGGCGGACGGTCTGCGGCGCGCTTGTCGGGGCAAACCGCGTTCTCGACGCGATTTCGCGCCCAGCGGAAAAGGAAAGGCTCACCCTAGCTTTCGCGTCAAAATTCGGCTCAACGATGTGTAGTGACCTCAAGTTGGCAAATGTGCCCGACAAAGTGCGCAGGGAAAAATGCATGGCGTTCATCAGCTTCGCGCTTCAGGAAACGCTTGAAATAATGAAAAGCAGGGAAAACTAGCTTGCGCTAAAGGAAAATTGAAAAAACAAAAGAAGAAAAGAAAACTTACGTCTTGGTGTGTATCAGGACGCCTGAAGGCTTCCTGAAAACGTTGCCAAGCTTCATGCCAACAAGCACGGCGACCTTCTTGGTGTCAGCCATGTCGGCAAGCCTCTGCGTGATTATGCCGTCGAACACGATGGCGTGCACGCTCTGCTCCTCCTCAAGGCCTTTTATCATGTCTCGAACAGGCATCTCCTTTATCGGAGCAAGCTCGGCATTGTAGAAGCGCGCCCTAAGCGTGTTCTCAAGCTCGTCAAGGCTTCCCATCAACAGGGGCGGCACGTCAGCCATCCTTGGAGCTTCCTCCTTCGGTGGCTCGGGTGGCACGTCTGGGTTCTGCACAGCTGGCTGCGCCTGGGCAGTTGGCTGCGGGGCTGGCGCGAACTGCGTCGGAGGAACGTCAGCCGGTTCCCTTCGCGGCTCTTCATACCGCCTTCCCCTCTCGCGCCTGTCTCCGCGGTCCTCGTACCTTCTTTCGCGCCCGCCGCGCCGTTCGTACTCATTGCGCTTCTCGGCTTCCTTGCCCTGCTCGAAGGGCACCTTTGCCCGCAGGCACTTGATGAGCTCCTTTCGTGAAAGCTCCTCGACCTCCTTGCCGTCTGGGGCGCGCGCCACGAAATCTATGTCGGCAACCCTGGCAAGCTCGTTGAGGATGATGTCCCCTCCGCGGTCGCCGTCCAAAAAGACCGTGACTTCCTTCTCCCTGGCAAGCTTGGCAATGGCATTAGTCACATTCGCCCCTCCGACCGCGACCACGTTGGTCACGTCGTTCTTGAGGAGGTTGATGACATCCGCCCTGCCTTCCACTATTATTATCGCGTCAACCTTGTCTATCCCGGGCCCGCACGGAAGCTTTTCAGGCCCATGCTCCTCGATTTCCGCAACTTTGACCTCCTGGCGGACCATCTCGGAGATTTCCTTGCTCTCAGGTATCTCGTTTGTGAGAAGGCTTTTGAGGAGGTTCTTCGCGCGGTCGACGAGCACCTTGCGCTTGGCGTTCCTCGTGTCCTCGACCTTCTCGATCCCGATTTTCGCCTCGCAAGGCCCCACACGGTCGACCGTCTCAAGTGCAGCCGCAAGTATGCAGGTTTCCACCATGTCAAGCGAGGACGGCAGCTTTATTTTGCCCACGCTCCTGCCGCCGCGCGGCTGCAAGTCCACCTCAATCCTGCCAATCCTCCCGTTCTTCTGAAGGTCACGGAGGTCAAGCTCATCGCCAAGAAGGCCTTCGGTCTGCCCGAAGACGGCCCCCACCACATCGGGCTTTTCGACAAGCCCGTCTATCTCCACGTTCGCATACACAAGATATTTGACCGTGTCAATGTATGTCTTTCCCATTTTTTTCACCCTTTATTTTTTGTATTTGCAAATCCCATCGGATTTCCGAATGCGGACAAAATCCGTCCGCAGACTTTATCCTCCATATGGCTTCGCCCAGACTGCAATCGGCAGCCAGCGTCTTTTTCCTATTCTGCCGCCCTGCAAGGATTTGCACATTGCAGCCTAACAGCGACTCAAGATTAGAAAGGAGCGCGCGGTTCGCCTTGCCGCCTTCCGGCTCTTCCCGGATTCCGGCGCGGATTACCAGTGGGTTTTCCGAGAGGATGGAAAGTGCGCCCTTCCTGGCGCCTGCATGGGCATGCACCTGGAAAACGCAACCCATAGCCTCTCCTGCCCTGCGAAAACATGCCGCTTTCGCCTAATGGCACAAGTCTTGCCCGAGCGCCCAAAAAGGGCCAAAACCGGCTTTCGCCGCCCCGCAAGGGAAACCCTTTGGCGGGAATGAGCAGGAACAACTTGTGAAACCGCGGGGCAAATGCCCGCATGCGTGATTCCTTCTGATTCTTGAATGACCAGCATTCTTGTCATGTGCGGTGCGCTGTTGACAGTTGATTCATAGCCTTTGAAGACTCGTGCTGCCATCCACGCACAGCAACGGGGTATATGGCTTGACGTATTTATAAGCCTTTCGCCCACTTTCCATCAAAAGCCCACACACCTGCCTGGTTTTCGCCAAACAGCCCGTGCAATCTGCGCGGGTTTTTGGCAGGACTGCCGGTTTCAAATGCGGCGTCAGCATCGCGACCGCCCGCCTGTTCCGTAAAACGGCGGCGCTGCGCCTGTCCCGATGGTGAAAAGCATGCCTGGAAGAAGGTTTCGCACCCCGCCCCTGCCGCATGCCCATCTGGCGCGTCGAGTTTAAAAATTTTGATTGTAAACCAGCCTCTGAGGTGGGAGCATGGACATCAAAGTTGGGCAATGCATGACAATCGGCGTATTCACGCTTCCTGCGGACAGGTCGGTTTATGAGGCCGCAAGGCTTCTTCGGAAGACTGAAGTCGGATCGATAATAATCACCATGAAGGGCAAGGCAAAAGGCATCATAACCGAGCGCGACATGATTTACAAGGTAGTCGCATCAGGGAAAGACCCGAAAAAAGTGAAGCTGAAGTCCGCGATGAGCCGTCCCCTTAAGGTGATAAAAGCATCAGACAAGGTCGAAGCCGCAGCATCCGCGCTTCGGGCGAACAAGGTCAAGAGGCTCCCGGTCGTTGACAGGAAGGGCAGGCTCGTAGGGATAATCACAGAAGGCGACCTGCTTAGGGTTTACCCGGGCATGGTGGACGTCATTTCTGAGATGCAGGAGATAAGGGCCGCAAGGCCGAATGAAATCTTCACGGGCATCTGCGAGGTCTGCGGCATGCATGCCGAGGATTTGCAGAGGGACGAGGGCAAGCTCAAGTGCTCGGAATGCATAGAGGAGGAAGGCGTCTAGGCGCCTTCCCACCGTTTTTTCTTTTTTCAGTTTCCGCCCATTTTTAACTGCTTCGCATTCTAGCGCAAAGCTTGCCGCCAAGGATTTGCGCGGGCGGCGAAATGGCACCTAGCCCAGGACAATTCCTGAAAGAAGGATGGCGCCAGCAACTCCAAGCGCGAAGGAGAGCGCAGGCGCAAGCTTCTTTTTCTCCCTGAAAGAGTCAGGCAGCATTTCAAAGAGTATGACATAGCCCATGGCGCCTGCGGAAAACGAGAGCGCGAACGGCACGAAAGCCGTGATGTGCGCGAGGACGAAAAATCCGATTATCGCAGCCGCGAACTCCACAACCCCGGAGAAAATCCCCCACAACGCAGAATGGCTGGTCCTAACCCCGTAAAGCGCAAGCGGGGCTGAGGCGACAAACCCCTCTGGCAGATCTTGTATGGCAATGGAGGCGGCCACGAGCCAGCCTAACGAAGGCTCGGTTGCGAATGCGGCGGCTATCGCAAGCCCTTCCGGGACATTATGAATGGTTATGGTTCCCGCAAGAAGCGCGGCTTTCCTCTTGCCGTGCTCCATGTCGCCTTTCCTCACGATCCGGTGCACGTGGGGAAGCGCGCGCTCGATTGCCAAAAAGGCGGCAAAACCCGCAAGCACGCCCCATGCAAGCGCAGCATCGCCCCCGTGTGCCCTGGACTCGGAAAGCATCTCGAACGTCGTGTACGCCATCACTCCTGCGGAAAACGCCATTATTGAAGGGTAGAAGGTCACGCAGAGCTTCCTGAAGGGAAAGATGAGGAGCGCGCCTAGCGAAGTTGCAACAAGCGCGGCCGCCGCGCCAAAAAAAACCTCGCCGAAAGCCACGCCTCGCATTTCCTCGCGCGCATTATTATTTGTTCCCCCCCATTTTTTTTCATGGCATTCGGGACATACCGCAAGGGGGCACGCGCCGAGCGCGAGCTCATCTCGTTCTTCTCAGGCAAGGGCTTCGAGGTAATCCGCGCGGCAGGCTCAGGGGTGAATTCTCTCTCGCCAGACCTGTTGGCATTCAGGCAGGGCAAGCAATACGCAATCGAGTGCAAGGCATGGGACTCGGCTTCGCTTTCGTTTGAAAAGGAAAAAGTCGCTGGCATGAAACGCTGGGAGGAAGTGACAGGCATAACCTACCTTGTCGGCTGGAGGGTTTCCCGAGAGGGCTGGTTCCTTTTTCCGGTGCATTTATTGGAAGAGCAGGAAAAGACGTTCACGATAACCCTTGCGCGTGCGAAGCTTGCGGGAAGAAAGCCCGAGGAATTGGTTTAATAGACGAATGAAATTAGCGGCGGATGATGAGCATTACGACACCGAAACAATATGACGACGTGACTTGACTCTGACGCCATAATTATGATTGCGTAGGCTGCGTAACAAAAGGCGGGTGAAAAACCAGCCGCAGCGCCACAACAACCGCGGGTTCGCTGGATCGACTCGTTCCACAGAACGGGTGGCCCATTCGTCGCTGCGGCGACGAATAGGAGCCGCTGCTTTCAAGCAGCGGAGGAGCTATGTGCATTTTGCTTGGAGCAAAATGCATCAGACGTCGGGCGAAGTATTGTCCAATGCTGAACATATAGCCTCCATGCCCTCAGCAGTTCCGCAAGCGTTAAATAGCTCAACGCCATAAACCGCCCACATGGCGAAAAAGAAGCGTTCTCCTCCAAAAAAGCACGGGAAGCGCATATCGGGCCAGGCGACAACCGAAACACTCGTCATACTTGCGGCGGTAATGCTCGTCGCCATGGTGGGCATCTCGCTACTTGGCGGCAATTTCACAAAGGTTTCCGGGGCGAAGGAATCCCAGTCAAGAATCGCCTGGTCAAGGCAGACCCCGCTTGCCATAATGGAATCAAGCGCCGATGAAAACAACCTCACTCTTGTGGTTGTGAACAACGGGCAGTACCCGGCCAGGATAACGGGCTTCGGCTCATCAGACGGCAACATTCCCGAAGCCTTTCCGTTTATCCAACCTGGCGAAAAGAGAGCAACCTCGTTCAATCACTGGCCTTTAGGGCCGGGAATAGGCCACAATACGGTTTCAATCCGCAGTTTTTCAATAAGCTACGAGCAGTCTGTTGGCGCAGGAGGGGAAAGCGCGCTGATTCCGGGCATCATCGTATCAGATGGAACAACTTCCTTTCCATGCGAAGTCTGTTCCGATTTGGAAATTTCGTGTGGCGACTGCCTAGGGCCTGGAAAACAAACTTCATATTGCTGCACTCAGGGTCCTGCCCCCGGATGCATACCAATTGGGTGGGAATGCACTCCCTGCGGCGGCTGCGACTTGGAGACAACACACTGCTGCCCCGAGCATCACGGCACCGGCATATGTAGGCCGCTTGGCTTGGGTTGCATAGAAACCTAACCCGGTCTGCTGCCCTGATGAGTACACGTATGAACTGAAAGTCGAAGTTTGCGGTCAGGTTTTACCGGGAAGACATATTGCGCAAGAAAAGCAGTTTACGGCTCACGGCATGCCATTGTGCTTAGGTGTCCTGGTTCCGATGCCGAATAATGCGGCTAGCGGAAACTCTCTGGCGAATCGCCCACCCCAAAGAGCGTGCGGGCACTACTGAGGCATATTCACCGTTGCATGGCGGAAGCACATGAGACGGTTTTTAACATCTTCGGTCAATATCCCATCGGGGTATGGAGCATGTTTCATTGCAAAATGCAGACTAAAGGCGGCGCTGCAAATGGCAGAGGCAGCCCCTCGTTTTTCTTAAGGCTATTGCCGCACGTTTCTTTTGACGAGCACATATCTTTCGGAAAGACTGCGATGGCGAGCGAAAATTACCTTTCAGCCGCCCACCATTTCAGGGCGGCTGTCAAAAAGAACCATTCTTCAGAGCAGGCGCACCTTAATTTGGGCAAGGCGCTTGCAGAGCACTGCCGCACTCTTGCCGACAGCAACATCTCGCCCCCAAAGAATCTTCTTCACGAGGCGATTGCGGAATTTGAGGACGCCTGCCTTCAGGGATTCACAGCTGATGGCTCGCTTACCCTCCACGAGGCGCACTTTGAGAAGGCAAAATTCATTTTCGAGTTCAGGGCGCACCTTCCACAGGCAAGCCTGAATGAAGCGTTCATGTGCCTTGATGCGATTGTCGGTTCCTTTGAAGGAAAAAACGGGCCGGATGCACGGAAACTCAAGTTGCTTGCCGCTGCGCAAAGTCTTAGGAAAAGCGTAGAACTTGTGATAAAGGGCGGGTATGCCGAAATCGAGGCAGAGCTTCCGCTGAGTAAGGAAACCGCAATTCTGGAATGCAAAAACTAGCTGTCCTTCCCGTTCGCCTGGGGCACCGCGCCAATGTATGCAAGGAGGTCGTCCTTCTCTTTTTTGGAAAGCCGGGCATGGTTCTTTATGCCGAAGTGGAACACCTTGACGTGCTCCTCATGCTGGACAATGCTGCCCTCGTTCTTGCTGCAGCGCCTGCTGTGGCTGGCGAGATAGCGGTTCCACGCGGTGATTATCTCATTCTTTATTTCCTCGCTCATAGTCCCACACCTCTTGCAGAGCAAAAGCTCTAGCAGAAAAATTCCCGTCAAAAGGCGGCAAAACTCTTCTCAGTCACCCTTTATGTGCGAACATGTTTAAATAGCTTGCGTGTCAGTGCTCCAGATTCTCTTCACAGCCTATGGCTTGGTGAATCCACAAATCCTCATCCACGCAAAAGCCCCTTTGGCGTTCCTCTTATATATTACTTCATCTTCGAGAGCCGAACCACCCAGGCGGCAAAGCCGACAAGCGAGAGTGCGGCAAGGGCAAAGATGGGCGCAAAGCCATATTCCTCAACCGCAAAGCCGGAGACAGCGAACGAGAGCGAGATGGCGATGCTTGCCGGAGTTAGCGCTACACTCAGGTCAATCGCCTTGCGCCTGCTTCTTTTCACTGCGACAAAGCAGGCCTCTTCCCACAAAAGCCCGAGGCAGCCGTCTCCGAACGCCATGATGAGGAACAAAAGTGGCATGAACTGCGGAAACAAGACCATGCCAGAGAGCGAAAGCACGAATATCGCGGTTCCGGCGGCTGCAACCGTGCCAGTTCTTGCCCCCCTGTGGGAAAGCGCATTCATGGTCGCGGCAAGTATGAGGAAATAGGCGGCAAAATAGATGCCGATGTCAGAGGCGGAATGGCCGTTTGCCTCAAAGTAAAGTGGAACCGCGAAATAGAGCATCACTGGATAGAGGGCTGCGCCAAGAAGCATAACGCCCACTGCCTCATAGAACTCCCGCCGCCTTCCGCCAAACGAAAAATCAGAAAGCCTGATTGCATTGCCGTGCGGGTGGCGGTTCTTGACTCCAAGTGAGAGGAAGAGCATGAATGTTGCAATTGCGGCAAGCGCGCAAAGCACCAGCGGAAAGCCGCCGGAAGCGAAAAGCACCCCGACAGCGAGACTGCCGAGCGCGTTGTAGGCAAACCGCCCGGACATCATTCCCGCAAGCCCGAAATGCTCCTTTTGCGGGGTTGCGGCAAGCACGCTCACCCTGCCTAGTGACGACATTACCGAGTCGCGCGCGCTGTCCATCGCCTTTCCCAGCGTGAAGCCTATCGCGGTCGGGGTGAAATAGTAGAATAGTGTTTGGAGAAGGTTGCAAAGCGAGGCTGCAAAATACATCTTCCTCTCGCCAAGCGTGTCGGCAGCCGCGCCGCCAAACAGGCGGAAGATTATCCTTGCCCCCGCCGCAAGCGAAAAAGCGATTCCAATCGCAGCCGCCCCTATTCCAGACTCAAGCATCATCAAGGGGACAGCCACGGCAGTCGCCCCTGCAATGAACGCGTCGAAGAAATTGAGGTCGTATATTCGGCGGAGCATGCCACATCTTCGGGGCGAGTGTTTTATAGCCGTTTCCCCCATAACAAGCTTGCGGCCACGGTGATGTCAATGGTAGCATGGGGGACTGTGGATCCCCTCGACCGAGTTCGAGTCTCGGCCGTGGCCTTTTGAACTCGCTTCGCTTCGTTCAAAAGCACCCCAAAAAGCTTCGCTTTTTGCGGTGGCCTCTCGTTTTTGACCATCGGCCGTGGCCTTTTTTCTCAAATTTTAAGTCAGGCAAGCGCAACGAGCATGCGCCACTCATGCCAACGCGACCAGTATCGCTCCGACAACAATCAAAGCCGCGCCAAGCGCCGACTGGAGCGACACCTTCTCGCCCAAGAAGACAACCGCGAGGATGAGCGCGAATACCACGCTTGAGCGGTCAATCGGCACGACTTGCGCAACCGTTCCCTTCTGCAGCGCAAGGAAGTAGAAAAGCCAGGAAAGCGCGCCGGCAACCCCTGAGAGCACGATGAACTGCATTGCGGTGCTGTTGCCCGCAATTTTCGCAATCCCCTCGGCTTTCCCAAGGACAACCACCACGCCCACGAGAAAAACCGCCATTATCACCGCGCGTATTGCGGTTGCCGTAGTAGAGTCAAGCCCCTGAAGGCCGATTTTCCCGAATATCGCGACAAGCGCGGCAAAAACCGCCGAGAGTAGCGCGAAGATAAGCCAAGAGTAGTCATCCGCCATAATCGGATTTTGATGGCAAGTAAAAAAAGTGTTCCGCCACTTCGGGCAAATCAACTTAAACCTGACGCGAGTTATTCAACCATGAAGACATCGGTAATGCTCGTCATACTCGCCGCAGTCGCGCTTGCGGTCGCAGTCTTCGTGTTCTCAAAGCCAGCCTACCCAATGAACGAAGAAGGGGCAAAGGCGTTCTTCCTTGAGGATTTGAAGGAAAAGTATCCGAGTGCGGAAGTGCGGGAAATAGTCGAAATACTGCCTATGACTGGCAGCGATGGAACTCCTTACTACCAGCTCAAGGCAAGGGTGACAAAAGGCATGGGCACGCCCTGCCCCGAGCGCATCCACGTCTACTACGACTACCCGCCGAAGAACTTTGTCATCCAGCCTCCAGAGTACATAACAAAAGGCTGCAAGGTGTGCACAAATGAGCCGAACTGCATACTCCTGTTCCCGGAGGAGGCGATAATCGCTTCCCATACTTATGAGGGGGGGGAAGAAGTTGCGCGGTTCATCAAGAACAATGCCGACGCAAGCGCAATAGCATCGTTTGAGCCTTCCGATGCCACATGGCGCATCGCCTGGTCATCGGCTTCCGAAGGAGCAGGCTACTCGGTCGTGCTCTCAAAGCAGCAGAACAAAATCCTCGCAGTCACGCCAAGCTAGGAAGAGCGCTTCTTTTGGCGGCAGAATGCCGCGTTTCCAGTCACGTCAAACGGGCAATGGTTAATTCTCGTAATAGTAGTACTCGCCCGCCGCCTTCTGCTCCCTGTCAAGCGCCGAGTCGGGCTTGTTTATCCTCGGTCTCCTGGTGTCGTGGTCGCGCCTAAGCGTTATTCCCACCGACTTTAGGAATTCGTTCATGCCCTCGCGCTTCCCCTGCAGGCGCTTCGCATGCCCGCGCCTCCCCGGCTCGCCTTCAAAGACAACCATTCTTGAGGAAACCGCGTCAAGAAGCACAAGGTCGTGGTCTATCACGAATGCGGATTTCTTGCTTCCGAGTATCAGGCTTCTTAAAAGCCCGGCAAACTCAAGGCGCTGCTCGACATCAAGGAATGCGGAGGGCTCGTCAAAGAGGTAGAGGTCGGCATTTCGGCAAAGCGCAAGGCAAATCGCCACGCGCTGCAATTCTCCGCCGGAAAGGGTGTCAAGCCCCTTGTCGAACAGGTGCGAAATTTGCATCCTCCGCTTTGCCTGCTCGAGAACGGCAGCATCAACATCCGAGGCAAAAAGGCTGCCGACTTCAACGCCCGGCTCGGCTCTCACATACTGCGGCTTGTAGGAGACGCGAAGCGAATGCGGCAATTCGCAGTTGTCTGGCCTTTCAACCCCCGCAAGCATCTTTATGAAAACCGACTTGCCAAGCGCGTTCTCGCCAAGCATGCCCACAACCTCGCCCTCGCGTATGCTGCCTGCCTCGCTTGTGAATGAAAACCTGTCGAATTTTTTCCCAAGCGAGGGGTAATCCATCTTCATCCCGGTAGACTTTTCCTCGTCGGCTGAAGTGAGGGCGAAGCGTATCTCATGGTCCCTGAATCGCGTGTTCTCGTCTTTCAGGAATCCGTCAAGGTATTCGTTAATCCCGCTTCGCGCAGCCTTCACTCCCGAGACTATCCCATAGCAGTTCTCCTGCCCGAAGAAAACATGCACGTAGTCGGAAAGATAGTCGAATATGGCAAGGTCGTGCTCGATTACCATGACATTTTTCTTTTCAGACAGTTTTTTTAGCGCCCGCGCGCATGACAGCCTTTGGCTTATGTCGAGGTAAGCCGCAGGCTCGTCGAAATAGTAGAGGTCAGCATCCTTGCAGTAGGCTGATGCGACCGCAAGCCGCTGAAGCTCGCCGCCGGAAAGCTCATACGTCCTTTTCCCGATAATTTCCTTAAGGGAGAACAGCCCAACCGCTTCCTCCGAAACGCCGCGCTCGTCATTCACGCGCAAAAGCTCTTCCGCCCTGCCCCTGAAAACCTCAGGTATCCTGTTTATGTTCTGCGGCTTAAGTGAGATTTTGAGCTTTTTGTCGCTTATCGTGCGGAAGTAATTCTGGAGTTCCGGGGCAAGGCGGAGTATTGCTTCCTCGCGCGAGAGCTTGGATTCGAAATTTGCGAAGTTGGGCACGATATGGTTTGAGAGGAGATGTAGCGCCGTGCTCTTGCCAATGCCGTTTTTGCCAATAAGCCCGACCACGCCTCGCTGCGGGAAGGGAAGCCCATAGAGACGGAAGGCGTTCTCGCCATATTGGTGGATTGGGGCGCTTTTTTCCTGCGCGAGGTTGATTATGGTGATGCACCTTGCCGGGCACCTTTTCGGGCAGATTCCGCAGCCCGTGCAAAGCGCTTCCGAGATGACTGGAAAGCCCTCGCTATCCACGACGACGGTTTCCTCGCCCATGCGCACGCCAGGGCAGACTTTTTGGCACTGGTAGCCGCATTTCTCCTTGAGGCAAAGCTCCCGGTCGATTATCGCAATCCTGAGTTTTTTCTCATCCATTTTATCGCGTTGTTTTCACTTTAGCGGATTTATTAACCTGCCCTTGACAGGCGCATTTTATGTGCTTGTTCCATTTGTGGCAACAGCTTTATACATATTTGCCTGCATATTCCAACTGTGTGGATTGCCTTGGAGGGGGGTGTTAGCCATGACACGTAATTGCGCTGGGTGCGAAGGGCAGGGAGGAAAGCAGTTTCCGGCTGGAACAGGCAGCCATATGCCAATCCAGGGGAAAATTTTTCACAGGGAGCCGTTGGTGGGAACGCCTCTTGCGCTTGATGACTACGGGCAGTCGCCTTGGAGAGTGGCAAAAATAATGGCGAACGCCTCGCTTCTCTTCGAGCGCGAATCCAAGGACGAGCACAAGCGCAAGCTTGCGCAAGATGCCAAGTGCAAGATATGCTGCCACATCCGGTCTCTCAAGGAGCACTACGAAGGGGCGATCAATCTCAACGGCGAGGCATCCGAGGCTGCAGCAAAGCTTGCGCGCGACATCTCCTACTGTGAGACCATGCTTGACCTCATCGAATCGCAGGTCAACGGGCTGGTATCAAGGCAGCGCAAGTGGCGGGTTGATGCCGCATCGCTTGACAAGCGCTACGATGAGGAGATAAAGCTCCGCGGCTTCTGGAATGTCCTCAAGCGCCATGTGCCTTGGGCTGATAAGCTCATAGGCGCCGGCGCAGGCATGGTGGTATGGGCATCGAATGGCTGGGCTGCGATAACCATACTCATCCAGTATGGGGTGGCGCAAATTGTCCAGAACCCCGAGCTCCAAAAGACAATAGACGACGCGGTGAAGCTTTTCGTCAACCTCGGAGGCATCTTTGCCCTCTCAGGGGTGATGTCATCGGTAGACAGGGCGGCATTCGAGCGAAAGCAAAAGCTTCTCAACGAATGCGAACAGAAGAAGAACGCCATCTTCGAGGAGGAGAAGACCCACAGGCTGCAGCTTTTCGCCACTATCAAGGAGAAGGCGCTCGAGCTTTGTGCCAAGTACGGCTACCTCCAGGAGCTTAAGATGGAGGACCCCGGATATGCCTCGCTTCTTGAAAAAGGCGACTTTGCCGCAATCAACAAGATACACCGCGACCGGCTCAAGAGGATTTACGGCGACACCATACCCGAGCGGCTTCTCGAGGGCGCAGGTATCGACTCGCGGTCAAACAGCAGCATAGATGAATTCAAGATTGCGCCAAAAGAGGCATGAGTTCCCTTTCTTTTTTGTTTTGGGGCTTTTCCCTCACAATTTTAATTCCCCCCTTGCATACTCCCAGCCATGAAAATAGGCAGGCAGGACGTTTCCGAAGGGGAGATACGCCTCACCCCTGAGAACACCGAGGACCTCTGGCATATTGAGAGGATACTTATGCCAGGCGACCGCGTGGCGTCCAAGAGTTTTCGGCGCTTCAAGGCTACCGAAGGGGATGCGGGCGAGAAAAAAGCGGTGAACATCAGGCTCCTCGTTGAAAAAGTCGAGTTCTCAAGATTTGCCAATCGCCTTCGTGTCACCGGCAAGATAATCGAAGGAAGCCCTGCGGAATTCGTGCAGCTAGGCGCCTACCACACAATAGATGTTGAGCAGGACCACCCGGTTTCCATCTTCAAGGGCAGATGGCATTCCCATCAGCTTGAAAGGATAAAGCAGGCGGTTTCTGAAACCAAGCGCCCCAAAGTCGGCATGCTTGTGCTTGACGAATCGAAAGCAATATTCGCAACGCTTCGAGGCTACGGCGTGGAGTACGAGCTCGAGCTTGAGAATTCGGCAAGCAAAAGGGATGACAAGTTCGAGGAGAAGGCTGCCTCTTTTTTTGGCGAGATAGTAAAGAAGCTCTCATCAACAAAAGCAGGGAGAATAATAGTCGCAGGGCCCGGCTTTGCGCCTGAGAATCTGATGAAATTCATCAAGCAGAAGGACCCTTCCCTTGTGAAGAGGATAATTGTCGACCACTGCACATACGCCGAGCGAAGCGGCATAAACGAGCTATTAAAGCGCGGCACGGTCTCGAAAGTTGCCGAAGAGGAGCGGGCGGAGCAGGAGCTTCTTCTGATGGAAAAGTTCAACACCGAGCTTCGCCGCGAAAGCGGGCTTGTTGCGTATGGCTTGAAGGAAGTAAAGGGGGCGATTGACTCGTCGGCAGTGGGGAAGCTCCTCGTTGTGGATGAATTATTGCGGAACAACAGGGAAATCGAGGATGCGGTTGATGCTGCTGAAAAGCGGAAGGTGAAGCTCGTCGTATTCTCCCACGAGTCCGACGGGGGCAGGGAGCTTTTGGGCTACGGGGGGTTTGCCGCGCTTCTCAAGTTCAGATTAAGGTAGGAGCTACCTTACTTTTACCAGCAAGAGCTGCGCAAGAAGCGCCTCTATCTGTATCATCTCGTTCGCGCCTTCGACAAGCCGGAAGTTGTACTCGCCAATCTTGTCGACAATCACTACTTTTTCCCGTTCGGTGACATCGAGCGAGTCGACCGTCCGGTACATCTGCAAAAGCACGTCCTCGCCGCTCATCCCGTAGTTTATCATCAGCTGATGGAGCTTCTTCCGCGCCTCCAGGAACTTCCGGTCAAGCGCAAGCCCCATCATTTCCTTAACTTCGGAAGGTTCGGCGCGGCTTCCAGCCTTGTAGACCGCCTCGGCGCTGATGCGCTTTGCAAAAAGCGCCGCGCCCTGCATGGCGTTTATCGCGCGCCTCATGTCCCCCTCGGAAATGTAAAGAAGCGCCCCAGTCGCCTTCTCGTCAAGCGCGAGGCCCTCCCCCGTTGCCACCCGCCCAATCATCTCCCGGCTTTCTTCAGGCGTGAGGGGGCGGAAGCGGAACAGCGAGCAGCGGCTTTGTATGGGCTCGATTATCTTCGAGGAGTAGTTTGCCGAGAGTATGAAGCGCGTCACGTTCACATAGAGCTCCATCGTCCTCCTAAGCGCGTTTTGCGCGTCGTTGGTGAGCGAGTCCGCCTCGTCAAGGAATATTATTTTGAATGGCACGTCGTTGAGGGAAACCGTGCGCGCGAAATCCTTTATCTTGCCCCGCACGACGTCAATGCCGCGTTCGTCAGACGCGTTGAGCTCAAGCAGGCACTCGCGGTAATCCTCCCCGTACAAGTCCCGCGCGAGGGCGAGCGCCGCAGTGGTTTTCCCTATCCCCGGCGGGCCTGCGAACAGCAGGTTGGGCATGTTCTTCTCCCGCACGTAGGCTGAAAGTATCCTCGAGATTTCCCGCTGCCCGACTATATCTCGAAGCGTTTTCGGCCGGTATTTCTCAGTCCAAGGTGAATATTCGCCCATTTTCCCACACGGCAGGATTGTGCCAGAATAGCTTATATAGCTTATCCGGCGTATTTAGGGGGCGTGATGGAATGAAAACCGAGGGGTTCGCGTCAACGGCAGCAGTTTCGGCACTCCTGTCTGCCTATTATCTTTTCCAAGGGGCCGCAAGCGTGCAGTTCGCGCTCTTCCTCCTCGCGCTTCCCATGGCCGGATTTTTCGCGCTTGCGGAATTGAAAAAAGGAGGGGTCCCCTCCCCGCGGGCAGAGGTTCTTTATGCCGCGGCGGTCCTCGCCGGCTACTTTGTCGCCTTGGTCTTCGCAAGCGCGCTTTTCAAGCCGGCATTCCTGCCAGCCCTTCTTGCGCTTTGCGTGCCTTCTGCCACAAGCGCGGTCAGCCACTACATTTCAGGGTGATCATGCTTGCACGACCAGCCAAGGCTTGAGCAGGGAGTTCTCGAATTCTGGGAAAAGGGGGGCATCTACAGGAAGGCGAAAGAGGAATCGGCGGCAGGCAAGCCCTTCTATTTCTGCGACGGCCCGCCTTATGCAACCGGGCAGATACATCCGGGAACCGCGTGGAACAAGTGCCTCAAGGATGCGATGTGCCGCTTCTGGCGCATGCGGGGCTTTGCCGTGCGCGCGCAGCCCGGATACGACACCCATGGCCTTCCGATAGAAGTCAAAGTGGAGCAAGAGCTTCGCTTCACAGGCAAAGAGCAGATAGAGAAGTATGGCGTCGAGGAATTCATAGCGAAGTGCAAGTCTTTCGCCACACAGTATGTCGGCATAATCTCCGGGCAGTTCTCGCGCTGCGGCGTGTGGATGGACTGGGAGAACCCCTATATCACCTACAAGGACGATTACATCGAGGCATCCTGGAAGACGATTGCCGCGGCGCACCAGAAAGGGTTGCTGCACGAGGGCGTCTATGTCGTGCCCTACTGCAGCCGCTGCGAGACCACGCTTGCAAACTACGAGCTCGAGTACGGCGAGCAGACCGACCCGTCGATTTTCGTGAAGTTCAAGTCCACAGCCTCAGAGAACGAGTACCTCATCATCTGGACCACCACGCCCTGGACGCTTGTCTCGAACATGGCGGTGATGGTTCATCCGATTTACACCTACGTCAAGGTGAGGATGGGCGATGAAGTATGGATTGTTGCCAAGGAGCGCCTCGAGCACCTGATGGGGCTTTTGGGGGAAAGCGCAACAATTGTCGGCGAGCTTTCAGGCAAGAAGCTTGAGAAGACGGCTTACGCCCACCCCCTCTCCCCAAAAATCGGGAAGAAAACCGAGCGCAAGGTCGTGCTTTCGGACGAATATGTTTCGCTTGAGGACGGAAGCGGCTTAGTGCACTGCGCGCCAGGGCACGGCCCCGAGGACTTCGTGATAGGCAAGCGCTTCGGCATAGAGATTTTCTCGCCGGTCGATTCCGCGGGCAAATTCACCCGTGAGGCGGGCGGCTACAAAGGGGTGCCGGTGCGCGATGCTTCGAAGATTGTGATTGAGGACCTTCGGGAATGCGGCGCGCTCGTCCACGAGGCAACAGTCGCCCACCGCTACCCGCACTGCTGGCGCTGCAAGAACCCGCTCATATTCATAGCGACAAACCAGTGGTTCATCGCGGTTTCCAAGCTCAAGGAGAGGATGCTTTCCGAGATAGAATCGTGCGACTGGAACCCGCAGTTTGCAAAGACGCGCTTCCGCGAGTTCGTCTCATCGGCTCCCGACTGGTGCATCTCGCGCCAGCGCTATTGGGGGATACCTCTTCCCATCTGGAAGTGCGGGCACTGCAACCATCTAAAAGTCGTCTCATCGCGCTTTGAGCTTCCAGGCAGGCTTCCTGACCTTCACCGCCCGCACATCGACTCCGTGAAATTCAAGTGCGAGAAATGCGGAAGCAGCGCGCATCGCGTTCCCGACGTGCTTGATGTCTGGTTCGACTCGGGGAACTGCGTGTGGGCTTCGCTTTCCGCGGAGGAACGAAAGCATTTCACAAAAGCGGATTTCATCGTGGAAGGGAAAGACCAGACAAGGGGCTGGTTCTACTCGCTATTAGGCTCAGGGGTGGTGCTCAACAGCGAGATACCCTACCGCACGCTCCTCATGCACGGCTTTTTCGTCGATGAGAAAGGGGAAAAAATGTCCAAATCAGTCGGCAACTTCGTGCCGCTTGAGGAAGTGGTGGACAAGTACGGCGCCGACACCTTCAGGCTTTGGAGCCTTTCAAACACCGTGTGGGACGATTTGCGCTTCAACTGGAACGAGATAAGGGAGGCGCACCGCGCGCTTGGCACGGTCTACAACATCGGCGTCTTCCTCTCCCGCTTCTACAATTCGCAGCACAAGCCAATTCTTCCTGAAGACTCGGCACTTGCAATCGAGGACAGGTGGCTCCTTTCGCGCCTGTCAGCAACAACCGAGAGCTGCACAGCCGCATTCGAGACTCATAAGCCGCACGTTGCCGCAAAAGCTGTGCGCGATTTCATTATCGAGGACATCAGCCGCTTCTACATGAAGCTTGCAAAGGAGAGGATAGATTCCGAGGGCGAGTCCTGCCCTGCGATGGCGGCGCTTTGCGTCTCCATGTTCGACTCGCTTCGTCTCCTTACTCCGTTTGCGCCGTTCATTTCAGAAAGCATATACCAGTCTTTCTTCAGGCGTTTCGAGCGCAAGGAATCGATTTCGCTTTGCGGCTGGCCGAAGGAGGACAAGAAGCGCCGCGACGCGCTTCTCGAGAAGCGCTTCGAAATCGCGCGAGGCATTGCCGCGGCGTGCGCGAACGGAAGGCAGAAGGCCGCGCTGCCCCTCCGCTGGCCTCTTGAGGAGATGCGCATAGTTTCCGAGTCCACCGAGGTGCTCTCGGCAGTGGAGCACGTTTCCTCCCTGATAGGCGATTTGTCAAACGTGCGCCACGTCAAAACCGGAAGGTCGCCGAAAACCGCCGTGTCGGTTGCAATAAACCGCGCGAAAGTCGGCGCGAAATTCAGGCGCGACTCGCCTGCCGCGCAGGCTGCCCTTGAGAAGGCGGCGCCTGAGGAGATAGCGAAATGGCTTTCAGGCGAGGAAAAGGAGCTTCTCGTTGATGGCAAATTCGCAATCGAGCGCGACATGGTGTCAGTTGACGAGAAGGCGGAAGGCTTCGCAATCGCTTCCTTCGAAGGCGGGAAAGTGTTCCTCAAGACCGAGATGAAAAGGGAGCTTTACGAGGAAGCGATGGTGCGCGAGGCTGCGCGCAGGGTGCAACTGATGCGAAAGGAGAAAAAGCTCGTCGAAGGAGACAGAATAGCGTTGCACCTTCACACGGACGACAAGGAAATGCATGCCATCCTGAAAAAGCACGAAGCCGAGATTGCAAAGCAGGTGAACGCATCCTCGGTCTCGTTTGGGAAGCATGCTTCTGGAAAGGAATGGGGGATAGGCGACATCGTTCTCCACATTTCGATTGAGAAGAAGTAGGCAAGCCACCCCCCTTCTTTTTATTTGATGCCCCCGACTACCCCGCAGGTGGCACTTTGGGCAAGATAATCGCAATACGGGGAAGAGAGGTGCTTGACTCGCGCGGCAACCCTACCGTGCAGGCGGAGGTATTCTCCGAGCACGGCTTCGGCAGGGCGACAACCCCATCGGGCGCGTCAACCGGCAGGCACGAGGCGTTGGAGCTTCGCGACGGGGGCGCAAGATACCGCGGCATGGGGGTCCTCAAGGCAATCTCCTACGTGAACAACGAGATAGCCAACCTTCTTCGCGGGCAGGACGTGTGCGACCAGAAATGGATAGACGCCGAGCTCTGCCTTGCCGACGGGACGGAAAACAAGTCGCGCCTGGGGGCGAACACAACGACCGCGGTCTCGCTTGCAGTCGCGCAATGCGCGGCATCCGAGCGGGGAGTCGAGCTCTATCGCTATTTGTGCGGGCGCGAACCCCACCCGAAAATCCCGGCACCGATGATGAACTTCATAAACGGCGGCAAGCACGCGGAGAACGGCGTCGCAATGCAGGAGTTCATGGTTTATCCTCTCCGCTTCGGCTCATTCTCGGAAGCGCTCCGCGCCTCGAGCGAAACCTACCATGCGCTTCGCGGAATCATACAGAAAAAATACGGGAAAATCGCGCTCGGGTTGGGCGACGAGGGCGGCTTCACCCCGCCCTGCAAGTCCACAAGCGATGCGCTCGAGCTTTTGATGTGGGCGATAGGCGAGTGCGGCTATCAGGGGAAGATGGCGCTTGCGATAGATGCCGCCGCCTCGTCGTTTTACAACGCAAAGACCGGAAAATACAAGCTTGACGGGAGAAATCTTTCCCCCGGAGAGCTTGCCGACAAATACGTCATGCTGACAAAAAAGTACCCGATTGTGAGCATAGAGGACCCGTTCGAGGAGGATTCTTTCGCCTATTTCGCGAAGCTTCGCAGGAAGCTTTTCGGAAGGGTGCAGCTTGTGGGCGATGACCTGCTTGTCACAAACGTTTCGCGCCTTCGCCGGGCTATAAGGCAGAAATCGGTTTCCGCACTCCTTCTCAAGGTCAACCAAGTAGGCACGCTTTCAGAGGCGCTCGAAGCCGCTTCAATCTGCCGGGAGAACGGCATGGGCGTGGTGGTCTCGCATCGCTCGGGCGACACCGAGGACCCTTTCATTTCAGACATCGCCGTCGGGATAGGCTGCGGGCAGATAAAGGCGGGCTCGCTTGCGCGCGCAGAGAGGACGGCGAAGTATAACCGCCTTCTTAGGATAGAGGAGAACCTCACCTGCCACTTCATTGGTGATTCCGGGGTGAGGCGATGAGGGTGGTAACATGATGCCGCTGTCTATTTTCAGGGACGAGAAAGACGCGTTCTCGAAGGTATCCGCGCTCTTTTTCATCTCCTTCGCCTCGCTTCTCCTCCTTGGGACGCTTTCAATGGCTTTCGCCTCATTCGAGCTTGGCGTAATCCTCTATATCTTGGGCTTGGTGCTTGTCGTGGGCAACGATGCGGTTTCCGCCCGGTCGTGCGAGCGGGGGTACGGTTCGGTCCGCGCAGTCTCCTTCATACCCGAGCTTGTCAATTTCGCAGCGGTCGCCTATGTTTTCCCGATACTAGTCGCCCTTGCCGTTGCCGCCTTTGTCGGGACGAACGACCGCCTTTCATTCGTGGTTTTCGCAGGCATGGCCGCAACCGGCGTGAAGGTGCTGATAGTCACCGCGCGTTTGCTGATGAGGGAGAAAACCCCGCTTTGAGCGCACCCGCCGCCTTGGTTTCGGGAAGCTAGGCGGGATATGCCGTGGTGAGCAACTCACGTCGGCGAACCGAAAAATGGCTTTGACGTATATTCACCACAGCAGCTCGGGAAGCGCAAATGCGAGATTTTATTAACGTTTTTCAGTAAAAGGCGAATACGCGCCATAGTAGCTCAACCTGGGAGAGCAATCGGCTGAAGTACCATCTTGGATGGACGCAGGATGCGTCGGATTCGGTGGTTTTGGTACCGATGTGTTGCTGGTTCAAATCCGGCCTATGGCATGTGCATTTCCAGAAGGAAAATGCATCAATTGTCGAGCCATTTTCGTGCGCGAAAATGACCACACGGTTGAGCCTCGAAGGCTCGAAGATGCGCCAAATCTCTGAGGAGATTTGACGATGCCTCGGTAGCTCAGTCTCTTCGGGAGGTTTACGCCTCCCGGGGCTGAAAGGTAGAGCGATGGACTGTTAACTTCCGCAAAACGGAGGCAGCAATCCATAGGTCGCAGGTTCAAGTCCTGCCCGGGGCGCTTTTCCTTATGTCCAATTTTTTTTGCCTTTTTCGCATACTTTTTTAACGATAGCCTGCGATTAGCCAGTCATGGCGGGCGGCAAGGAAAAGCGAAAGGAATCTGGCATACTGATAGCAGTCGTAAACAACCACGTCCAGTCTGTCGTGCACATGTCAAATTTTCTTGAGATGCACGGCTATCGGACGGTTTGGGCATACTCGGGCGATGCTGCGGTGAAGCTTTGCGAGCGTGAGCGGCCCGACCTTCTCGTTCTTGATGCGCAGATGCCAGGAATGACCGGCTTTGACGTGGCGCGGGAACTCCCCCGGCAGAAGATACTCTTCACGGTTGCCGACAGGGCTGTCGCGGAAAAGGCGAAGAAATTCCCAAACTGCGCGGGAACAATCCACAAGCCGGTGGACAACCGCGAGCTCGATGACTTCATAAGGTCGGTGTTCGGGCTGAAGAAGCCAGTGCTCGAATAGCCGGCTTGCGGCAGGTTTTGCTGTTTTGCGGGGTGCTTGATATGGCAGAGGGGAAAGGCGAGGCTGAAAACAAAGGGGCGGCAAAGCAGGGTGAAAAAGACGAAGGCAGGCTTGCCAAGCTCATCGGTGAGCTCAATGCCGAATTGGGGAAGGGAATGGGCGCCCGCCCTTATCTTCTTGTCGTGGCAACCGGCTATCCTGTCGGAAGCGATGGCGAGATGACGCGCTTTGCCCCGCAGTGGGCATGGCGGGCGAATGTTTTCGTGGAAAACGAGGGCGGCAAGGAAGTGATAGGGTTCCTCTGCGACCAGCTCAAGGAAGTTTCCGACAATCCGCAGCACGGCGTGAAGAAGGCTTACGGGCTGGGATAATTATATGGCAAAAGCAATCATCCGACCCCTAGCATGAGCACTTCGCCGTGCGGCGCGTCCGTCCTGACAGCGGTCGGGCAGAAGTGCGTGCGCTCGGCATGGAAACCGGCGGAGCGAAGCCTCGAAAGCGCCTCTTCGATTCCAGGTATTCTCCGCCTGGTTTTCTTGGCAAGTGCATGGAGGTCGTAGTAGCCGTGTGCGCCCACCTTCTCTTCCAGCGCAATCGTTCGAAGGAGCCTTTCAATCTCCGCGCATTTGGAGTACTTTCTCTTGGCATTTAGCGCAATCATCTTTCGCACAACTTTTCCATCCCAGAGGGGAAGGAGCGAAAGCGGCCCGCCGGTTTGCAGCTCGTGCCCGCAGTGGGCACACATTTTTCCAGAAGGCAGCTTTTCGAACTGCCGGGCGCAGCATGAGGGGCAGTAGGAAACAAAGCCCCGCGCCTTTATGCCGAAGACCGCGCCTTCGGCGCCAGCCTCGATTCTGAAAAGCATCTTCACATAGTGGCGGTGCGAGAGGGTGAAAGCCGGCATGGCGGCAAGATTGAACTGCGAAAAAGCCATCGCCACCCTTGCGGCGAGTATGCGCACGGCGTTCTCATGGCAGAATTCGTTGTCCAAAGGCGCCGACCAGTAGTTTTTCAGGCAGGCCGAATGGTGCGCGCCGCAAAGCACCGCCATGTCTGTGGCAGTGAGCGAAAGCCACCCCTTCCCCAAAACCGCGAACGAGCGTGCGGCATCGTGAAGATAGGGCGCAGGCGAGCCGAACGGGTCAAGCTCGACAAAATCGAACCGCCCATCGCGGAGGACATCGCAAACATTTGCCGCCCGCACACGGCAGGAAATCCCATTCCTTTTCGCATTCGCCTTCGCGCACGAAGCCGCCTTGGAATCAATGTCGACCATCTCAAGCTCAACGGCGTTTGCGTTCTCCTTCCTGTAGCGGAGCCCCCGCGCACCGCTTGCGCACATGCCGTCAATTACGGAAAGCTTTCCCCCGAGGGCGCCAAGGGCAAGCGAGCCGATTCCGCGGCAAAGCTCCATGTGATGATTGTAGAAGACCCCGCTAGGTATGCGAAGGGCGACCCCCTCCTCAATGACGGTTGCCGTGCCTGCCATGCGCTTCCTTGCCTATAAAGTGATAAAAAGCCTGTCTTCGCCATATCCATCATGGAGGCAAGGATTCGCCGCTCGATACTCTCGGGAAGCGCCAGCCCTCCGCCTTCCCTCCCGCTTGCCAGGCGAGCCATTCTTGCAGCCTCTCTTTCGCCCTGCGCGCAATCCGTCATATCCGGGCTTCCTGAGAATTCGCAGGAAATAGCGGCGATGGTTTCAGCCTGCCGCGCCTTCGGCGCCGACATCGTCTATGACCGGGGGGTCGCCGACATATTCGGAATCGAGGCGCTTGTTTTCCCCAAGCAGGTGGACTGCGGGCAAAGCAGCCAAGCGCTCCGGCTCCTTCTCCCGCTCGCATCGCTTCTCGATTCCCAGACCACGTTTGCCGGGAATGGCGGGCGCGTTTCCATCCTCCCAATCCTTGCATATTTCGAGTCCCTTGGTGCCGAGTGCGGAAGCGAGGGCGACTTCCTCCCTGTGAAAATAAAGGGGCCGGTTGAGGAAACGGAATTGGTCTGCCCGTGGCGCATTGGGAGCGGCATAGTCTCAGGGCTGCTTCTTGCGCTTCCGTTGCGCGGGGTTGACAGCGAGCTCGGGCTCGACGGCAGTTTCACAGGCGCGGAGCACATCGACGCCACGATTTCACTTCTTTCGCGCTGCGGCATGGCGGTTGAGCGCCCGATCGAGGAAATCATTCACATCGAAGGCGGGCAGGAATACTCGCCCCTAAAGGATTTCGAGGTCCCAAAAAGCGCATACCTCTCCTCATTCCCCCTTCTCGCCGGCGCGCTTTGCGGCAAAGTCACCGCGGCAGGGAGCAAGGCAGACTCGCGCCTCATAGCGCTTATGGAATCGTTCGGCGCCGGTTTTTCAGCAGGCGAAAAATCATCATCCGCGTCCGCGGGCGCGCTTTCAGCAACCGATGTCGACTGCCTGCAGGCGGGAATCTACATGCCGCACGCGGTTCTTCTCGCTTCGCTTGCCGATGGCACGAGCGTTTTTTCAAATTACGGGAAACTTCGAGGGGTTGTCGGGGCAAGGGCAAGGCTTTTGATTCGCGAACTTGGAAAAATGGGGATAAGAACCGAGGAGAATGAAGAATCTCTTCGAATTGAGGGAGGCGACCTGTCTGGCGCGGCGCTTGACCCTTCAGGCGATGCCGCCGTGGCAATGCTTCTCTCATTGGCCGCGCTTTGCGCAAGAGGCGAAAGCACGCTTGCCGGGGCGGAATGCGTCGACAAGGGATATCCGGGCTTCCTGCGTTCCCTCGCCAGCCTCGGTGCGTTGATAAGATAGCCCTTGTAGGCTGCTTGCTGCAACATGCCCCCAATTTGACAGCTATCTGATTAGGAGTTCGCAATTTCTTGCCCAAGCACGGCACAAAAGGCGTTCGCGCTTACGCTAAGGGTGATTTCCTTCTCGTGCAAGCCTTACAGCTCGCCAACCCTGCGCTTGAGCTTGCGCTTCAGGCGCTTGCGCCTCTTCTTGAGCCATTTCCAGCGCATGCGGCCTTTCTTTTTCCATTTCCTAGGTCTTGCTCCCAATAAGTCACCTGTCAGCGTTAGTGGCTCTCATTATAGCCAATAGCAATAAAAAGGTTCATTTCTCCCCGTCGTCCGACTTGCGGAACGCGTCGAGAAGGCCGTGGGCGTAGTTTATGGAGCCAAACGCCGTCACATAATCCTTTTTCGAAAGGAAATACTTCGTGTCCTCGCAGTACTGCCTCGCAAGAGTGAGTATGTATCGATTCTTGGGGGTAACTTTGACTTCCCCAACATTCTCGTAAAACTGCGCAATGTCGGACTCAATCCTCTCCTTTTCGCTCGGTTTCTTGGTTGCCGCCATCCTCATCCCGCCACCGTTTTCAAGCTTCCCACGAATTATTCGCAAATCATGCCATCTTCCCGCATGCCCCTTTCCGCTCATCCCCGTTCCATGTACCGTCCGCGCTTCTCTATCTCGAAAACCATGCGAAGCACTTCCTTTTTTCCGCCAGCCTTTCCATAAGCCCTGCAGAACCCATCGCCTTCCTTACCAGAAAGCGCGCGCTTCATCATCACGATGTCGGTTGCCTTGTCCTCAACATCGCACGAAATGCTTCCAAGCCCGAAGTCGATTACCGCCATCCCCGCCTTGGTGTTCATCAGGTTCGCAGGGGTGTAGTCGCCGTGCACAATGTCAAGCGAGTGAAGCGCGCAAAGTATCCTCGCAGCTTCCCCCATCTCTTCGCTTCGCACGCGCCTTTTCCCAAGCGCATGGCAAAGCATCTCTCCCTCAAGGAACCTCATGACAATTGAAAAGTCCGACACTTCAAAAACCGTCGGGCACAGCACGCCTGCCTCCTTTGCGCGAGCGAGAAGCCTTGCCTCCCGCCTCGTCCTCTCCCGCCTTATGCGGAAATCAAGCTCAGGTGCGCGGTAGCCCTTTTCCACGCGCAGCTTCTCGACAGCCGGGATGCCGAGTATCCTGGTTTTTTTCAAGACCGCTTCGGCGCCTTTCATCTTGCGCAAGCGGGCAGCCATGCTAAAACCCGAACATGCTGAAGCCCAAGAACGAGAACACGAATGAGGCGACCCAAATGGGCATGCTCCAGGAAATCACCTTGCTTCCGTCAAGCGGGAAGATTGGGAGAAGGTTGAACATCGCAAGCCCCATGTTCGCCCGTATCCCCAAGTCTGCGACGCTTGCCATGACCGGGTTGCTGATGAAAAGGATGCCGAGCGCAAGAAAAGCAAGCGCAATCGCCCAGTTCGCCGCAGGCCCGGCAAGCGAGATTATCCCGTTTTCCATTCTTGAAAGCTGCCGGTTGGCGTAAATATAGACTGCGCCTGGCGCGATGAAAAGCGGGGCGCGCCAGCCGAACATCTGAGGAACAATCGCCAGGCCAAGCCCGAACACAAGACCCAGCGGCCATGCCGAAAACCGCGCCTGCGCGCCGTACTTTATCGCATAGTACTTGTGCGCCATCTCATGGAGCACAAAGCCGCTCCCTATCGTGATCGTGAATGCCGCCATGAGGAAAATGAACCTCGACGGCTCGATGTTAAGCCCCGCAGCGACAAAGGAGAGCGCGAGGGCTATTGCGAGAATGGAAACCGCCATCTCGAACGCCTCCTGCCTGCCGACGTAGAATCCTTGCATGGTCTTCCCCTTTGCCCGCGGCTACCTATACATCGTGTTTTGCTCGCCCTTTGCGAATTTCTTTATCTTCTCGACATAGGGCTTGGTGACCGAGGGCTTCACGGCTTTGAGCGCCTCCTCGAAATCGCCCTCCTCCACCTTTTCGGTGTTCACTCCCCGCCTTATTGCGGACATGCCGGCCTCGCGGCAGACGTTCTCGATGTCCGCGCCCGTGTAGCCGTCGGTCTTCTTCGAAAGCTCGGAAACATCCACTCCTTTTGCAAGCGGCATGCTTTTGGCGTGTATCTTGAATATTTCGGACCTCGCCTTCTCGTCAGGCGCGGGGATTTCTATGATCCTGTCGAACCTTCCGCCTCGCAGAAGCGCCATGTCCATTATGTCCGGCCGATTCGTCGCGGCAATCACCACGACATTCTTCAATCCGGTCAAGCCGTCCATTTCAGTAAGGAGCGTATCCACAACTCTTTCAGTCACCCTGTTGCCCTCGTCGCCGGATGTGCGGTGCGGGGCAATGGAATCTATCTCGTCAATGAAAATCACGCAGGGCGTTGCCATCCTTGCCTTGCGGAAAAGCTCGCGCACCGCCTTCTCGCTCTCGCCAACCCACTTTGAGAGCACCTCTGGCCCCTTTATCGAAATGAAGTTCGCCTCGGTTTCGGTTGCAACCGCCTTTGCGAACATGGTTTTTCCCGTGCCGGGCAACCCAACAAGCAGTATCCCTTTGACCGGGCGGATTCCAAGCCTGGTGAAAACCTCGGGGTTCTTGAGCGGAAGCTCGACAGCTTCTTTCAGCTCCTTTTTCACGCCGTCAAGCCCGCCAATGTCGCCCCAGCGGATGTTCGGCTTCTCCAAGAAAACCTCGCGCAAAGCGGACGGGCGCACCTCGCGAAGCGCGTTGAAGAAGTCCTCGCGGGTCACTTGCAGATTGTCAAGTATCTCCGGAGGTATGAATTCCTGGTTGAGGTCTATTTTCGGAAGTATCCTGCGAAGCACCTTCATCGCAGCCTCTTTCGTAAGCGAGGAGATGTCCGCGCCCGTGTAGCCGTGCGTGATTGACGCAAGCTCGTCAATGCTCACGTCGGGGGCAAGCGGCATGCTGCGCGTGTGTATTTGCATTATTTCCTTCCTGCCCTGCCTGTCAGGGACGCCAAGCTCGATTTCCCTGTCAAACCGCCCTGGGCGGCGAAGCGCTGGGTCAATAGAGTTCGGGCGGTTGGTCGCGCCAATCACGATGACTTGCCCGCGCGCCTTCAAGCCGTCGAGAAGCGTAAGCATCTGCGAGACCATCCTCCGTTCCACCTCGCCGGTCACTTCCTCGCGCTTGGGGGCAATCGCGTCAATCTCGTCCATGAAAATGATTGAAGGCGCGTTTTCCTGCGCATCCTTGAATATCTGGCGCATCTTCTCCTCGCTCTCACCCACGAATTTCGAGACAAGCTCGGGGCCGCCGATGTGTATGAAATTGGCTTCCGATTCCGAGGCAACAGCCTTTGCAAGAAGAGTCTTCCCCGTGCCTGGCGGGCCGTATATCAAAACCCCTTTCGGCGCCTCTATGCCGAGCCTCTCGAAAAGCTCGGGATGGCGAAGCGGAAGCTCGACCATCTCGCGGATTTTCTGCACCTCCTCCTTAAGCCCGCCGATGTCCTCGTAAGTGATTGTGGAAACCTGCGCGACCTCCTTCTCAGGGGTTTCTTTCAGCACAAGCTCGGTGTTCTCGTTCACCATCACAATTCCCGATGGCTGCACAATTGCTGCGATAAGCGGGAAAGAAGTTCCGAACACGCCGATGAATATGGTGTCCCCCCTGTTTAGCGCACGGCCAATCATCTTCTTTTTGACAAATTGGTCAAAGCCAGGCGAATACTTCATGGGCTGCGTTGGCGCAAGCACCACCTTCTTCGCTTCCTTGAGCTCGGCTTTCTTGAGTATGATTTTGTCGCCAAGCCCCACTCCGGTGTTCTGGCGGAGGTAGCCATCCATGCGCACGATGTTCATGCCTTCGTCCTGCGGGTGCGCCTGCCACACAAGCGCGGCAGTGCTCCGTTTCCCCTTGAGCTCCACTATGTCTCCTGTCGAAACGTCAAGCTCCTTTCTTGCCTTGGAGTCTATCCTCACCAAGCCCCTGCCGACATCGTTCTGGAGCGCTTCCGCGACTTTGAGTTCAAGTGTCTTTGCCATAATCCCGCCCTTCACAAGATGGTTTTCTTCCCCCCTAAAGTGCCTCAAAAGCTTATAAATACAGGCTTCGAACAAGCACACATGAGCCGCTTCACCGGGAATTTGCGGGGGCAAGGGACCGTTGAGCTGGTCGCAGTCCTTTCAACTTCGCTTGTTGTTGCGTTGGTGGCAATCGCACTTCTTGGTGAAAACATAGCCAAAGCAACCGGCGTAACCGAAGCGCAGGGGGAGATAGCCAAGGCGACGCAATGGGCGTCCAACTCGCCGCTTTTCGTCAACGAGGTTTACGCGGCAGGAGGCACGCTTGCGTTCATAGTCAAGAACAACGGAGACAAGCCTGTGCAGTTGCGGCAAATCTCAAGCAGCAGAGGCACAGTGGACGTCTCAAGCAAATGGCTTTCGCCCCAGGAGAAGGCAATAATCTCCGTCCAGTATTCTTCCCTCAAGCCAGATTCCGACTGCCAGCCTGGCCGTTTTGACCAGCAAAAATCCCTAGTTATCAAAGGTTTTAGCATAGTTTACGACCAGATGATAAGCACCGGGGGGCGGCCCGAGATAATCTCGAAAACGCAAGGCGGAAACGAAAAGACGCCCCTTCTTGCCCAATGCATCGACCGCATAGGGTTGAGCGGAGTCGGGGCGCCTTGCGGGGAACATCTTTGCGGCGCACGTGAGCAGTGCTGCGCCAGAATGGGTTCTCCAAAATGCATGCCCGCGGAATTGCCGTGCGACTCATGCGGCGGCTGCAAGGAAGGCGAGCAATGCTGCGGGGCTGCTGGCAACATCTGCATTTCAGGAAAACTTCCCTGCGATTCATGCGGCGGCTGCGTTTTGGGGAAGGAAGAATGCTGCGAAGATGGCAAATGCGCCCCTAGCGGGGGCTGCCCGGTCGTGCTCAGATGAGCTCATTTATGGAACGTGGATGGTGGATGCAATGATTCGAAAACAGAAGGGTTTGGCGCTGCGCGGGCAGGCTGCGACCGAAATGCTTGTCGTCTTGGCAGTCGTTCTCGTGGTTGCCTTGGTGACTATTTCGCTTATAGGGGAAAACATTGACACGGCTGCCGGCGTCAAGGCATCCCAATCGGAGATATATTGGGCAAGCCAAACCCCGCTTTCGCTCGCCGAGATGTCGGCAGGCGCAGGAACCCTTTCGTTCGTTGTGAAGAACAGCGGCGCCTACCCGATACAGGTGAAGTCTATTACCGGGAACGGGGCAACCGCATCGGTTTCAACCGCGTGGATTTCTCCTGGCGAGAGCACGGTGGTTTCGGCAGAATATTCATCCCTCAATCCGGATTCCGAGTGCTCGTCTTCGGGCTCAGGCCCGACAGGCAATCTTCTGATACGCGACTTTAGGATAACCTATGACCAGTTCGTAAGCGCGGGAGGAAGCGGGGGCACGGTCACAAAAACCCTTGTCGGGGCAGGAGAGAACGGGCTTTCACTCCCTTGCGTTTCTTATGGGAATGGAACTGGCGGCAACGGCACCCAGCTTTGCGGTTCTGTGACGTGCAGCAAGGGCGAGAAGTGCTGCGAAGATGGCGACAAGCCATTGTGCATACCGATAGCCCGTAACTGCGATGTGTGCGGCGGAATTTGCCAGGATGAAAGCGTTGAAGAAAGGAAGTGCGTCTCCCAAGGTGAGCAGTGCGGGGCAGGGACAATGTGTTACGAAGAAGTATGCTCGGAAAAGCAGGAATGCTGCGATGCAAGCCAATCTTGCATAAATATGGGGCAAACATGCACTCTCTGCGGCGGTTGCGAAGAGGACTATGTTTGCTGCACCGATGGCCCGGAACCAGTTTGCATACCTGAAAGATGGGAATGTAGCGAGTGCGGCGGCTGCGAAAAGGGCTATGTTTGCTGCACCGATGGCCCGGAACCAGTTTGCATACTTGAAAGTTGGGAGTGTAGCGAGTGCGGAGGCTGCGACCCGGACAAAGCGCAATGCTGCAACAAGGGCGAAACCCCGGCGTGCATCGCAAGAGACTGGGTGTGCGACATCTGCGGCGGCTGCGACCCGATTATTGGCGCCTGCTGCACTGATGACCGCATGTGCAAGCGGAACAGTGAAGTTTGCAGCGGCGGGCAAATCGCCTGCTTCGGCAGCCTTTGCGATCCAAAG
>Ga0209835_1000379_pt1 | contig 29763 bp, 29 predicted proteins | sample LakKivwa52mmetaG_FD_184138 | JGI IMG/M metagenome (GOLD analysis project Ga0209835, IMG submission 184138) | Anoxic lake water microbial communities from Lake Kivu, Rwanda to study Microbial Dark Matter (Phase II) - Lake Kivu water 52m metaG... | ecosystem: Environmental > Aquatic > Freshwater >... | reverse complement strand
GGGCCCTCAAGCCCTACGCTAAGGGCGACGGCCTTGAACACCTTGCCGTGACCATGATGGCAGTCGAGCACCGCGTGAACCAGTTCGTGGACCAGAGTATCGAGTATTTCAACCGGATCGCTGCACAGCTTTCTGCGCGCCATCGAACAGGGACTGCGGCAAAGCCTGCCGGAGGGCGACGGCACGGCACGCATCGGCGCGGTCGTCTTCATCCACCGCTTTGGCGCGCTGATGAACGCCCACCTTCACTTCCATGTCATCGCGATCGATGGGGACGACCGGCAAGGGCGGGCGCGTCAGCCAGATCCTGACGCCCCTCGAACGGCTCGACCGCCTTGCCGCGCTGATCCCGCCGCCCCGGCGCCACCGGCATCGCTACTACGGGGTGCTGGCGCCGAATGCAGCCCTTCGGTCGGCGGTCACGGCACTGGCGGCGGTGCCGAAGCCAGCCTCGGTCGAGGCCGACGCCGTAGCGGAGGAAAGCGTGATCCATCGGGCCGCCGCTGTGGGAGGCGGCGGGACAGGGCAACGCCGATCCGCTGACGCAGCCCATCCCCGAGTTCGAATTCGATCAGCGGATCGCGTGGTAGCGGACGGCAGCGAAAGCCGGCCGACGGGAACGCTCATGCCCGAGGCCCGCGAGACGCTGCCTGTCGGGCGTTTTGCGGGCCTCGGGCATGATGGGGCAGCGGTGGTTGCACGGCGCAATGAGCAACTGCGGTCAGTTTTCCGATTGACGATGGGTTACGGGTGCGGAGATACTGCCGGAATGGCGGTTGAATTTCCTATCCTTCATGAAAGACCTCGACTTGACCTGCATGCAGACGCATTCCCTACAGCGCTGGAGGAACCGAACATGGAACTGATGTGGTGGCACTGGTTGGCGCTGGGTCTGGGCTTGATTGCGCTGGAAATGTTTGTTGCAACCTTTTTCCTGATCTGGTTTGGCCTGGGTGCGCTGATCACCGGGCTTGCCGTGGTTTTTCTGCCGCTGGGCTTCACTGCGCAGATTCTGCTCTGGACGCTTGCCTCGGCGGCGATGGTGGCGGTCTGGCTGAAGTACTTCAAGGCGCCCGACCGGACGCATGCCGGCCAGGCCAAGGAAGGCGTGGTGGGCCTTACCGGCCTGCTGACACGCCCGGTCACGGAGACCGGCGAAGGCGAAATCCTGTTTCAGCGCCCGGTACTGGGCGCCGACCGCTGGCCGGTGGTGGCGGATGCGCCCATTGCCGCCGGCGAACGCGCCCGTGTGGTCGATGTCCTTGGGCAAACCCTCAAAGTCACGCAAATCTAGGAGTGCAACATGGGCGGTGAAATCGTTTCCATCTTTCTGATTCTTTTCCTGTTCCTCACCCTCTGGAAGGGGGTGCGCATCGTGCCGCAGGGCGAGGAATGGGTGGTAGAGCGGCTCGGCAAGTATCTGAAAACCCTGCTGCCCGGCCTGCATATCCTAATGCCCTATATCGACAATGTGGCCTACAAGGTGGTCACCAAGGACATGATTCTGGACATTCCGCAGCAGGAGGTGATTACCCGCGACAACGCCGTGCTGATCACCAACGCCATCGCCTTCGTCAAGGTCACCGATACCCAGAGCGCCGTCTATGGCGTGACCAATTTCCAGATGGCGGTGATGAACCTGGTGCAAACCTCGTTGCGCTCGATCCTGGGTGATATGGACCTTGATCAGGCGTTGTCCAGCCGCGACCAGATCAAGGCGCGCCTGAAAACCTCGATTGCCGACGATGTTGCGGATTGGGGTTTGACCCTCAAATCGGTCGAGATCCAGGATATATCACCGTCCGGCACCATGCAGAAGTCGATGGAACTGCAAGCCGCCGCCGAACGGGAACGCAAAGCCACGGTTACCCGCGCCGAAGGCGACAAACAGGCCGCCATCCTTGAAGCGGAAGCCCGGCTGGAAGCCGCCAAACGTGATGCCGAAGTACAGATTCGCCTGGCAACTGCCAGCGCCGAGGCGATCCGTCTGGTGACGGATGCAATCCCGGAAAAGGAATTGCCGGCGCTGTATCTGCTCGGCGAAAAGTACATCGCCTCGATCAAGGAACTGGGCGCATCGGGCGGCTCGAAGGTCGTGCTGCTGCCGGCGGATATCCTCAAGTCGGTGGAAGGGCTGCTGGGCGGGCGTCGATAGCTGCGAGTCGTTTTTCCCGGCAGACCGTTCTGCCGTATTGCGGATCGGACTGTCGGAACTTCGACAGTTAACGCATCAAGTTAATGTAATTTCGTCAGAGTACTAACGAACTAGATGCTCTGTAAGGATGTTTTGCCTGCACAGCTTTCTGCGCGCCATCGAACAAGGCCTGCGGCAAAGCCTGGCGGCCGGCATCGGCACGGTGCATCTCATCGGCCTTTTCGCGCATCACTCACACTGAGGGTCCAGCCCATGTACGCCACACGATCGTCGACCCCATTGATGCCGCCACCGACGGGAGCGCTGGCAATCCCCGGCAGCGACATCGATCGGGTAGAGCGATTGGACGACCTGGTGCGCATCTACGAGCCGGAGGTGCAGCTCTGTTATCTGCCCCGTTCAGTCGATCCGCGCATCGAAGTCTATCTACAGTCGGCAGCGCCTCGCCTGGGCGCCGGCCTGCGCCAGGTTGTCGGCATCGCCGAGGGCACGCCTGCCAGCGCCTTGCCGGACCTGCCCGGACGCCAGGCACTGGTCCAGGATATCGACCAGTGGATGGCGGTCTATGGTGATCTGCTCGATTGCCAGCGCGTGGTGCTGCGCTTGGAGGTGATCCGCTACGCCATGTGCCCGCGTTTTCATGTCGACCGCACCGGCATTCGCCTGCTCTGTACCTACCGTGGCCCCGGCACCCAATGGCTGAGCGAGGCGCAGGCGCAACGCAGCAGGCTGGGTCACGGCGCGTCAGGCCTGGCGGATGACGCATCCGGCCTGATTCTGTCCGAGGCCGGCATGGGCGAGGTGCCGCTGCACGCCATCGCCCTGCTCAAAGGCGAGCTCTGGCAGGGCAACGCCGGACGCGGCGCCATACACCGCTCACCAGCCGTACCCGAGCAGGATGCACCGCGCATCCTGCTTTCCCTGGATGCCGTCTGGGATTGATCGAACAAGGAGACCCTAAATGCCCAATATTCCACGCCTGCCGGTAACCGTACTGTCCGGGTTCCTCGGCGCCGGCAAGACCACCCTGCTGAACCACATTCTCAACAACCGCGAAGGTCGCCGGGTTGCCGTCATCGTCAACGACATGAGTGAAGTCAACGTCGATGCGGCACTGGTGCGCGACGGTGGTGCCGCCCTGTCGCGCACCGAGGAAAAGCTGGTGGAAATGTCCAACGGCTGCATCTGCTGCACCTTGCGCGAGGATCTGCTGGTGGAGGTCGCAGCCCTGGCGAAGGCCGGGCGATTCGACTATCTGGTGATCGAATCCACGGGCATCGGCGAGCCCCTGCCGGTCGCCGAGACCTTTACCTTCGAAGATGACAGCGGACTGTCGCTCTCGCAGCTTGCCCGTCTCGACACCATGGTCACCGTCGTCGATGCGCGCAATTTTCTTGACGACTACGCCAGCGACGACCTGCTCGGCGACCGGGGCGAGTCGCTGGGCGCCGAGGACACGCGCACCGTGGCCACACTGCTGGTCGAGCAGATCGAGTTCTGCGACATGATCGTCGTCAACAAGGCCGACCTGGTCAGCCCGGCGGAACTGGCGCGACTGCTCTCCATACTGCACACACTGAACCCGCGCGCCCGCCTGGAGGTGGCCCAACATGGCCAGGTCGACCTGGGGAGCCTCCTCGATACCGGTCTGTTCGATTTCGAGAAAGCCGCCCAGGCGCCGGGCTGGCTGAAGGAAATGCGTGGCGAACATGTGCCGGAAACCGAGGAATACGGCATTGCCAGCTTCGTCTATCGGGCCCGTCGCCCGTTTCATCCGGGCCGTTTCTGGGACTGGATTCATACCGAATGGCCCGGCGTGATACGCGCCAAAGGCTGGTTCTGGCTGGCCAGCCGGCCCGAGTGGGCCGCAGTCTGGTCTCTCGCCGGTTCCAGTCGCGATCATGGCCCGGCCGGGTTCTGGCCGGAAGGCGTCGACAGCCAGGGACAGATGCGTCGTGATGCCCGCCAGGAGCTTGTCCTGATCGGTATCGGCATGGACCAGGCGGAACTATCGGCCTGTTTCGATGCCTGCTTGCTGAGCGATGCGGAGATGGCAGCGGGCGAAGCGGCCTGGTGCGAGTTGCCCGATCCTTTCCCGGCATGGGAAGGCACGACACTTCAATAGACCCGTGAATTCACACATCATCCAAAACGCAGTTTTTCAGGAGATCGACATGATACGCACCACAATGCTCGCCGGCCTGACCATGATCTACCTGGGTACGGCCGTTGCCGGCGAGCACGGCCACTCTGGCCACGATCGCCACAAGGCCCACACCCACGGCGTCGCCAAGCTCGAAGTAGCGATCGAAGGCGCCGGGATACACCTGCATCTGGAGGCCCCGCTGCACGATCTGCTCGGTTTCGAGCGCGCCCCGCGCAATGCCAAGGAACGCGCCGCCGCCGATGCCTTGCTGAAGCAACTGGCCCAGGGCGAGGCGCTGTTCCGACCTACAGCGGCGGCGCAATGCAAGCTGGCCTCGGCGACCACCGAGGCGCCGATCCTCGCCGCCGGCGCCAAGTCGACAGGCGACGGCCATGCCGAGATCGCCGCCGAGTATCGCTTCTCCTGCGCCCAACCGGCCAAACTGACCGGCATGGAAGTGCGCCTCAGCGAGGCATTCAAGGGACTGCGCCGCATCGACGCCCAGACGATCAGCGCCAAGGGCCAGAACGCCATGCGCCTGACCGCGAAGATGCGCTTCCTGTCCTGGTAAGCTGGCGGCATGTCCGATAGCGCCGTCGCCCTAGATGACCTGCGTTTCCGCTGGCCGGGACAGGGCAAGGCGTGTCTGGACATCCCCGCACTCCGCCTGGGACAAGGCGAACAGGTGTTCCTGCACGGCGCCAGCGGCAGCGGCAAGAGCACCCTGCTGAATCTGCTCGGTGGCGTCCTGGCTCCGGACAGCGGTCGTCTGCAGGTGCTCGGCAACGATCTGAGCCGACTGACGGCGGCGCAGCGCGACCGCTTCCGGGTCGATCACGTCGGCTTCATCTTCCAGCAATTCAATTTGATCCCCTATCTCTCGGTGCTCGACAACGTCCTACTGCCCTGCCGGTTTTCGGCGCGGCGCCGGGGACGTGCCCTGGAAAACGCCGAGGCACTTCAGGCCGAGGCGGGCCGACTGCTGACGCACCTCGACCTGGATGCGGGACTCTGGAGACGCTCGGCCTCGGACTTGTCGGTCGGCCAGCAGCAGCGCGTCGCCGCAGCGCGCGCCCTGATCGGCCGGCCGGAACTGGTGATCGCCGACGAACCGACGTCCGCCCTCGATACAGAACGCCAGGATGCCTTCCTTGACCTGCTCGGCCGCGAGTGTGCCGCCGCCGGCGCCAGCCTGATCTTCGTCAGCCACGACCGGCGTCTCGCCGGGCACTTCCAGCGCACGCTGGCCATGGCCGAACTAAACCGAGTGGGGGACGCGGCATGAGCTACCTGCCCGCGCTGGCCCTGAAAAGCGCCTGGAACCGGCGCTACACCCTGGGTCTGACCCTCTTGGCCATCGCCCTGTCGGTGGCCATGCTGCTGGGCATCGAACGCCTGCGCCAGGACGCCCGCGCCGGTTTCGCCCAAGCCGTGTCGGGTACCGACCTGGTGGTCGGGGCGCGCACCAGCCCGCTGCAACTGATGCTCTATGGGGTGTTCCGTATGGGCGAGCCGACCGCCAACATCGCCTGGAGCAGCGTCGAGCATCTGGCGCAGCATCCTGCCGTGGCCTGGGTGATCCCGATTTCCCTGGGCGATTCGCATCGCGGTTTTTCGGTGGTCGGCAGCAACGCCGCCTATTTTTCCCATTTCCGCTATGGCGACGCCCAGCCGCTTAGCTTCCGCACGGGCCGGCCATTCACCGCCCTGTTCGATGCCGTGATCGGCGCCGAGGTCGCCGAGCGCCTGAACTATCGTCTCGGCCAGCGCATCACCCTGAACCACGGCAGCGGCGAGATCGCCCTGGCCGAGCATGCCGACAAGCCGTTCAGCATCGTCGGCATCCTGGCGCGCACCGGCACGCCAGTGGACCGCAGCGTCCATGTCAGCCTGGAGGCCATCGAGGCCATCCACCTCGACTGGCAGGGCGGCGCGGCCATGCCCGGCCTGAGCATTCCCGCCGAACATGTCGCCAAGTTCGACCTGCGCCCCAAGGAAGTCACCGCCGTGCTGCTCGGCCTGAAATCGCGTGCCGCCGTTTTCGCCGTGCAGCGCCAGGTGGCCGGCTTCCGTGACGAAGCCCTGACGGCGGTCCTGCCCGGCGTCGCCCTGGCGCAACTCTGGGACATGCTGGCGACGGGCGAGCGCGCCCTGCTGGCGATCTCGGCACTGGTGGTGGCGGTCGGCCTGGCGGGCATGGTCGCGGTGGTCCTGGCCGGCCTCAACGAACGCCGTCGCGAATTGGCCATCCTGCGCTCGGTGGGCGCGCGGCCACGCGACATCGTCGCCTTGCTCACCCTCGAAGGCCTGACCCTGACCGGCATCGGCGCCCTGCTCGGTGTCGCGCTACTTGCCGCACTCGCCTGGACGCTCGGCCCCTGGCTGCAAGCGGAATATGGCATCGCGCCACGCCCCTTCAGCGCGGATCTGGAAGAATTAAAGCTGCTCGGCGTGGTTCTCGGCGTGGGGCTGGCCAGCAGCCTGTTGCCGGCCTGGCGCGCCTATCGACTCTCCCTGGCCGACGGCCTGACCCCGAGGATTTGACATGAAACACCTACTCTCCTGCCTGCTGCTCGGCTGCTTCAGCCTCGGCCACGCCGCGCCATCCGACTACAAGGTCGGTGAACGTCTGGCGCCACCTGCCGCGAAGCCCGGGGCAACGCGCACCATCGACTGGGACGACCTGATGCCCAAGGACTGGGACCCGATGAAGCTGATCGACAGCCTGAAGCTCGACAAGCTCAAGGACTCCGACCCGCGCGCCCAGGAGGCCATGGAAAAGCTCAAGGCCATGTGGAACGCGGCGCCGGCGAATACCGATCTGAACGGCGCCAACGTCCGCATCGCCGGTTTCGCCGTACCCCTGGAGTGGAACAAGCAGGAGGCGAAGGAATTTCTGCTGGTGCCCTATTTCGGCGCCTGCGTCCACGTGCCGCCGCCACCGGCCAACCAGATCATCCACGTCACGACCGACACACCCTACAAGACCAAAGGCTACATGGATGCCGTCTGGGTCAGCGGCAAAGTCAGTGTCAGCATGGTCAAGACCGCCATGGGCGATAGCGTCTACCGCCTGCAAGCCAGCAAGGTCGAGGCCTACAAGGAACCGAAAAGATGATTGCGCCCTGGCGCGCCGCCATCGGCCGGCGCCTCGGTGCCCTGCTGCTCGGCCTGTTGCTGCTCTTGGCCCAGGCGGGCTTTCTGACACATAGCCTGTAAAACGTTCCGTCCGACAAATAGCCATAGTCACGTACTCTTTTGCGCAACCGGTCCATTGTCAGCGGATCGGGGACTTCGACTTTACTTCTGAGCCCCTCTAAAAATGGGGGGATTACCCCAGCGCCGTGGCGCTGCCGTTCTCGTGCCAGCGAACCTGAAACCGCCCGCCAGGTAGCGATAGGCGCAGGTCTTCCGCTTCCCGATTCCATTCCTGCAACACGCCATCCACTGCCGCTACCAGCGATTTTTCCTGGAATTCCATTTCACCCATCGGGTGGCCCTCCTATTGCCAGGTGAACTCGCTACAGCACAGAGTTTGCAGGGATTTATGGGTGGCGTAACTGAGGAAAATAGGTTGAGCAATCAGCCATCCAGCAGGCTGATCCAGTGCACCACCGGCATGTCGCTGGCGGCGGCCAGATGGGTCTGGCAGCCGATGTTGGCGCTGACGATCAGTTCCGGTCCGCGCGCTTGCAGGTTGGACAGCTTGCGCGCACGCAACTGGCCGGCGAGTTCCGGTTGCAGCACGGAGTAGGTGCCGGCCGAGCCGCAGCAGAGATGGCTTTCCGCCACCGGCAACAGTTCAAAGCCGGCGCGGGTCAGGATGCCTTCGATGACGCCGCGCAGTTTTTGCCCGTGTTGCAGGCTGCACGGCGGGTGGAAGGCGATGCGGCGGGGTTGCACGGGTCGCAGGATGCTCAGGTCTTCGTCGCGCAGCACTTCGGACAGATCGCGCGTCAGTTCAGCCACGCGGGCGGCCTTGGCGGCGTAGGCCGGATCGTGGCGCAGATGATGGCCATATTCCTTGACCATGCTGCCGCAGCCGCTGGCGGTCATCACAATAGCCTCGATGTTCCCCCCGGCGCCGCCCTGAATGAACGGCCACCAGGCGTCGATGTTGCGCCGCATCGCCGCCCTGGCGGCATCCGGCGCGGCCAGATGCTGGTCGATGGCGCCGCAGCAGCCGGCATTCGGCGCGACAACCAGGTTGATGCCGAGGCGGGCGAGCACGCGTTTGGCGGCAGCGTTGGTTTCCGGCGCCAGCGCCGGTTGCACGCAGCCTTCCAGCACCAGCATGCGGCGCGTCAGGGTTGCGCGGGCTTCGCGCGCATCGGGCGAATCCTGAATATCGGTTTGCAGCGAACCGCCACCAGCGCCGTTGTAGCCCGGATGGAGCTTGCGGAATCCGGGATGTGTGCGCTCAGAATCCCCGGATTCCGCTGGCGCTGCATCCGGGCTACGTGCCGCAGCCGGCACATGTTCGCGCAGAACACCCGGCAACACGCCGCGCACACTTTGCCCGATTTTTAGCAGCGAGCCGAACAGCAGCGGCGATTGCAGGCCTTTGCGCAACCCCGCGCGCAGCAGACGTTCCGCCATCGGGCGCGGGCTGCGCTGCTCGACCACCTCGCGGCCGATGTCGATCAGACGGCCGTATTGCACGCCGGACGGGCAGGTGGTTTCGCAATTGCGGCAACTCAGGCAGCGATCCAGATGCAAACGGGTGACCGCGCTGACCGGCTGGCCCTCGAACATCTGTTTCATCAGGTAGATGCGCCCGCGCGGACCGTCGAGTTCGTCGCCGAGCAGTTGATAGGTCGGGCAGGTGGCGTTGCAGAAGCCGCAATGCACACAGGAACGCAGAATCGCTTCGGCTTCCTGGCCCTGGGCGGTGTCGCGGATGAAGTCGGCAAGCTGGGTCTGCATTACAACTCCGGGTACAGGCGGCCGGGATTGAAGATACCGTGCGGGTCGAGCGCCTGTTTGACGCGCTGGTGCAGCGCCAGCATCGCCGGTGGCAAGGGGTGGAATACGGCGGCGGCGCCGGCATGGCCGCGAAACAGCGTGGCATGACCACCCAGCACGGCGACCCGTTGCCTGATCGCTTGCGCCGGCAGTTCGCCGGCCAGCCAGCGCTGCGCACCCGCCCATTCGATCAACTCGCTGCCGGGCAGATTCAGTGCCGGCGCGGCGGCGGGCAGTGAAATGCGCCAGAGCGGCAATGCCGTCCGAAAGAAGGGCAGTGTCTGTTCACGCGCGGCGGTCCAGATCGCGGCATCGGCTGGCTCGCCGCCAAGCTGGTCGGCGGCCATTTCGATACAACGCGAGCTGGCCGACAGGCGCAGATAGCGGCGGCCATCGACTTGCAGCGAAGCGCTGACCGGCATTCCCGACAGCGGCTTGTCCACACCCGGATCGAACACCAATGTGCGTTCACAGGCCGGGCGCGGCAGCACTTTCACCGACACTTCCAGCAGCACGCCGAGCGTGCCCAGCGCGCCGACCATCAGGCGCGAGACATCGTAGCCGGCGACGTTTTTCATGACCTGGCCACCCAGGCGCAACACGTCGCCGCGCCCGTTGAGCAGTTTGACGCCGAGCACGGCGTCGCGCACTGAACCGCCCCAGGGCCGGCGCGGACCGGATAGGCCGGCGGCGACCATGCCGCCGAAAGTGGCATGCTCGGAAAAGTGCGGCGGTTCGAACGGCAGCATCTGGTTATTGGCCGCCAATGCGGCTTCTATTTCCGCCAGCGGGGTGCCGGCGCGCGCGCTGATGACCAGTTCGGTCGGCTCATAAGCGACGATGCCGCGATGGCCGGACACCTCCAACCGATCGCTGGTGCAGGCGCGGCCATAAAAGGCTTTGCTGCCGCCGCCGACGATGCACAAGGGCGCGCGGCGGGAAGCAGCCTGCTTGACTCGGTCGATCAGTTCGGTTTCGAGAGACATCAAAACCTCGGCAATTCAGGAAACGGCAAGGCGCCGCCATGCACATGCATGCGGCCCATCTCGGCGCAGCGGTGCAGCGTCGGCACGGCCTTGCCGGGGTTGAGCAGGCCGGCCGGATCGAATGCGGCCTTGATGGCGTGAAACTGCGAGAGTTCTTCCGGCGTGAACTGGCTGCACGCCGCGTCCAGCTTCTCGACGCCGATGCCGTGCTCGCCGGTGACCGTGCCGCCGACTTCGACGCACAGCTTCAGGATGTCGGTGCCGAAGGCTTCGGCGCGATGCAGTTCATCCGGCTGGTTGGCGTCGAACAGGATCAGCGGATGCAGATTGCCGTCGCCGGCATGGAACACGTTGGCCACGCGCAGGCCGTATTGCGCGGACAGTTCGCCGATGCGGCCAAGCACGCGCGCCAGATGCTGACGCGGAATGGTGCCGTCCATGCAGTAGTAATCCGGCGAGATGCGCCCCACCGCCGGGAACGCGCCCTTGCGGCCGGCCCAGAATTTCAGGCGCTGCGCCTCGTCCTCCGCCGTGCGCACCTCGGTCGCGCCGGCATCGAGCAATACCGCGCGCAGGGCCAGAATCTGCTCGGATACCTCGGCGTTCAAGCCATCTAGCTCGCACAACAGGATGGCCGTTGCATCGACCGGATAACCGGCATGCACGAAGTCCTCGGCGGCGCGGATAGACAGGTTGTCCATCATTTCCAGTCCGGCCGGCAGGATGCCGGCGCCGATGATCCTGGCCACCGCCGCGCCCGCCGTTTCCACCGAGTCGAACGCCGCCAGCACGACCTGCGCGCGCTCCGGCTTGACCAGCAATTTGACGGTGACTTCGACAACAATGCCGAGCAGCCCCTCCGAACCGGTCATCAGCGCAAGCAGGTCGTAACCGGGGCTGTCCAGCGCCTGCAAGCCGATGTCCAGCAATTCGCCATCGATGGTGAGCACCTTCAGGGCCAGCAGGTTATGCACGGTGAGGCCGTATTTCAGGCAATGCACGCCGCCGGAGTTTTCCGCGACATTGCCGCCGATGGAACAGGCGATCTGCGACGACGGGTCGGGCGCGTAATACAGGCCGAGATGCGCGACGGCCTCGGAAATGGCCAGGTTGCGCACGCCCGGCTGCACCCGCGCCAGTCGATTTTCCGCGTCGATCTCCAGAATGCGGTTGAAGCGGGCCAGCGACAGAATCACGCCATTGGCCAGCGGCAGCGCGCCGCCCGACAAACCGGTACCGGCGCCACGCGCGACCACCGGCACGTTGTACTGGCGACAAACCCGCAACACCGCTTGCGCCTGCTCCAGCGTCTCCGGCAGGCATACCGCCAGCGGCACTTGCCGATAGGCGGAAAGCCCGTCGCATTCGTAGGGGCGCAGCGCCTCGGGTTCGATCAGCAACGCGTTGGCCGGCAACGAGGTGCGCAGGGCGGAAAGGAAGGCGGGATTCATCTTGATTCGTCATTCCCGCGAATGCGGGAATCCAGGAAGTTATGCCGAACCCGGTTTGACCAAGGAACTGGATTCCCGCCTGCACGGGAATGACGGGGGAATTTGTCGCGTGTCATGCGCCGGATTATGGCAAAACCGGGGCCGCAAGCCGCTGGTATGCCGTCGCCAGCGCAGCATCGTCGCCGACGTTGCCGGGGAAGATCACCACCGGCAGGCCGGGATAGCGCGGATGATCATCCGGGCAGCGCACCACCGAGCAGCCGGGCAGGATCTGGCCGAGCACCGTGGAGGTGCGCAGCGCCAGTCCGTCCGACAGCACATCGTTGGAGGTGATGCCGCCCTTGCTGATCAGGAATCCGAGTGTGGCAGGAAGGCCACGCACGACATCCATCAGGAATGCCGAAACCGCCGCGCCAAATGCCAGTCGTGCAGCCTGATCGGGAAATTGGCGTTCGACCCGGCTGGTATAGACCACTGAAGTCCAGCCTTGCGCATGCGCGTCGCGGGCGGCAGCGAGAATTTCGGCGAGCAGATCCTGACGCGCGCCGGCGATGCGATCGACATCGACTTCAAGCGGCACGATGCCGGGCACGTCGAACAGTTTTTTCAGTTGCGCCGTGGTCTTGTTGACATGCGATCCGACGATGACCGCGCCCGGCCGCGCGCCGCGCACATAAACCTGCATGGCATCTGCCGCCACCGGTTGCGCCGGCAGCTTGGCGAGCGCGGTGAGCAGGCTGGCTGCGGAGCGGAACAAAAAGCGCTTGCCTTGCGCGGCGGCGGTTTGCAGTTGATCGGCGAAACGGTTGAGGTCGGTCTGGGTTTCGGCGTCCACCACGCAGCATCGGTTAGCCTGCAAAGCCATGAGGCGAGGCAACACATCGCCGCGCACATCGTCCAGCGAGAAGCGCTCGACCTCGTTCGCCATGATCCTGCCGGCGGTTTTCTCCTCGACGTAATCCGGCAGGTAGCTGTGCCGGTAACCGAACACCGAATCGCGCGCGAATTCGGTTTCCGCCACCGGCGTCGGCACGCCGTTGACGATCAGGTAATGAATGCTGTCGCGTGTGATGCGTCCGCCCTCGAAAAAGGCCGGGGTCAGGAAGTGCGCATCGAAACCGCCCAGTTCTTCCGCCATCACATCGGTTTCCACCGGGTAATGGCCGCGCAGCGTCGAGTCCGACCGGCTGACGAAGATCGGGTTGAACAGCGTACCCCCTGCGGCCAGATCGGCCAGCGCCAGCTTGATGTTCTGGCACACCTCGCGCGTCACCGCTGCCGCGTGCGCCGCATCCATGCCGCGCGTGTTGGTCAGCACGAAGAATAGGGGCGAAGCGTCCAACAGCGCGCCTTGCAGGGTGGCGGCATCCCAGCGCGTCAGCAACTGGCAGGAGTGGACCGTCTGCGAGCCGGTCGGGTCGTCGTCAAGGACGATGATTTTGGTGGTGGTCATGTCTTCCTTTGGCCGACATTCCCGCCTGGGCGGGAATGTCGAATCAATCAACTCGTAAGCGCCATCGCCCTGGCCGCCATCGCCTCGCCGGTCAAGCCGTTGAAAGCCATGATCTCGCCCGGGCTGGCAGTGGTTTCGCCGCGTTTCCAGGCCATCACGTCGCGGCGGGCGGCGCGGGTGCGCAGCATGATCGGCTCCAGCGGGCCGGACGGGCCGCCAGTGACGCCGATCAGTGCATCCGCGTCGAACAGTGCGTTGAAATGGTCGTCGTCCATGAACGCGTTGTCGGGTTCCGACACAGTCTCCCAGGACACATCGGTCGGACGATACAGGCGGCGCGGGTTGGCGGCGCTGACGATGCGCACCTTGTGGCCAGCGGCTTCCAGTCTGTCTTTCGCCTCGAACACCGGCAGCAGCACCATGTCGCCGGTCACGGCAAAGACAACGGTCTTGCCGCCGCTGTTGCCGGATTCGGTTTCATAGAGCGTGATCGCGCCGCGTTCGATGCCCTCGCGCGCCTGCTCCAGCGAGGTGTAAACAGGCAACGGCGATTTCGAGGCGATGATCGCGATGCCCTTGTTGTGCGTGCCCAGCGCCCAGTCGTAGGCGACCTGGATCTGGTTGGCGTCGCACGGGAACAGCGGATACATGTTGCCGTTGCGCATCTGCGCGGCGAAGTAGTTCTCGATCTCCGGGCGCTGGTGGGTCCAGCCGTTGCGGCCCTGTTCCAGCGCGCCGGCGGTGAACATGCAGACGAACGACGGCGTCTTGCGGCGCAGTTCGGCCATCGCCTGGGTGACGGTCTGCACGATCGGCCAGCCATTGATGGCGAAGCTTTCATACGACAGCCACACCGAACGCGCGCCGAACAGCGCCATGCCGGCGGCCAGACCGGCGCAGGCATCTTCGTTGAGCGGTTCGTAAACCTGACCGTTGGGTTCCTGGAAATACAGCGGGTCTTCCACCGGGTGACGAATCTTCAGCGCGGCGTTGATGTTGGCCATGGCGCTGGCTTCGTTGCCGTCGGCGTTGGTCACCACAAAGTACGGATCGCTCTGGCCGACGGCGGCAACCAGCGCGCCGAAGGCGGTGGCCGGCACCTGCTTCTCGCCCGGCTCGAAAGCGCGGATCGGCAGTGCCGGCAGCGGCACGATGTCCAGCACATGTTCGGTCACCACGGTCTTGGCGGCAGGGCCGCCACCGGCGCGGCTGAAGTTGTCGCGCACGATCTTCCAGGCTTCCGGCGCCAGCGCCCGGCGTTGCAGGCCGGCGACGATATGTTCCGCATCCAGCGTGTCGGCCGGATACAGGTTGTGCGCCTTGGCGCCGAGCTTGTGCACGCCGGCGCCCTTCAACTGCTTCAGGATCATCACCGTGCGCTTGCCGCCCAGCGCGCTGCGGGCGGCGGCATCGGCGGCCTGCAGCACGGCGGAGGCGAAGGCCAGGCGACGGTCGAAGGAGAACGCTGAACTGTCGACATAGGCGCCGACCTGGTCCTGATCGTCGAAGTTCTTGGCATCGACCAGAAACACATTTTCGAAGCCGTGGCCCTTCCAGTACGCCGTCATTTCGGCGTTGCTCCAGGTGGTGCACATCGAATGGTGTTCCTGGCTGTAGCCGTTCCAGATCAGCACCGGCAGGAAGTTGGTCACCGTCGGATAGGCGGTGTTGAAGTGCATCATCGAATTCAGGATGTAAGGCTCGCCCATGCCGCCGTCGCCGATGGTCACCGGGAACAGCGTGCCGGGATGCAGCAGCGCGCCAGCCATGGCGAAGTGCTGGCCCTGGCCGAGCGGACCGGCGGGGGCGAGCAGGCCGGGAATGGCGCCGGACAGATGGCCGAGCAGACCGTGCTTCTCGCGGAAGCGCTCGCGCAGTTGATCAACGGTCTTGATCCCCATCTCTTCCAGCGAGCGGTCGAGGAACATCGCCGAATAGAAGCCCGGCGCGTGGTGGCCGACCTCGGTGACGATATTGGTGTGACCGAGCATCACCAGCGCGGCATAGGCCTCGGCGCTGGAGGCGAAACCGCCGGGATGGCCGGAAGCCTTGGCGCCGCAGATCTGCAGGGTCAGGTAGCGCAGCGCATCGGCGGCCATCAGGGTTTGGTAGGCGGCAGCTGTGGAGTTGGCGCTGCCGATGGCTTTTGCGTTGGCGGCAATCGCCGGTTCGGCGGCTTGCTCGGCAAAGCCGGGCCAGGCTGGTCCGTAGTATTGAATGCCGTCACAGAATTCAGGGGCGAGGTTGGCGGGTAGCGTCGTGGCGTTCATGGCAGGCTCCAGAGTGAGTCGGGTTGGTCATCCCCGCAGGTGCGGGAGAGACGGAAAAATTAGGGCTGGAAAATACTGTACATAAACAATCAACTTTTCACAATGCAGTTTTAATTTCATAATACGAAATATGAACGAAGATAAAACCTCCCCCATACAAGTCATCGACCGCATGGCCGGCCTGCTCGACGCACTTGCCGCGTGCGACGGCAGCACCTCGTTGAAAATACTTTCGGCGGAAACCGGTCTGCATCCCTCCACTGCCTTCCGCATCCTTGCATCGCTGATCCAGCATGGATTTGTTGCGCGAGACGAGACCGGCCACTACCAGCTTGGACCACATCTGCTGCAACTGGCGGCGAAAGTTCGGGTTGGCCTGGATGTGCGCGCGGTGGCGCGGCCGGAAATGGAATGGCTGCGTGATCAGGTGGGTGAAACGGTCAACCTCACCGTGCGCCAGGGCGACGAAATGGTGTACGTCGAACGCGTTACACCGAACCGCATGATGCGGGTTGAACAACTGATCGGCAGCCGCGCACCGCTGCATGTCACCGCAGTCGGCAAATTGATGCTGGGTGAAGCGGGTGCATCGGCAACGCGCGAGTACGCGCGCCGCACCCGGCTGCCGGCCTACACCCGCAACACGCGCCACGACATCAAGGCGCTGCTGGAAGACATTGGCGCCAGTACCGCGCGTGGTTACGCGCTGGACGACGAAGAAGCGGAATTGGGCGTCGGCTGCATCGGCGCGCTGATCCGCGACGCAACCGGTCTCGCGGTAGCCGGGTTGTCGGTATCGGCGCCGATCGAACGGCGTCAACAGGAATGGATCGACCTGGTACGCGAAGCCGCACAACGCATTTCGGCCCGACTGGGGTTCGCAAGTTTGACGATTTTACCTTAGAGAATTACGATCCGCATCCCGCCATAAAAGGCCTGGTGGCGGTTTAGCATGACGCTTTCTTTGATTGTGGCATGGGCCTGGAAGCTGCTGTATAGTCCGCCTGCGGACATCCACTCCGCCAAAAACACCGCAATAACGCCCCATTCGGGGCGTTATTGTTTTCTACCCACTTTTTGCTCAGGCCGGCCTTGTTGTTTAACTCAATGCGGCTAGCAGGTGTCTTCCGGCGCGTTCTGAACCGACCAGAATGAGCTTGAGCTGGGCGCGGGTCATGCCGACAAACAGTTTGCGGCGGGCTTTTTCGTCGAGGGTCTCAAAATCGATCTCGGCCAGAATGATGGCGGGGGCCGACTGACCCTTGAATCGATAGACCGTTTCTAGGAGCAGCTCACCAGAGCTAAACAGCGGTTGGCCGTTCGCATCGTATGTGCCGGTGAAGGTGCGCAAGGTATGGGTGCCCAGTTGGGTATATGGAAACAGCAGCGACTGCTCGCGGCCACGGAAGCTGAGCAGGGCTATGTCCCGCTTGGTAAAGCCTGCCGCCAGACAATTTACGATGGCGTTCTTAACGCCCGCCACCAGGCCAGCCGCATCGGTGTAGGGAATGAAGTCGATATCAGCCTCCGCCAACGGAGCGCAGGCTTCGATGGGCGGCTCCGGGGCGAGCACCGTGTTGAGAACTTGCACGATATTGCGCGGGCTGCGGTAATTGTTGTAGTCCGTCAGGCGCGCCCAACCGGGCAGTTCGATGGGCGGCAAGTCAAACAGATTCTGCTGCGGGTCTTCCAGCCACAACACCCGGGCCTCGGGTTTGGCATGGCGCAGGACCAGCTCTTTCCACTCGGGATAAAAATCCTGGCCCTCGTCGATGATCACCGTGTCGAATTGCCAGAGCGGCGTCAGCGGCACAGTCGCGGCGGCGCTGACCAATTGGCTGAAGGCGTTTGGGACGCTGAAATCCGGCGTTGTGCCGGCGCTGCGCAGCAACTGGTCACACAGCATATGAAACGACACCGCCACCCCACCGGCCGGGGCAATCCGCAAAAAATGGTCCGCTAGGGGCCGGTTGAAACACACATACAACGGCCGCTTACCCTGCGCCAGCGCATTCGCGTATTCGCGCAACGCCAACTGGGTTTTGCCCGAACCGGCAGTGGCACTCACCCGCAAGCGATGCGGAGACAACTCCAGACGCGAAGCCCAAGTCGCCAAGCCCCCGGCGATGCGCGTCACCCATGCCGCCGCCTGGCCCGCCAAGACGCTGACATCGGCCTCCAATTGCAGCGCATCGGTCAAAAAACGCTGCACCTCTGTGGCCTGGGGCCGCTCGGTGTGCAGGGGTAGGGCCGCCATAATGAACGCCGCCAAGCGCTCGCGCCGGGAGGCATCGACAATGCGCTCCGGCAACACCCCCGCCGAATCCAGTTTGCGCACCGTGTAATCGGGGCAATACAACAGCGCATCGACATGCACCTGCTCGCAACCCGGGCGGCGCCGCAGTTTACTCACCACCGCATTCACCGTGCGCGCCATCTGAAAGGGCACGCTTTTACTCTTCTCGCCATAGCGTTTCGCCAAACCTGACTCGGTTTCGCTCAAAAACCCGCTTTTCTGCTCGATTAGCAACAAATCACCCGCCGGGTTCATCACCACAAAATCAATCTCCCCGAACACGGCAAAGCCATGCTCAAGGTTCGTCCAATGCACCGCGTGATAAACCCGATAAGCCGAGGGCAGGGTGGCCGCCAGAGTATTTAGCGTCTCGATCTCGCGCTGAGTGCCCGCCGCAGGCGAGAGAGCCGAAGCCAAGGTTTGGTAACCGTCGGGGATGATCAGGGCCATGCGAGCGTTCGTCAGGTTGGAACGAGCGCTATTGTGACAGGGGTTCAGAAACCTGACAGATGAAAAGAGTTAGCCGGCCAAGATGGTTTCGTCGAGAGTCACGCAGCCGGTAAGAAAGTATGGCCCGATCACTTCACCACGCAAGACGACATACCCGCTGCGAACTTCATTGCTTCGCCATGCAGATTCCCATGGGGCGGAAAACGACCACAGTTGATCCTCGTCTTGAAGGGATTCCTTAAAGATTTCCCATGCTGGGTTGAGGTGGCCGAATGGAAGTCGCGGTACGGCATCCAGCGGATCGCTGACGAGCTCTAACATTTCAATCTCGCCCACCGACCAGTGTTTTAGTAGATGGTCCCGGGTAACAGCGATGAATCGCCCCGGGATTTGAGGAGGCTCCAGAACTTGAGAGAATGGAGCCATGAACAAATCGAACCGTTTTTCCCCTGAAGTCCGCGAGCGAGCAGTCCGTATGGTGCAGGAGCATCGCAAGGAGCACCGCTCCCTGTGGGCAGCCATTGAATCGATCGCGCCGAAGATTGGCTGTGCTGCCCAGACCCTGCATGAATGGGTACGCAAACATGAAATCGATGCTGGCATGCGCGACGGCATCACCAGCGAGGAACGAGAGCACATCAAGGCGCTGGAACGCGAGGTCAAGGAACTGCGCAAGGCCAACGAGATATTGAAGCTCGCGAGTGCGTTTTTTGCCCAGGCGGAGCTCGACCGCCGGCTCAAGTAATGAGAGGATTTATCGACGCGCATCGCGCTACTCATGGGGTCGAGCCGATCTGCAAGGTGCTGCAGATTGCCCCATCGGGCTATCGACGCCATGCCGCACGGCAACGCAATCCTGAGCTGAACTGCAAGCGTGTCCAGCGTGATGTCACCTTGATGCCGCAGATCGAGCGCGTCTGGCAGGCAAACCTGCAAGTTTATGGTGCTGACAAGGTTTGGCGGCAGATGAACCGTGAAGGTGTCCCGGTGGCGCGTTGTACGGTTGAGCGGCTCATGCGGCAGCATGCAGACGGACTTCGTGCTGGACGCCCTGGAGCAGGCCTTGTATGCCCGCCAGCCAGAGAGGTCGGAGGCGCTCATCCACCACTCCGACAGAGGCTCGCAGTATGTTTCCATCCGCTACACGGAGCGTCTCGCCGAAGCTGGCATTGAACCCTCTGTCGGCAGCAAGGGGGGCAGCTACGACAATGCGCTGGCAGAGACCATCAACGGCCTTTACAAAACGGATCTGATCCGCAAACGAGCCCCCTGGAAAACCCGCGAATCCCTCGAACTGGCAACCCTCGAATGGGTGACCTGGTTCAACCACCACAGGCTGCTCGAATCGATCGGCTATATACCGCCAGCCGAAGCTGAGGCAAACTACTATCGGCAACTCTCCCAACAGTCAGTTGCCAACCTCGTTACTTAAACCAAATGGCCTCCACGATTCCCGGGGCGATTCAGAACAGGGCTTTCAGCAAATGCAGGCTATCCATTGCCAGCCGGGGCTGTTTTGTCGTTGGACTCCGGTACCTCTTCGTGCGATACATTTTCCTGAGGGAGTTTCTTAGCCAATACTTTGTCAACACGCTTGCCATCAAGATCGACGACTTCCAACTCCCAACCCTCCCAAGTCGTCTTGTCACTGGTATGCGGCAGACGGCCCAGGAGCCACATCACCAGTCCGCTTAGGGTGTGGTAACGGCTTTTGTCCTCCTCTGGAACAGATTTCCATTCCAGTCGATCCTTGAGTTCCGGGATGGGGATGAGACCGTCCAATAGCCAAGTGCCATCTTCCCGCTGCACCGCCCAAGCGTCCTCCTGATTACGCGGTTTGAACTCGCCAGTCACCGCTTCCAGCACATCCTGTAATGTAACCAGCCCTTGAACCTCGCCATATTCATCGACGACGAGAACCATCTGGGTACCCGAGGCGCGGAAATGGCCGAGTAGATCCATTCCATTCAGGGTTTCGGGAACGAAGACGGCGGGTTGCAGCTGTGCTGCAAGATCGGTGTGATTGCCTTTCAGTTTCTGGTTGAGTAGTTGCTTGGCATTGACGATGCCCAGGACGTCATGCAGTCCGCCACGGCAAACCGGGAAACGCGAGTGATCGGAAGCGGCAATCCATTGCATGTTCTCCTCGATGGATCGGTCGACATCCAGGTAGACAATGTCCGCGCGGGGAATCATCAATGAACCAATCTGCCGATCATCCAGGCGAAATACGTTGCGCACCATCTCGCGTTCCTGATCCTCAATGACGCCTGCTTCCGAGCCTTCCTGGATCATGGCGTGGATTTCTTCCTCGGTCACGCCTTGCCCCGGTTGCTCACGCTGGCCAAGCAGGCGCAGGATCGTGTCGGTCGAGAACGACAATAATTTGACGAAGGGGCGGGTGAACAGGGAAAGAAACTGCATCGGCCGGGCAACCAGGCGGGCGATACCCTCCGGATTGAATTGGCCGATGCGCTTGGGAACCAACTCGCCGATCACAATCGAGATGTAGGTGATGACAATGACCACCAGGGTCGTGGCAGCAATGCTGCTGGCTTCTTTCTCCAGCCCGAGTTCGTGCATCCACAAGGCAAAGGGTTCGGCCAGCACAGCCTCGCCGACGATACCGTTGAGTATGCCGATCGAAGTGATGCCGATCTGGATCGTAGAGAGAAAGCGGGTCGGTTCGTCGTGAAGTTTGATCGCTACCGCTGCGGCACCATCGCCATCTTCCGCCAGTCGGGCAAGCCGGGCTCGCCGCGCTGTGACGAGGGCAATCTCCGACATGGCAAACAGGCCATTCAGAACAATGAGGGCAATCAGTAACAGGATTTCCATGGTTTAACGAGACCGAGCAGATAAAAGCGACAGACATAACAATAACCGCCAAGCTCCTTGGGAGAGCAGCGTGGTTTCAGTCGTGTCAGACAAGGGATGCGCTGACTGCTTAACTTGCATCAGCGCATGATTGAAAGCCGTAGCGAAAGTAACTTGCAGGGTCCGCAGAGTGGACGTGTGCCGCGCTACGCGATCAGTTGAGAAGCAACTACACATAAAGCGGAGAAAATACTCCGCCCGACCTTTCCGGTTGTTGTGGTGGCGAGATTGTCTCTGAAATCAGTCTGGATGTCATGTTGCCCCGCGGCAGTTGCGTTAGGTAGTAGGAAGTTCCATTGCTGTCATATGTGTAAGCGAAAAATCGTACTCCGATCAACCACCAAGGAGTCTGAGATGGAATCCATTCAAAAACGCGAAGCATGGAACAAGGGCAAACTGGTTGGCCAGAAGCCCCCGCTGAAGCCAAAAGACATCTGGGCAATCCGCATCCATTTGCAGAACGCTCATGCAATCCGCGATCTCGCCATGTTCAACCTAGCCATCGACAGCAAGCTGCGCGGATGCGACCTCGTCAATCTGCGCGTGCGTGACGTGACCCACGGGAATCAGATTCTCCCCCGCGCCATGGTCATTCAGCGCAAGACGCAGCGGCCAGTCCAGTTCGAGCTGACCGAGCCGACCAGAACGGCAGTGGCTGCCTGGTTAGAAAAGGCCCGTCTGCGAGGCGATCAGTACCTGTTCCCGAGCCGCATCGGCAGATCGCCCCATGTGTCGACGCGCCAGTATGCGCGGATTGTCCATCACGGGGTTGCAGCGGCCGGCCTGGACCCATCTGCCTACGGGACGCATTCGATGCGGCGCACCAAGGCTACGTTGATCTATAAGCGCACGAAGAATCTCAGGGCCGTACAGTTGCTGCTTGGCCATACCAAGCTGGAGAGCACGGTTCGTTACCTCGGCATCGAGGTTGATGACGCCTTGGAGATTTCTGAGCAGACTGAGATCTGACTGATGGTCAGCGGTTGCACAACGTGCGACCGCTTTCCTACAGATTGCGGCCTGACGTCAGGCGGTGTGCCAGCGGCAGCAAAGGTCGACGACCCGAAGCAGTCTATCCGGCAGGTTTCAGAGTACACCCGCCGCCGGATATGCTGTTGTCAGCAGGCCGGATTCAGTCTGAAGCGGCCCCACAGGAACTTGAATCGATGGTCCGGTGATGGCCGAGTGCGCCAGTACGAGCATCTTGCCACATTGCTGCCGCTGGCGAACGTCGCCGAAAACCAAGGGCCGTTTTCTGGCATCATGTTGTATTCGTGCAACCGGCCAGAAGCGGCCGCACGAGGTCTCTGCGAACCGGCCACTGGAAAGTCCGCAGCACTCTGTTACCAGCCGGACTCATCAGGCGGTGATGGAGGCGTGAGGCGGGGGCTTTTCTGGCGGATCCCGATGCTTTCTGGCACGAAATCGGCGATTGACATGAGCGGTCAGGAGCGAAGATACTCACGCATGTCGCGTTGAATTTCCTATCCTTCGGCTTGCTGGTATCCGGCATTGCCAATGCCGCCACCGAAGCCGAGGCGATGGGCATCGCCCAGAAGAACGGTTGCCTTGCCTGTCATGCGCTCGACAAGAAGCTGGTCGGGCCAGCCTGGAAAGAAGTTGGCAAGAAGTACGGCGGGCAGGCTGATGCCGAAGCCAAGCTGCTGGTGAAAGTGAAGAAGGGCGGCAAGGATGTCTGGGGTCCGGTGCCCATGCCGCCGAATGCCACGGTGAAGGATGCCGACATCAAGACCTTGGTGCAGTTCGTCCTGACGTTGAAGTAATCCTTGTATCTCCTCCAAATTCGGCGTGACTGCGGTCACGCCGTTTTTTTGTGCCGTCCCGTCAGCGCCGACTTTCGGGGAGAATGCGCACTTCGTTTTCGATTGCATGCGATGGAAACTTCCGACGCGATACTCGCTATCCTGATCCTGCTGGCGGCGCTGCTGTATTCCTCGGTGGGCCATGCCGGCGCTTCCGGTTATCTGGCAGCGATGGCGCTGCTGGGAGTCGCGCCGGCCGTCATGAAGCCGGTCGCGCTGAGCCTCAACATTCTGGTCGCGGCCATTGCCGCGTTCAAGTTCTATCGTGCCGGCGCATTTTCGTGGTCGCTGTTCTGGCCGTTCGCCCTGACCTCGATTCCATTTGCCTTCCTCGGTGGCTGGGTCACGCTGCCCGGTCATTACTACAAGCCGCTGGTCGGCGCGGTCCTGATCTACACCGCCGTTTATTCGTTTCGCTCGGCCAACCGCGTCGAAGCGGCGACGAATACACATGCGCCGGTTTTCCTGCGACTGCTGATTGGTGCTGCGCTGGGTTTTCTGTCCGGACTGACCGGTGTCGGCGGTGGCATCTTCCTCAGTCCGTTGCTGCTCCTGCTCGGCTGGGTGCCGATCAAGGTCATTTCGGGCGTGGCCGCGGCTTTCATCCTGGTCAATTCGATTGCCGGCTTGCTGGGTGTTCTGCAAACCGCGGTAACGCTGCCACCAGCCTTGCCGTACTGGGCGCTGGCTGCCGTGGCCGGCGGCTTCATCGGCGCGGAATACGGCAGCCGCCGTCTCGCCAACCCGGTTCTCAAGAAACTGCTGGCGATTGTGCTTGCCATCGCCGGTGGGAAGATGATTCTGACCATCTGATGCCGTCCCGCCAGCGCCGACTTTTTCATCTATCTCGGCCGAGCAGCGCCTCAAAACCGAATACGCCGGTACGCGCGTGCTGCTCGCCGAAGACGAGCCGATTACGCAGGATGTCTCGTGCTACCTATTGGAGGACGTCAGTTTCGTTGTTGATCTGGCCGAGGACGGTCTGCAAGCACTTGCACTGGCCCGCGCCAATACCTACGCCCTGATCCTCATGGACATGCAGATGCCTGTGCTGAATGGTGTGGGGGCAACACAAGCGATACGCAAAGACTCGCTGAACAAGACCACGCCGATCCTCGCCATGACGGCCAACGCCTTCGATGAGGATCGCCAGGTCTGTCTCGATGCCGGCATGAACGATCACATCAGCAAGCCTGTCGATCCGCAGAAGCTCTACGAGACCTTGCTGGAATGGCTGGAGAAGCGCGGCGGCTGACGGGCGGCTTGAGGGCGGAAACCCGCCATGGATTCGTCGGCGAGTTGTATTGCCGGTTTGGGTCGAGAGCACGTATTCGCCGGAGTGGAAAGCTGCCGGTCGCAGGTAATGTCCCCCAAAGGCAGCTTACCGCCAGACTGCTGACCGACAGTGAGGCATCAGCCAACGGCAGCAGTGGCCGAGAACCGGGAATCGACTATCCGGCAGGTTTCAGAGTCGAGCAGCCACTTGAATGCCCACTGCCGAGCGCAGGAAACAGCCAAGGCCAGTTTCCACGGAAGATGATTTGGCGAGATTTCATGCTTCGGTCGCCGGAGGCAACCAATCTACAACCACAACCGACCGCCTCAAAACCCGCGCCAATACAGGAACTGGCCTCGCGCACGCTCGCGAGGCCACCAGATAAAAACGAAGAACAGAGAGGCCTGGGAGGGCCAAAAGCTCGGCAATGTGGGGGGTGCCGCTCGCGAGGCAAATCCGCGAAGGCCCGCCAGAACTGGCGTTGCGGACAGGCGTAAAAAAGCCCGAAACGAGTTCGGGCTTTTGGAATTGGTGGCCAGTCTCGGAATCGAACCAAGGACACGCGGATTTTCAATCCGCTGCTCTACCAACTGAGCTAACTGGCCACATTTCCCAGCCTGCGCAAGCGCAGACAAGGCCGCGAATTAGACCCGCTTACGGCGGTTTAGTCAAGCCACGCTACGGTCTTGTTGCCAGTCGTCCTTGCGACAAACCCCTCGGACTTCGCAGTATTTGCAGACCGTTTCCGGGCCGTTGGCGGGCAAGGGCTGTCCTGCCGCGATGGCCGAAAAGACGGTTTGAAGCCGCTCCAATTCGGCCGCTACGGTCTCGGCAAAGGGGGTGGCTGCGGCATAGCCATTTACTTGGGCGGCGTCATCCACACCGACAAACATGGCCCCCACGGCCTTGGTCAGTGCCCCGTAAAACGGGAGCTGCACCGCTTCCTGATCTGGCTGGACATAACGGCGTAGCGTGGCCTTCGCCTGGGTTTTGTAGTCGATCACAATGGAGCCATCTGGGCCCAGGTCGCACCGATCGAGCCGGCCATATAGCTGGATGAACTGGCCGTCCGCAAGCCTCAAGGGCTGGGTATGTGGTTCCTCCCGTTCGACACAACGATAACCCTGTTCGCTGTGCCCTATCGCCCAGTCCAGATACGCCGGTAACACGGCATCCCAGCGCGCCTGCCAGGCCTCGGCCAACAAATCACGGCGCGCCCAGGCGGCAAAGTGTCGCTGGCTTAAGGCCTGCAACTCAACCAGCAGAACATCGCGCTGGTCGCCTTGCAGACTGGGGTGAAGGGCGTGGAAGTCGGCGAGGATCCGGTGTACACACTCGCCGTGATCTTTCTTTTCCATCTCCTCAGCGACCTCGTCCATTTCGCGAAGGCCAAGCCCATAGCGGACAAAATATTGGTACGGGCAATTGACCAGGCTTTGCCAGGCCGACGCACTCAGGCGCTCCGGAAGTCGGGGCAAGATGGCCGCAGCCGATGCCATGGGCACGGGAAGATCGGTTGGAAGGGCGGCGCCATAGCGCCAGGGGCGATGCATCAGCCCCGCTCCCCAGGCCAATTGGTGCACCGTATCAAGCAGGCGCACAGAGGCGGCCTCTCCGTTGGCCTCGCCATCAATCTGCGCTTGCCAGGTCAGCAAGACTTGTCCGGACCGGGATATGGCATCGCCCAATGCGGCCTGCATACGCTCTTCCTCTTCGGCGCGGCCCGGCAGTCCCAGATCCCTGCGCACCGCATCCGTCAAAAGACCGGGCGGCGCATCACTCGGCAGATGTCTCGCATCGCACCCCACGACCAGCAAGGCATCAAAATCGCGCAGGCGGGCTGCGGTCAGATGCGTCAGGCGCACCGGGCTGCGGATATCGCTTTCCTGGAAGATGGCTGCATCCAAGCCCATCGCCAGCCAGGCCGCCCATTCCGAGCGCCGATAGCGCGTTGCATCAACCCGCACCGCGCTTTCCATCTCATCCAGCAGTTGCCGCAGGCGCCGACCGGCGTTATCGCTTTCCAGCGCCGGGGCAATGCCCATCAGTTTGAACATCTTGCTCAGCCGCGCCTGCCAATCCGCCAACGGCCGCGGCCGGTCATCGAAGAGCCGCGAAGCCGTCAGGACGCGTTCAAGAATGGCCCGGACCTCTGGCTCAGCCTCGGCATGACGGCGGATCGTGGCCAGTCCCTGCACTCCATGGGTCCGCGCGTAAATAGCCTGAAGACGGGCCAGCGCAGGGCGCCGCACGGCTTCCGGAATATCGTTAAGACAATGCGGCGAGGCGAGGAAATCCAGCATATCGCGATGATAAAAATCGTCAGTCAGCAGGGTCTGCCACCGGTCAATAACATGGCTGATCACCGTGGTCGGAAAGGCCCACCCCGTCTCGTCCTGAAGCAGGATAGCGTCACGCTCCAGAAGGGCGCGCAGGCGCCGGGCGGCGAGCCGGTCCAAGGCCACAATGCCGACGCTGGTCGCGCCCTCGGCCAAGCGAGCACGCACCCAATCTGCCCCGGCCTGCGCTTCATCTTCCAGATCGGTTGCGGCGTAAAGCGCAACGGCCCCGGCTAACGGGCTCACCGGCAGGCCTTCCGCCAGAGACCGAGCCCGGGCGCGCAGGGGCTCACTACCGGGCAGCGCTGGCCAGGCTGCCTGCCATGCCCGCTCGCGCTCCGGGAAACGCGGCGCCACCGGCAGGGTAAGCAGCGCCACCCGTTCCGCCAACTGCCGTAAGGCCCGCTCTTCGAGCCCGGAAAGCCCGCTCAGGCCAAGCAAAAAAACCGGCGCATCAACGCCCTGAATGCGCGCCGCCAAGCGTTGCGCATAGGCGCGTTGCGGCCCAGCGTCCAGACCTCGATCGGCACGCCAGAGCGCAAAGATCAGCGCCCCTTCCAGTGCCAAAGGCTTATTGCCGTAACGCCGCTCGATCGCCGTCAGTTGCGCCGCAAACTCGGCCGCCGAGGCCGGGGGATGCAAGTTGGCCGCATCCAACTCCTCAATCAAATCCAGCATGGATTGCGCCAACGCCCAGCGCGCCGCCCCCGCCGGCAGCCAATCGTGGCCTTGCAAGGCCGCATACAGACGCGACAGACGCAGGCTTGCTGGCACGGGCGGCAGCGCCCCCAGATCGGCAACCCAATCCGGCAGGGTCAGACAACGCGGCGGAATAAAAACCGGGCTGACCGTCAGGGCCCGAAGGGCATCCAAAAAAGGCTGCTTGGCATGGTAATGCGGGATCAGCACGGTATAGCGCGAGAAATCGGGTGCCTCCCCCGCGGCCGTTTCCAGAAAAGTGCGCGCACTGTCAGTAAAACTGGAGCTCATGGCAGACATTCTGGCAGGCCGCTTCGGCTCGCGCTACAATACCCGAGTATTTTGATAAGGAATAAACATGGATATCCAAGATCGCATCCGCCAGCAAGTTGAAACCAACCCCGTCGTGCTTTACATGAAGGGCACGCCACAGTTTCCGCAATGCGGGTTTTCGTCGCGTGCCACCCAGATCCTCAAGGCCTGTGGCGTCAACGAGTATCTGGCCGTCAATGTCTTGACCGACGCCGAACTGCGCGAAGGCATCAAGACCTTTTCCAGTTGGCCGACCATCCCGCAGCTCTACATCAAGGGCCAGTTCGTCGGTGGCTCGGACATCATGATGGAGCTCTACCAGAAGGGCGAGCTGCAAACGCTGCTGACGGCTTAGTCGCCCGCGCGCCCCAGCCAAAAGTCTTGCCGCGCGGCCTCAAGTTTCGTTGAGGCGAGCCAGTTTGGCCTGAATCCGATCACCCTCGCCGGCCCGAAGCAGGCGGCTAACCGGGCCAGCCAAGTCACCGACATGACTCCGCAAGACCTGTTGCTTAACGCGTAGCAAGTGGGCCGGGTGCATGGAAAAACTGCGCAAGCCCATACCCAGCAGAAGCCGGGTCAGATGAGCATCACCCGCCATCTCACCACACACCGACACGGGGATCCCAATTCGCTGCGCCACCCGCAGGGTATGCGAGATCAGGTGCAGGATGGCTGGATGCAACGGATCGTAGAGATGGGCCACACTATCGTCGGTCCGATCGATCGCCAAGGTGTACTGGATCAGATCGTTGGTCCCAATGGACAAGAAATCCAGTCGCTTGGCAAACCACTCGACGGCCAGCGCCGCAGCCGGAACCTCGATCATGCCCCCCACCGGAACCTCGGCGCGGAAGGGCACACCTTCATCGCGCAATTGCTGCTTGGCGGTCTCGATCAGGGCCAAGGCCTGGTCGAGCTCACTCAGGCTGGCAATCATGGGGATCAAGATGCGCGCAGCACCGGTCTGGGCGGCGCGCAAAATCGCCCGGATCTGGGTCAGAAAAATCTGGGGCTCCGCCAGGCACAAACGAATCGCCCGCAGACCCAGCGCCGGGTTTTCACTCACCTGCGTCATCCAGGGCAGTGATTTATCCGCGCCCACATCCAGGGTCCGGATCACGACCGGACGATCCTGCATCGCCGCCAGCACCTGCCGATAGGCCTCGAACTGTTCGTCCTCACCCGGCGGCAGATCGCGGTTCATGTACAGAAATTCGGTACGGAACAGCCCTACCCCGGCGGCATTTTCCTCTCTGGCCTCTTCAACATCCTGAGGCAAGTCGATATTGGCCAGCAAATCAATGCTCTGCCCATCCAGCGTCTTCGACACACTGGTCTTGAGGCGGCGCAGTTTCTTCTGTTCCAGTCCCCAGGCGTGCTGACGCAGACGATATTCGTCCAGCGTATGCGCATCGGGATTGACCAGCAGCACGCCGGACATCCCATCGATGACCAACATATCGCCGTCCTGGACCAAGGCATGGGCATTGTGCAAGGCCATAACGGCCGGGATATTGAGACTGCGGGCGAGAATCGCCGTGTGCGAAGTCTGGCCGCCCAGATCGGTGACAAAGCCCGCATACGCCTGCCGTTTGAACAACACCATGTCCGAGGGCGACAAATCATGCGCCACCAGAATGGTGGGTTCCTCCGCCTGTTTGCGCCCCCCTTTGGGCTCCTTGGCCGGGTGTCCCATCAACTCTTTGAGCAGCTTTTCAGCCACTTGCCGGACATCGTGCCAACGCTCGCGGAAATACGGGTCCTCAATCCCCTGGAATTGGGCAATCAAATGGCTGCTTTGCTGCGCCAGGGCCCATTCCGCGTTACAACCCAGTTCCAAGATCAGTTGCTTGGGCGCCTCACACAGCAACGAATCATCAAGGATCAGGCGATGCAGATCGAGAAAGGCCTGCAATTCAGTAGGAGCGCCTTCGGGAATATGCTGACCCAGGTCGGACAGAGCCAAGCGTACCGCCGCCACCGCCGCATCGAACCGCGCCACCTCGGCGGGGAGGTCGGTCTTGCGCAACTGGTAATGCGGCGCTTCCAACCGGTCATGCGAAAAAACTTGCGCCAAACCAATGGCATAGCCGCTCGATACCCCAAGGCCATGTAAAGCCAGCGTCATCGGCCCGTCTCCACTCTCACGCCTCTTCACCAAAACGGTCGGCAAAGAGCTGCGCCAGTGCGGTTAAAGCAGCCGTCTCGTCCACACCCCGCACCTCGACCTTCACCGTGGTGCCTTGGGCGGCCGCCAACATCATG
>Ga0209835_1000377_pt1 | contig 29850 bp, 2 predicted proteins | sample LakKivwa52mmetaG_FD_184138 | JGI IMG/M metagenome (GOLD analysis project Ga0209835, IMG submission 184138) | Anoxic lake water microbial communities from Lake Kivu, Rwanda to study Microbial Dark Matter (Phase II) - Lake Kivu water 52m metaG... | ecosystem: Environmental > Aquatic > Freshwater >... | reverse complement strand
TTCCACATCTCAAACAGTTTTATTTTCACCTACCGCGGGGAATGTGCAGTATTACCGTTTTAAGTGGATGAAAATTGCAAATACTAGTTCTACAACAGGTAATGCTATTAAATTCAGTCCGAGTGCTTCTTATGCAACAAGTTATATTAAAATTGAGAATTGTATTCTTGAAAGAACTACAACCACCTCCAGCTACGGAGCAACATCTTCTACAGTTGCTATTAGTGCAACTGTTTCTGCCTCTGACAAGTTTAATTATAATGCCTTTAAATCCTGTGTTGTCAATAATGGTACTTACGGATTGTATCTTTACTATAGTACTTCCACATCTTATTACGGTCAATATGATTCAGTTTTTAATTGCAATATAAAGAATTTTAATAATTATGGTGTTTACAATTATGGTTTAAGATATTATACAGGGAATAATAATACTTTTACAAAAACAGGGGGTGCCACAACACTTGCAGGTTTTTATTCAGTCCAAGCTTATTATAGTAAATTTGAAAATAATACCATTACGTTAAGCGGCTCATCTTCTATCTATGGAATCGTCAATATAAGTGGTTATTACAATTTGTCGGTAAGTAACAATACAATAAATCTTACAGAAACCAGCACTGGTACAACATACGGGGCATATTTTTCTACATGCTATTATTCATCCAATGTTGCCAATAACACTATAACTGTGACCGGACAAAGCTCAGGTACCAATTATGGTATTTACTATACCTCCACACTTTATGGCAACTGGACATATAACAACAATATTGAAATTACATCTACCAGTGGTCAGTCACGTGGTATTTATGGTACAAGTTTTTATGGGCTTGATGGTACAAGAGTTGGCAAAGTTTACAATAATAAAATAAGTTGTAAAGGTGCAAGCACAAGCAGTTCTGTTTCTTATGGTATTTACCTTTCTTCTTTTTATCCTACAACTGCTACTTCATCAACTTCCAGAAATTTGGTTTACAATAATTTCATCATGCAGTCTGGTGGAAATTTCTATTTCAGAGGAATTTATATGTCCAGTGTCTATCACACAGATATTGCATTTAATAGTATAAACCTTACCTCAACTTATTATGTTTCGGCAACAAGTACAAATAATTGCATTTACGTTAATACTCCTAGCTCAACCTATTATGGTTTAGCAGTTAATAATAACATTTTTTCAATTAACGGTGGCGCAGGTCAATGTATGTATGTTGGTTCATCCCCTGCTTTTACAAATAATTACAATGATTATTATATTTCTGGAACCAATGCCAAGGCAGGTTATGATGCTACAACTTCAACGGAATATGCAACTTTTACTGCATGGAAAGGTCGCTGGACAGGCAGTGATGCAAATTCTATAAACGTTAATCCATCATTCACCTCAAATACGGATCTTCATACTACAAATGCCAGTCTGAAAGCTGGTACTCTTATATCAGGTATTACCACCGACATCGATGGCGACTGCCGTCCAATTCCTCCACAAATCGGTGCCGATGATAATCCTGGTAACATGGCAATAGTATCTGTCAACGGTATTCAGCCTAACACCAATGTGGTGGTGCCCAACACTTTAAAAGCTGAGATCATTGGTGTGCAAATTGTGGTTTCAGGTTGTGCCAACGCACAGAAAGTGACCAGACTAACTTTCAGTAATGGTGGTACAACCAGCCTGACCGATATAGATAATGCCAGAGTTTACTTTACCGGTAATTCAGCTACATTCAGCACTACCACTCAATTTGGTTCAACTTTTACCCCTATTGGTGGGTCTGCCATGGTTTTCACAGGAAACACTGCCTTGCTAACAGGTACCAATTATTTTTGGCTTGCTTATGACGTGGTCAGTGCTGCCACATTGGGTAATTACATTGATGGTACTATTGACAGTGTTTATTTTGATTCAGCATCAACAATAAAAACCAAAATACCAACAGTAAGCAGTCCATCAGGCGAAAGATTAATTACTGAACCTATGGATGGAGATTATACCATTGACCCCAATGGGGCAGGAGCAAGCAACTACACCTCCTTTACAACTGCAGTTACTGACCTTGACGGTCGTGGTGTTAAAAACTGGGTTAAATTTACAGTTGCTGACGGTACTTATACCGAACAGATTACGATCAACAAAATCACCGGTGCTTCTACCTCCAACACTATTACCTTTGTATCCAATTCTGCTGATAGTACAAAAGTTATCCTTCAATATGCTGGAGCAACATCTTCTACAAATAACTTTGTAGTGAAATTCAACAATGCAAGTCATATCACCTTCAAGCAAATGACATTGAAGAGTACTGCTGCTACTTTTGTCAAGGTAATTGATTTTGCCAGCACTGCCGACTCTATCAGTATTCTTAATAATATTATTATAGGTAATGCTTCCACCTCTACCTCTATTGATTATTCCTTAATTGGGGTTAATACACAAGGTAATGCCATTATAATAAGGTATAATAATCTTTATTATGGTGGAAACAGTATTTACTTCAACAGTGCAGGTACAGGAGTACGTATTGAGTACAATTATTTGAAAGAATTCTACTATTATGGTGTATATCTGTCATCAAATACGGCATCCAAGGTAAATTACAACAGGATTGAGTCCAGTTCCAATACGTCCACTTATGCTATTTACTGGATCAATGGTGGTTCAACCAGCCAGTGTATGTACAATGACATAGATCTGCTTGGTACAAGTTCAAAGTATGCCATATACCACCTTACTGCCAGCCCTATTAATATCAGTTACAATGATATTAATATAACTCAGGCAAGCGGTGCCGTTTATGGTATATATAGCATTGTGCCATCAAATGATACCATTAATTATAATACCATGAACATAACCGGTTCATCAACAACTTATGGTATTTATGTCAGTACACCTTCTTCTTCAATTCAATACATAGGAAATATAATAAATATTACTCAAACATCAACAGGTAGTACTTTTGGAATTTACCAATTAAGTGTATCATCTGCAATTCCATCCAACTGTTCGAAGAACAAGATTAGTATCCAAAACGCTACCTTTTCAGCTCCTATTTATGGTTTAACTTTATATAGTGTTTATGGTTCTACTACTAATTATTTCAAAATAAGTAACAATTTTGTCAGTTTAATTGGTGGTACAGGTCAACAATTTGGGATGTATCTGAATAACAGTGGTTACCTGGATATTATTTACAATAGTGTCAGCATGACAGGCGGCAACAGTACCAACAGCTATGCTTTGTGGGACTCAGCTACTTCAAACTCTGCCAATTATAAGAACACTCATATCAGGAACAATAACTTTTATATTTCAGGAAATGCCATGGCATATTGTATTACCAGTAGCACACCTGGAACATATTTACCTGTGATTTCTTCCAATTTTAATAATTACTTTAAAACAGGTACCTATCATCTGATCAGGTGGGGTGGTTCAAACTATAGCAGTTTAGCTTCTTACAAGTCAACTGTTACCTCATTTGATACCAGCTCTATTTCTACCAATCCATATTATTTATCAACTTCTGATCTTCATACGTACAATTCTGCCCTTAATGCCAAAGCAAGTCCATGGAAATCATTTTCTGATGACATTGATGGTCAAACACGCCATGCCTCAACACCTGATATAGGTGCCGATGAGTTTACCCCAGCTACTGATGATGCCGGTGTGTATGCGGTGTTGAAACCTACAGCTTCCAACGTAATGTGCCCGGGAGGAGACAATGTGCAGGTTAGAATTTACAATTACGGAACAGCTACTTTGACCTCTGTTGTATTGAAAATTAAGGTGAATTACGGAGGTACTGTGACTACCACCAATCTGTCATCACTTTCTGTTTCATCCTATACTTATACCGATTACTCAGTCAGTTCCATTTCTGCTACAAGCAGTGATACCATTTATGCATGGACAGAGTCTCCCAATGGTAATTCAGATGGAAATACAAGTAACGACCTTTACAAACAAAAAGTTTATACTAAACTAAATGGAACTTATACTATTGGAGGCAGCAGTCCAAATTTTGCTTCATTTACAGCTGCAGTTAATTCTTTGAATAGTTACGGTGTTTGCGGACCAGTTACATTCCTGGTCAGACAAGGAACATATAATGAACAATTTTCTATAAATACAGTAGCAGGTGTTTCTGCCACCAATACAGTTACTTTCAGACCAGATTATTCGAATACGCAGGAGGTGAAGATACAAGCGACAGGTAACGCCTCCTTTAATTTTGTGGTCAGATTCAATGGCGCAAGTTATATAACCCTTAAAAAATTCAAATTTGTAAATACTGCTACTGCCACTTATGGTGCTGTTGTTGTATTTATAGGAAATAATCAAAATATTACCATTGATAGCAACACTTTGATTGGAATTAATGGAACAAATACTGGTACCAACTTCACAATACTCCATGAAGCTTCAGGAACTACTAGCCAAACCCATAACCTCACTGTAACAAATAATACCTTAAAATATGGTAGCTACGGAATGTATATTTATGGTAATGGTACAGGGCCTGCAACTTATCAGAACAATATTATCATAAACAACAATACAGTGGATTCATTTTATCAGGAAGGAATGTTGCTGTATTATAATAAAAATTTAAGCATAAATAATAATATTCTCAGATCAACTTCAGCAACTACGCTCTATGGTCTTGACATTTATTATTGCGACACCATTACTAGCGTTCAAAAGAACCAAATTATTTTGAACAGAACTTCAACAAATGTTGTTTATCCTATTTACTTCACCTATTGTCGTACTGCTGCCAACAAAGCCTATCTGGTAGCTAATAATTTTGTGGTTGTAAATGGCAGTACCAGTGGAACTACTTATGGCATATATTGCAACCAAAGTAATTACATAAATTTCTACCACAATACAATTATTAATAATTCAGGCCCTGCATCCACCGCAGGAACTGCCTGTTACATTACTTCACCTGTAACAAACAACACCATTCGATTAAGAAATAATATTTTTCATAATAAAGCATTGGGATACGCTATTTATGTGAGCACAAATACTGCTCTCTTAAGTTGCGATTACAATAATCTTTATACCAATGGTACATCATTGGGATATTACAACGGAACTACCTGCAATACATTTGATAACTGGAAAACAACCAGCACTAAAGATACCAACAGTAAAAATGTTGATCCCGTATTTCCATATACCAATAGTCCAAAGCATTTCAGTTCAGCAATGAATTTTGGCAATACCGGCCTGGGCATAAGCAATGATATTTTTGATACAGTGAGACTTAGCCCTACCGTTGGAGCATATGAATATAAAACACCTGCCTACGATGCCGGTGTTTACGCTGTACTCACACCAAGCACACCTTATTGTGGTGGAACAGTAACTGTCAGGTTTTACAATTATGGTTTGAATACTATCACTTCCGACACCATTTATTGGACAGTTAATGGCACAGCCCAAACACCCTATTACTGGACAGGCAGCCTTGCTGCAAGTGCCTATACAGATGTAGCGATAGGAAGCTATTCATTTGTTACTTCACAAAGCTATAGCATCAAAGCATGGAATGGGGATGCCATTAATATTAATAAGGCAGATGCCAATATTTACAATGATACTGTCTATTCCACCCTCACCATTGCAACTTTGGGTATGAGCGGTACTTATACCATTGATCCGGGAGGAAGCGGAGGAAGCAATTATACTACTTTTGCACTGGCCATGGCTGACCTCTCTGCCAAAGGCGTTTGCGGACCTGTTGTGTTCAATGTTAAACAGGGAACTTATGGTAAGGTAACCATCACTTCCATTACAGGAGTGTCAGCAACCAACACTGTTACTTTCCAGCCTGACCCGGGCAATACACAGCCTGTTATCCTAAGGTTCACAGGAACAAGTACTGGCGATAACTGGGTTTTAAGGTTTAATGGTTGCAGCTATGTAACTTTTAAAGGCATGAAATTTTATGCCGATGGCACAACCTATTCAAGGGTGGTGGAGTTTATCAATACGACCAATTATATAACCCTGGATGGCAACTATTTTTATGGTTATAACCTTGGAACAACCACCAACCAGGAAGTTATTTATCACAATACAGCTGTGGCCAACAAAGCCAGTTATTGTGTCATTAAAAACAATACTATTAAATACGGATACATGGGTATCTATACCTATGGTGTCAGTACTTCCGATATGGAAGAACAAAATGAAATCACCAACAACCTGATTGATTCATTTTATTTATATGGTCTTTATAATTATTATCAAAGTAATTTAAAGATCAGGAAAAACACTATCAGAGGCAGGGGAACAAATACAACAGAGTATGGAATGTATTGCTATTATAATTATAATGCTCTTGAAATTACGCAAAACAATGTGCAGGTAAAATCGACCAGTACCAATTACGGGATTTATATTTTTCAGGGTTTAGGCAATGCCACATATCCCGGCCTGATCGCCAATAACTTTGTATCTCATACAGGTACAGGTACCGGTACTCAATACGGTATTTATTCAAGTTCCTGTACTTATCATAAATATTACCACAACAGTATTAATATTACTGTCGGTTCTGGCGGAACAACCGGAAATACCTGTTTGTATCTGACCGGCAGCACCAACTCCAATAACCAGGTCAAGAACAACCTGATGTACAATGGAAACAGCATTTGCATGTATTTATCACCCCTCGATTATGTTTCATCCATTGATTACAACAGTTATTATGCAACCTTTGTAGGCTATGCCAATGTTACCTTCTACCAAACACTTCCTGCATGGCAATCGGCTATCTTTGGCGACAATAATTCCAAAACTGAACTTCCGGGATTCCTGAGCAGCACCGATCTGCGTCACAACAATTTAAACCTGAATGCAGGTGTGGCTGGTCTTGGAATTACCGTGGATATTTTTGATACAGCAAGGATTAGCCCAACTTTAGGTGCTTATGAAAAGAAAGGGGTGAATTACGATTTAAGCGTTTATAAATTTTTATCCCCACTGGCACCTATTTGTTCAGGATCACAAAATGTGAAGGTTACCATTAAAAACTATGGTCTGCAAACCATCACCAGCGACACTATTCAGTGGCAGGTGAACGGGGTATCACAAACACCTTATGCCTGGACAGGAAGCCTTGCCCCGGGCAGCAGTGCCGACATCACCATAGGCACATATACCATTAACACAGGCACAAATTACAATTTCAAAGTATATCCTTCTTATGTGAACGGAACACAGCCTGACGGCAATCGCGATAATGACACTTTTAATCAAAATGCTGTTCTTCGAGGCATGTCGGGTACCTATACCATCGGTGGAACTTCACCCGATTTTGTCACTTTCAATACCGCTGTAAATGCATTGAAAGCCAGGGGTGTGTGCGGTCCGGTAGTGTTCAATGCCAGGAATGGCACCTATACCGAGCAATTCAGCATTCCTTCCATAGCCGGTGCATCTGCTACCAACACCATCACTTTCCAGAGCGAAAGTGGCGACAGCACAAAAGTGACCATTTATTACGATGCTACTACCCAATATGGACAGTACATTATACAATTGTTTAACACCAGTCATATTATCATTAAGAAAATGACCTTGTGGAACAACTCCACAAGTGGTTACAACAGGGTCATCAGCATTGAAAATGGTACCGATTCGGTGTATATTTTAAATAACAGGCTGGTTGGATTATCTACCACGAGCAGCAGCAGCCAGTATGCTGTGATCTTCGCAGAAGGGAACATGGCCAATTACAGGGTTCAAAATGTGACCATACAGTACAACAGGATTGAAAATGGTGGCTTCAGCGTTTGGATGAATGGTTATACCAATGCTACTTTGAATCTTTATTCTTTTAATAATGTCATTGAATACAATGTTTGTAAAGACTTTTGTTATTATGGTATCTATTTTTACAACCAACGTGCAGGTAAGGTAAGGTATAATATAGTTGAATCTGCCAGTAATGCAGCATATTATCCTATTTTTACTTATTATTTGTATTACGGCTGTCAGATTAATAACAATACTGTAAGCGTATTGAATACAACTTCTACCGCCTTTGGTGTTTACAGTTATTATAATTACTTTGGAAATCAGTTCAACAACAATACATTTAATCTGTCAGGAACAAGTTCTATTTATGGCATGAGTATATATAATAGCTATAGTGGAACACAGGTAAATAGCAATATTGTCAATTTATCCAATACCGGTAATAAATATGGTATATACCTGTCAACATTTGACTCAGCTTATGGCAGTTCAAAGAGTACAGTACTTAAAAATAATATCAAACTGCTTGGAAATGGCGTAGCCAAGACTCATTATGGGTTATATTATGCATCTGGCTGGGGCAACAGTATGTCATTGAAGAATCTGATTGCCAACAATATGATTTCCAGCACCAATAATTCAACCGGGATAGAATACGGAGTGTATTTCTCATCTCCTGGTTATACAGATTTTGTTTACAATACAGTTAATATCACTACTGGTGGAAGTGCATATTATGCATTTTATGTAACAGGATCACAGGCAACAGCTAGTGTGGATATTTTAAACAATAACCTGGTGTATTTGGGTACAGGTGGATATTGTTCATATTTTAGCACAAACACTTCTGTCAGGTGGATGAACAACAACAATTACTGGTTTACAACAAATCTTGGGTATTGGGCAGGTACTTATACTTCACTTTCTACATGGAAGACAGCCACAGTAAAAGATTCAAGTGCTGTTAATTTTAATCCAAATTTTGTGTCAGCAACCGACCTACATGCCACCAATCCCAACATGAATAACAAAGGTATAGCCATTGCATACCTTGTGTCTGATGATATTGATGGAATTACCCGCAGTGCTACCACACCTGATCCCGGTGCCGATGAATACGATGTTTATTCACTGGATGCCGGTGTTTCAGCCATTGTAAGTCCGGGCACTGCTGTTTGTCCGGGTAGTGTTACTCCAACAGTCAGAATCATGAATTATGGTACCACTACTATTACTTCAGTTGATTTGAAATACAAAGTAAAATACGGAGGAACAGTGACATCTGTTTCATTAAGCAGCTTGTCGATAGCTGCCGGTTCTTATTATGATTATGCCTTTGGCAGCAGCATCACTATAAACTATGGTGATACCCTTTATGCCTGGACCGAAAATCCGAACAGCAGCACTGATGGCAATACTGCCAATGACTTGTACAAAAACAGGATACTTCAAAAATTAAGCGGCACGCTTACCATTGGTGGTAGCAGTCCTACCTTCAGCACATTTACTGCTGCTGTAACTGCCTTGCAGACCTATGGGGTTTGCGGACCTGTTACTTTCCTTGTGCGTCAGGGAACTTACAACGAGCAATTTACCATCCCTGCCATTACAGGTGCAGTGGGAGCAAATAAGATTGTTTTCCGCTCAGATTATTCCAATACCCAAATGCCAGTCCTAACTTACACAGCTACATCCACCACCAACTGGATAGTGAGATTTAATGCTACAAAGAATATTACTTTCAAGAAATTGAAATTTGTAAATACCAGTACTGTTTATGGTACTGTTATCAGCTTTGCAGGAACCAACGACTCCATTACTGTTGACAGCAACTGGATAGAGGGAGCAGGAAATGCCCCATCAGGGAACTGGACCAGTACAAACTTAGCTTTGGTATTTGCAAATTCCATTTCAGTCCATCGTTTTACCTTTACCAACAATACCCTTAAATATGGTACTTACGGACTATATCTGAATGGTGTTTCAACATCCACTCCTAACCGTACCAATTATATTTATAATAACCAGATTGATTCTTTCTATTACATGGGTGCTTATTTGTATTACCATTCTTATACAACCCTGAGCAAAAATACCCTGAGGAGCAGGGGGGTATATTCAGCAGAATATGGTTATTACTTGTATTATTGCGATACCATGACCTCCTTCACTCAAAACAATATCATGTTGCGTTCTACATCAACCAATTATGGTATCTTTCAAAATTACAGCAGAACAAGCGCAGCCAAGGCGATCAATGTTACCAATAACTTTGTATCTGTTACAGGTGGTACATCAGGTACAACCTATGGTATTTATTCATCTTATTGCAACAACAACAATTACTATCACAACACGGTGAATTTACTGGCAGGCCAGGCCAATTCCACTGCTAGCGCCTGTTATTACTTTCAGGGAGGTGGCAGTGAGGCCATTAACTTCAAGAACAACATTGGCGTTCACAAGAATCAGGGACTATTAATTTATCTTTCTTCGAATAGTCCGATGGCGTCCTGTGATTATAACAATTTTTATACAAATGGTTCGTATTTGGGCTATACAGGATCCTGGGGTTATTTATCTGACCTTACTTCATGGATAGTAAATACACCTTTTGATGACAACTCAAAGAGTGTTGATCCATTGTTTATATCTTCAACAAACCTCAGGCACTACAGCAGTGCCATGAATTTTGGTACCAGCGGTACGGGTGTGACCACCGATATTTTTGGTACTTCCCGTACAAGCCAGACTGTAGGAGCTTATGAATATGTACAGCCTTCCTATGATGCAGGTATCACTGCTATTGTCAATCCTGCTTCACCCATGTGTGCACTTACAGGCAATGTGAGTGTTACATTGAAGAATTTTGGCAGCAGTAGTTTGACCAGCGACACTATCAGGTGGTCAATCAATGGCGCTGCTCAAACACCTTATGCCTGGACAGGTACCCTGAGTACAGGTCAAACGACCAATGTAACAATTGGTACCTATTCATTTACTGCCGGCAACAGCTATACCATCAAAGCTTATCCATCCTATGTAAATGGTACACAGGCAGATGGCAATCCTACTAATGATACAACCACAGCAAGCGGTATTCGTACCGGCTTAAACGGCACCTACACCATTGGTGGAACCAGCCCCGATTATGCATCATTTACTGCAGCGGTCAATGCTTTGGTAAGCTATGGTGTGTGTGGTAACGTGACATTCAATGTCAGACAAGGCACTTATTTTGAACAAATTGAAATTCCGGCAATTGCAGGGGCTACTGCAACAAAGACCATTACTTTCCAACCGGATCCATCCAATACACAAAATGTATCTTTGACTTATGCACCAACATCTGCGCTTACCAATTATATTGTCAGGTTTAATGGCACCAGATGTATCACCATCAAAGGACTAAAGATTCAAACCAGCTCAAATGCTTATGGCCGTGTGATTGAATTCAAAGGGAACAATGATACCATTACAGTTTATGGTAACCAACTCTATGGATCATTGTTCTTAAGTATCATTGATATTTATTCAGTCATTTACAACTATTCAGGTTCATCCAATACTTGTATTGATGTAACTATTCAAAACAATTTGATTAAATATGGTTCATACAGTGCTTACTGGTATGGTGATAATTCTGTTTATGAAAGCAGAAATCAATTTATTAACAATACGCTTGATTCATTCTACACACAGGGTATTTATGCCTATTATCAGAATGACCTCAAGATCAGAAAGAATACATTTAAAAGCAGAAGCATTATAACTACTGAATATGGTTTGAATCTTACATACTGTAATAATTTACTTGAAATAACCCAAAACAAGATTTATCTAAAAGGACCTGGCTTAGGGATTGGAATTTACATGTCTTACTGTACCTCCAATTCAACTTATAAAGCAACAATAGCCAATAATTATATCTCAGTGTATGGTTCAAATACATCCAGTCAAAATTATGGCATTGCAGATTATTCTGGTCAGTACCATAATATTTACTTCAATAGTATTAACATACTGGCTGGCCCATCAAACAGCACCAATAATGCAGGTTTGTATCTTTCCGGTGGAAGTAATTACAACCTGGATGTCAGGAACAATATAGTATATTGTAAGAACAGTTATGCCATCTACCTGACTCCAAACAATTATCTTGTAGCCTGTGATTACAATGATCTTTATACAAATTCATTATATTTATGCAATAATGGCAGCAATTATTCTAATTTATCTGCATGGCAGACAGCTTCAGGCTGGGATTTGAATTCAGGAAGCTTTAATCCTGAGTTTATCAGCAATACCGACCTCAGTCATACCAATTATGCACTGAACAGGGGTGTGAGTGGTACAGGCATCACTGTTGATATGCTGGATGTTACCAGGGTCACACCAACCCTCGGAGCCTTTGAATTAATGCCTTGTGCACGTGATGCCGGTATTATTGCTATAAACTCACCGGTCAATCCGGTTTGCACCTCTCCTGCTGATGTTAAGGTAACCATTAAAAACTTTGGTACCAGTACATTAACCAGTGATACCATCAGGTGGACCATCAATGGAGTGGCACAGACCCCTTATGCATGGACAGGAAATCTTAGCTTTGGTGGTTCAGAGTTGGTAACAATCGGACAGCTTGCACTCACAGCTGGAACTGCATACAATATCAAAGCATATCCTTCCTATTTCAACGGGACAAACCCTGATCAGGTATCGGATAATGATACTACTACAGCTAGTAACCTTTACCTGGCTATGACAGGTAATTATACCATCGGTGGCACAACACCTGACTTTTCAACTTTTGCAGCAGCAGTAAGTGCATTGACAGCCAGAGGTATTTGTGGACCTGTAGTATTCAATGTCAGGGATGGTTCCTATACAGAACAGGTCGTTATTCCTGCCATTACAGGAGCATCTGCTACTAATACCATCACCTTCCAGTCACAAAGTCTTGACAGCACCAAGGTGACTGTACAGTTTAATGCCACAGTGTCGACAGCCAATTATACCTTGTATCTGAACGGTGCTGATTATATTACCTTTAAGAAAATGTCATTCAAGGCATTGGGTACTACCTATACACGTGTACTCGACCTTGCCAACAGTGCTAATTACAATACATTTACTTCCAACAGGTTTTATGGTTACAATTCAACCAATACAGCTGATCAGTATGCAGTTATTTATTCATATTATACAGCTTCCAATACCCATTGCCAGTACAATAACTTTAATTATAATGTGGTAAAATATGGCTCCTATGGTTTCAGGTGGGGAGGTTATTCTTCTACTCAAACCTATGGCAATGTTTTCACTTATAATATTGTTGATAGTTTCCACGTTTATGGTATGTTTATTTATAATCAAAGAGGAACAAAAGTTAATTACAATACTGTCCGTACAAATAATGCTGCAACAACAAGCGTTTATGGCATTTACATTACTCAATGTTATTATCAATCAGAGACTAATAATAATATTGTTCAGTTGGATGGTTCAGCAAGTTATCAGAGGTATGGTATCTATCTGACAACATGTTATTATGGTAGCAGTGTAAATGATAATAGGGTTACTATTAACGTACCGTATATACAGGCTGGAATTTACCTGAGTGGTTGTTATTTAAATGATCCTACAGCAACTGGAAACGTTTTAAGAAATAAAATTGATTTAAAAGGTGCAACAAGCACAGCAACTTCTGTTGGTATCTTTTTGAGCAGTGTTCAGGGCTACTACACCAATACACAGCCAAACAGCTGGTTGATAGCCAATAATTTTATTTCACTCTATAACGGTACAACCACCTGCTATGGTGTTCAGTACAGCAGTTGCAATTACACCTATTTTGTACATAACAGTATCAGCATTAAAAATGGCTCAACAACATCTGCTGCTATGTACTATTCGCATTCAAGTACAAATACGTATAATTATTTTTATAACAACATTGCCTCCAATACAGGTGGTGGCTATGCAGTATATATGGCAAACACCGGATATTATCCCCAGGCATCAGATTATAATGATCTGTATGTAACAGGAACAAATATTGGTTATTATGCCGGATCTAATTATACATCAATGTCTGCCTGGCAAACTGCAGTTGCTCCATTTGATGCAAATTCTAAAAATACCAATCCCGGCTACTGGACATCCAACGATCTTCATACATATAATGGATTATTAAACGGAGGAACACCTCTTACTTATCTTACTACTGATATTGATGGACAAACAAGAAGTGGCACAACTCCATCCATAGGTGCTGATGAAATTATCAAGGCACAGCAATATGTTTCTTCAACAACAACACAGTCGGTACCATCAACAGCTGCACAGGGTACAAGCAACAACCAGATTATGGGGATACAAGTTGTTGTATCTGGTTCCGATTCAGCTATTTATGCAAAGAAATTCAGACTCGCAACTACTGGTTCCGATAATGCTTCATCTGATCTTACATCAGCGAAACTGTATTATACCGGAACATCATCCAATTTCTCGTTGACAACACAGTTTGGCAGTGCCTACAGCTCACCAAGTGGTGTATTTTACATCACTGGAAATCAGGCCTTAAGCACAGGAACAAATTATTTCTGGTTCACTTATGATGTTGCCAGCGGTGCTACGGTTTCTAATAAAATAGATGCAGTATGCGACTCAGTGAATGTGGATGATACCATGAGGGTCAATACTGTTTCTGCACCATCAGGATACAGGACCATTGCCAACGACAAGGTATTGAGCAGGATTGACTTTATCCAGCCATCTACCAGCGATGTTTATCAGAATACTACTGATAATCATGTGTTAAGGATGGACTTTGTAGTTAATGGAACAACCAATTCTTTATACCTTGATTCACTCGAAATTACTTCAAACAATACATCAAACAGCGATATTGATACAGTCAGGCTGTACAGAACAAGTTCCACAACATTCTCTACTGCCAACCAGGTTGGAACAGGAGTAGTGCTAAGTAGTGGTAAAGCAAAATGGACTGGTATCAATTATGACCTGCCCGGTAACTCAACCACATATTACTGGGTGACTTACAGAGTAAAATCTACAGCCACCCTTTATAATACCATTGATGCCAAGGTGGCAGCCAATGGCATTTCGGTCAATGGCAGCTATTATCCTACTGCCGAAGAAAATCCAACAGGCACAAGAACTATCAACAGCACTCCGCTGACATTGCCATGGATTGAAGACTTTGAAACTGCTTCATCTCCATACACATACACAACAACCACATTCCCACTGAATGGTTCGGGCCTCACAGAATGGAAGTTTGAACCACAGTCAGTACCAACCAATCCCGGAAGGTTACAGCTTAACTACAGCTCAACATATAATCATACTACTTCAGGTACATATGGCGCATTAATAGATGCCAGTGTATTTGCTTCGTGGGGAATTGGAAATTTAATTGCAACCTTAAATCTCAGCAATTATGTTGGTGCCACTGACCTGAATATGTCGTTCTGGTATATTTACAATATATACCGTCAGACATCATCAGAAGATGGTGTTTGGATTAGAGGAAATAATAATCCATCCACACCTTGGGTATTGCTGTATAATATAGCAACCAACAGGGCTTCGGACAATACCTGGAAAAATGCTACTGCCGACATCAGTGCAGTATTAAAGGCTGCCGGACAATCAGTGTCCAGTACAACACAAATAAAATTTACTTATAAATGCTATTATCAAATAGGAAACGAAGGTGTATCTTTTGATGATATTAATGTAAGTGGAACAGTTCCTGTCAATGATGATGCAGGTGTGTTATCAGTCAACGGGCCTACCACGCCTTATGCACCAGGTTCAAAAAGTGTAACTGCAACCATTAAAAATTATGGTTTAAATACTTTGTCCAGCGCAAAAGTTGACTGGAAAGTCAATAGTAGTGCTCAGACACAGCAAAGCTGGACAGGATCATTGTCTTCTGCATCAACAGCTTCACAATCATTGGGTTCATTTTCAGTTTCTGATGGTGTATTATATACAATTATAGCAAAAACATCATTGCCAAACGGAAATACCGACAACAAACAAAGCAATGACTCTGCAATCGGATATGTTTGTGCAGCTTTGATGGGAACCTATACCATTGGTGGTACTTCCCCCAGTTTTGCCACATTCAGCGATGCAGCATTCTTCCTGAATACTTGTGGTGTTCGTGGTCCTGTTACATTTAATGTAAGGCCAGGTACTTACTCAGAGCAGGTAACCCTGAACCAGATACCCGGTGCTTCAGCTACAAATACCATCACCTTCCAGTCTCAGTCTCTCGACACCTCCAGTGTTAAACTGACCTATGGCAGCAACACCAGTAGCAGTAATTATACACTAGGTTTGATCGGGACAGATTATGTTACGTTTAAGTATATAAGTTTCGCCAACACAAGCACTACTTACAACAGGGTAGTTTATATTACCAATTCAGCCAATTACAATAAATTCATGTACAACAGGTTTGTCGGCAGTACAACTGTTTCAGGAACAAATAGTAATGTTATTACTGTTGATGGAAATACTGCCGGTACCAATTGTCAGTATAATGAATTTACATATAACCGAATTGAAAAAGGGTATAATGGACTTGAAATGAATGGATATAGTTATCAAAGTGTATATGGAAACAAAGTCGATTATAACGTAGTCAGCGAATTTTTCAATTATGGGCTTTATATCCAGAACCAAAGGGGAATGACCATAACCAATAATAATATTTCTTCTTCAAACACAAGTTCTTCCGGTATCAGGTTTAATGGTATAGCCTACACAAGCCAGGTAAATTATAATACCATTTCTGTATCATTAAATGGAATTTATGGTATGAATTCCTATTATGGAAATCAGATTAATTTTAACACGATTAATGTAACAGGCAGTTACTACAAATACGGTATTAATTTATCTTCTGTTTACTACTATGATGCTTCAACACTATCAAAGACCCAGGTGCAGAAGAATAAAATTGTCATCAGCAGTTCCGGTGGAGGAGGTTGTGGTATTTATATGTGGTTTTTCAACGGTGACAACAATACCACCACCAACAGGAATTTACTTGCAAATAACTTTATTTCAATTGTAGGTACAGATGCCGGAAATTCTTATTATGGCATTTATGCATACTATTCACATTATTCCGATTATTACTATAATACAGTTAATTTGACAACCGGAAACTCAAGCAGTTCAGCACTGTACCTGTATCAGACAACTTCAGGTATTTATTTCAAGAATAATATTTTCAACAACACTTCAGGAGGATATTCAGTATACTTGCCTCTTACTTCCCTGTCAACAATCACCTCATTTGATTACAATGACTTAAAAACAACAGGTAGCAATCTGGTTTATTACAATAGCACCAAATATGCTGATCTGGCTGCATGGAGAACGGCTTCAAATCTTGATTTGAATTCAATTTCAAAGAATCCTTTCTTTATCAGCACAACCGACCTCCATGTAAAAGTTGATACATTGAAAGCCGGTACACCGGTAACTGCATTTGTCACAACCGACATTGATGGAGAGACCAGAAATACCTCAACACCTTATATTGGTGCAGACGAAGGTCGCGAAAATGATGCATGGATCACCGCCATTACTGCCAGTCCGGGTTGTGCCGGTTCATATCCAGTATCAGTAACATTGAAGAACAATGGTGCTAATCTGTTAACAAAAGATAGCATTACATGGACAGTCAATGGTACTGCTCAGACAACCTATTATTGGTCAGGTTCTTTGGCAACTGATTCATCAGTAACCTTTACGGTGGGTTCTGTTAATTTCAATGCTTCAAAAACATTGGTTGCTATCAGCAAAAATCCAAATGGACAAAATGATCTTAACAAAACCAACGATACAGCAAGAGCCACAATAGCTCCGAATCCAAATCTTGCTGATTTCAGCATCAACGATAATCAGCAATGTTTGAGTGGCAATAGCTTTGACTTTACCGATGGCTCAACTATCAGTTCAGGTAGTATCAGCACTTATGCATGGAGCTTTGGCAATGGTACAACAGCAAGCACTCAGAATGTAACAGGAAAGAGCTATGCAAGTGCAGGTACTTACTCAGTAAAATTGGTGGTAACAAGCAACAATGGCTGTAAAGATTCAATCAGTAAAAATGTAATTGTAGATCCACAACCTGTGGCAGGCTTTACCATCAATAACAACAAACAATGTTTGAGCGGCAATAGCTTCAGCTATACAAATACAAGCACAGGTGCCAGCAGCTATGCATGGACATTAGGCGATGGCAACAGTGCCACCAGCACCGATGTAAGCAATAAGAGCTATACATCAGCCAGCACCTATACCGTAAAACTGGTAGCTACAAGCAGCAATGGCTGTAAAGACAGCATCAGCAAGACGGTAACAGTTGATCCGCAACCGGTGGCAGGCTTTACCATCAATGACGACAAGCAATGTTTGAGCGGCAACAGTTTCAACTATACAAATACAAGCACAGGTGCCAGCAGTTATGCATGGACACTGGGCGATGGCAATAGTGCCACCAGCACCGATGTAAGTAATAAGAGCTATACATCAGCCAGCACCTACACCGTAAAACTGGTAGTTACAAGCAGCAATGGCTGTAAAGACAGCATCAGCAAGACGGTAACAGTAGATCCACAACCAGTGGCAGGCTTTACCATCAATGACGACAAACAATGTCTGAGCGGCAACAGCTTCAACTATACAAATACAAGCACAGGTGCCAGTAGCTATGCATGGACACTGGGCGATGGCAACAGTGCTATCACCACCGATATAAGCAATAAGAGCTATACATCAGCCAGCACCTATACCGTAAAACTGGTAGTTACAAGCAGCAATGGCTGTAAAGACAGCATCAGCAAGACGGTAACAGTTGACCCACAACCGGTGGCAGGCTTTACCATCAATGACGACAAACAATGTCTGAGCGGTAACAGCTTCAACTATACAAATACAAGCACAGGTGCCAGCAGCTATGCATGGACATTAGGTGATGGCAACAGTGCTATCACCACCAATGTAAGCAATAAGAGCTATGCATCAGTCAGCACCTATACCGTAAAACTGGTAGCTACAAGCAGCAATGGCTGTAAAGACAGCATCAGCAAAACGGTAACAGTTGACCCACAACCAGTGGCAGGCTTTACCATCAATGACGACAAGCAATGTCTGAGCGGCAATAGCTTCAACTATACAAATACAAGCACAGGAGCCAGCAGCTATGCATGGACATTAGGCGATGGCAACAGTGCAACAAGCACCGATGTAAGCAATAAGAGCTATGCATCAGCCAATACCTATACCGTAAAACTGGTAGCTACAAGCAGCAATGGCTGTAAAGACAGCATCAGCAAGACGGTAACAGTCGATCCACAACCTTCAGCAAGCTATACAGCAAGCAATACTTGTCTTGACAATAATGCAGCATTTACAAATACCAGTACTGTTTCAAGCGGTTCAATTACAGTTAATGCATGGACGTTTGGTGATGGAGGAACAAGCAGTTCTGCCAGTCCAACACACAAATATGCTTCATCAGGAACATATAACATTAAATTAGTTGTAACCACCAACAATGCTTGCAAGGATTCAACAACAGGAACGATCACTATTTATCCAAAACCAAATGCAGATTTCAATACTGCAAATGTAAATATTGATGATTCAGCTTCCTTTGCTGATAACAGTACTGTAAGCAGTGGCTCAATTTCTTCCTATTTATGGAATTTTGGTGATGCACAAACCAGCACATTAAAAAATCCAAAGCATAAATATTCTACTGCTGATACATTTGATGTCATACTAATTGTTACCACCAATAATGGTTGTAAGGATACTGTTACAAAACAAATAATAGTATACCCAAAACCTGGTGCAAACTTTAGTTATACCAATGTATGCTATCCATTTACCACAACCTTTACCAATACAAGTTATGCTCCTCCGGGACAGACATTTACAGGCTATGCCTGGACATTTGGTGATGGAAATACAAGTACTTCAACAAATCCAACGCATACCTACGGTAGTGCCGGCAGTTATAATGTAAGATTAATTGTGACAACCAATACTGGTGCAAAAGATACTGTTACAAAAGCAGTATCAGTTTATCCAAAACCGGTAGCTGCTTACACGATAGCCGATGACAAGCAATGTCTGAGTGGTAACAGCTTCAGCTTTACCGATGGCACCACAGTAAGCAGTGGAACAATAACAGGCTGGAGTTGGACCTTTGGCAACAGCCAGACCTCAGCAAGCAAGAATCCATCAGGTATCAACTATTCATCAGCCGGAACTTATACCGTTAAGTTAATTGTAACAACCAATAATGGCTGTAAAGACAGCATTACCAAACAGGTAACAGTAGATCCACAACCAGCAGCAGCTTTCACCATCAACGACAACCAACAATGTTTGGGTGGCAATAGCTTTGACTTTACCGATGGCAGCACAGTAAGCAGTGGAACAGTAACAGGTTGGAGTTGGAACTTTGGCAACAGCCAGACCTCAATAAGCCAGAATCCATCAGGTATCATATATTCATCAGCCGGAACTTATACCGTTAAGTTGGTTTCAACAACTAACAATGGATGTAAGGATAGTATCAGTAAAACAGTTACCGTTGATCCTCAACCGGTAGCAAGCTATACTATTAATAATGATAAACAGTGTTTAACTGGAAATAGCTTTTCATTCACTAATGGTTCAGCTGTAAGTTCTGGAACAATTACCAATTATAACTGGACATTTGGAAATGGAAATACTTCAACTCTTCAAAGTCCATCTGGTATTACCTATAGTTCAGCAGGAAGCTATACTGTTAAATTAGTCATTACTACCAATAATGGATGTAAAGACTCTATCAGTAAAACAGTTGTTGTTCATCCTCATCCGACAGTTCTGGCAATTGCTTCAAACTCATGCCTTGATGATACTATAATGTTTGTTAATGAAAGTGCGATATCTACAGGAACAATTACAGGTCATTACTGGAGTTTTGGTGATGGCAATAGTTCAACTGGATTTACACCTAAACATAAATATTTGACTTCAGGAAACTATAGTGTAAAATTGGTTGAAACATCGAATTATGGATGTAAGGATTCAATGACGATTTCATTGCAGGTATATCCAAAACCAAATGCAGATTATACATTTGATGCAGGATGTTTAAACAAGATTGTTAGTTTCTATAATACGACAACTGTATCGAGTGGAACAATTAGTTCTTATGCATGGTTAATGGGTGACGGAAGTGGTGTTAACACTGCTAAAAATCCATTGCATTTATATTCAGTAGCCGGGACTTATACTGTTCGATTAATAGTTACAACAAATTATGCTTGTAAGGATACTATTGAAAAGACAATTAAAGTAACCCCGGTACCAGTGGCTTCGTTTGCTGTTAACAACAATTGCTTTGGCGATAGTTCTGTATTTACAAACAACTCTACTTTGAGTGCCGGAACCATGACTTATGTATGGAAATTCGGAGATGGTGATTCATCTGTTGCAAAAAATCCAAAACATTTATACAAATCATCCGGAACTTATGTTGTTACCTTAAAAGTCATAAGTGACAATAATTGTATTGATATTGCAACTTATAATTTGACCATTTATCCAAAACCAATTGTCAGCTTCACAAAAGATGATAAATGTTTTGGTCAAACAGTAAACTTTAGTAATACTTCTTATATTACAAGCGGTACTATGACTTATCTCTGGAATTTTGCAAATGGCAATACCAGCACCGCTAGTTCACCAAGTCAGTATTTTGCAGCCAGTGGCAGTTATAACGTGAAGCTCGTTGCTACCAGTGTATATGGATGTAAAGATTCAGTAGTTAATGCTGTAAGTATTTATCCAAAACCTGATGCAGCATTTGCAACTTCAGACAATTGTGCAGGTAAAACAATCAGTTTCACTAATAATTCAACTATAAGCAGTGGAAGCATTTCATCAACCTGGGATTTTGGAGATTTTAGTTCTTCTACAGCTTCAAATCCAACACATACTTATGCAACAGCAGGACCTTTCAATGTTGTTTTGATAACTACATCTAACAATGGATGTAAGGATACTGCAAGTTCAACTATCAATTCCTATCCGGTACCTGTTGCAGGCTTCACAACAGCCAATGTATGTAAGGGAACAGCAACCAGCTTTACCAATACCAGCAGCATCAGCGGAGGAACAGTTACTTATGCATGGACCTTCGGGGATGGCAACAGCAGTACAGTTCAAAACCCGACCAACACTTATACAAGTGCAGGCACCTATACTGTGAAATTAGTGGTTACTTCAAATAATGGTTGCAAGGATAGCATTTCAAAAACAGTTACTGTCGATCCAATGCCATCTGTAGCCTTTACAGCTTCCAATGTTTGCTTTGGCAATGACGTTGTATTCAGTAATGCCTCCGGGGTAAGCTCAGGTACAAATACATACTTCTGGAATTTCGGTGATGGACAAACTTCTTCAAACACAAGTCCTACACATGCTTATACAGTTGCAGGAAGTTATTCAGTTAAAATGATTGCTACCACTGATAAAGGATGTAAAGATAGCATTTCAAAATCAGTTAGCGTATTTGCTGCTCCGGTAGCCGGTTTCTCAGCCTCAACAGTATGCCAAGGTGATTCAACTGTATTTACCAATTCAAGTACTATTGCTAGTGGAACCATGAGTTATATGTGGTATCTTGGCAATGGAAGCACATCAACATCCACATCTTTCAAATATAAATATGCAACCGCAGGTACTTATACCGTCAAACTGGTAGTCAGCTCAAGCAATGGATGCAAAGACAGCATAACAAAAACAGTTACTGTAAACCCGATGCCAACAGCAGCATTTACAGCTAATGATGTTTGCAATGGAACTTCTGTAACACTCAATAACACTTCAGGCATCTCATCCGGTTCAATCAGTTATTTGTGGAAATTCGGAGATGGCAATACATCCAATAGTGTTAGCCCGAATCACAATTATTCTGCAAGCGGCAGCTACAGTGTTGAATTAATTGTTACCAGCGACAAAGGTTGCGTGGCAAATATTACCAAAACTGTTAATGTTAATCCGGTACCTGTAGCAAGCTTTAATGCAAATAATGTTTGCAATGGTAACTCTGTTAACTACGCAAATACAAGTACAATAAGTTCAGGTACAATGTCTTATAACTGGACCTTTGGTGATGGTGCTACCTCAACTGCAACCAATCCTTCAAGGCTTTATGCAGCAGCAGGTACTTATACTGTGACACTTAAGGTTACCAGCGATAAAGGATGCGTTTCCACTTATAATACAAATATTACCGTTTATCCTTTACCAACAGTAAGCTTTACTGCCAATAACGATTGTCAGGGCAATAGCATAGAATTCAAGAATACTTCGACTGTTTCGAGTGGAAGCAACAGCTATTACTGGACATTTGGCGATGGAAGCAGCAGCAACAATGTAAGTCCTTTCTATACTTACAGCAGCAGTGGTACTTATAATGTTACTTTACTGGCAACTACCAACAATGGTTGTACTACCTCAGTTACAAAACAGGTAATTGTATATCCGCTACCTGTTGCAGGCTTCAATGCCAGTGCAGTTTGTTTTGGTACCAGTACAACATTTAGCAATACCAGCACCATCAGCAGCGGTACAATGACTTATCATTGGGACTTTGGAGATGCTACCACTTCAACATCAACTACCCCAACACATTTATATGCAGCAGCAGGTACTTATACAGTTAAATTGACTGTTACCTCCAACAATAACTGTGTATCAGTTATCAGTAAAACAGTAACAGTTAATCCTAGGCCATCTGTAGCATTTAATATGACAAATATTTGTGAGGGAAGCACAGCATCATTTAGCAATACTTCCACCATCAGCTCAGGTTCGATGACAAATGCATGGAGCTTCGGCAATGGTGCCACCTCATCCAATGTATCTCCAACATATACTTACACCATAGCAGGTACTTATAATGTTAAACTGGTTGCTACTTCTAATTTTGGATGTAAAGACAGTTTAACAAAACCAATTCAGGTATTTGAAATGCCAAAAGTGGCTTTCACAACTGCAAATGTATGCGATGGTCATAATGCAGCATTCAGCAATGGCTCTACTATCAGCAGTGGTACCATGTCGCACAACTGGAACTTTGGTGATGGCGGAACATCAACTGCTATCAATCCTACACGTTTATACAGCTTACCTGGTAATTATAATGTAAAACTGGTAACTGTTTCAGACAAAGGTTGTAAAGACAGTATGACTAAATCAATTACTGTTTACTATGCTCCGAAAGCAGCATTTACTACCGCCAATGTATGTTACGGAAATCAGGCAACATTTACCAATACTTCAGTCCTCAACTCAGGTTCCATGACATACAAATGGTACTTCGGAGATGGTTCAAGCACTACCAGCATGAATGCTACAAAGATGTATGCCAAAGTCGGTACTTATCAGGTTAAACTGGTTGCTACCAGCAATAATGGTTGTGGCGATAGTATTACCATTCCGGTAACTATTTATCCGAAACCCGATATTAGCGTTACAGCATCTAATGTAAGTTGCTTTGGTCTGAATGATGGAAAAGCAGTGGTTAATGCCCGCAAAGGCTCAGCTCCATATGGCTTCTCAATGAACGGAACTCTCTTCCAGTCGGATAGTAACTTCTATAAGTTTGGCAAGGGTGTTTATACAGTTTATGCAAGAGATAATTTCGGTTGTTTGGATACAGCTAACTTCACTATCAACGAGCCTAACCCGATCATCATTACTGCAACAAAAGTTAATGTAAAATGTAAGGGTGAAGTTACCGGTAGTATTACCTTAACAGCTACCGGTGGTATGGGAAGTTTTCAATATAGCGTTGATGGCGGTAAAACATATAAAACATCCAATGTGTTTAATGGATTATCAGCCGGGTACTATATTGTGTCTGTAAAAGATGCAAATAACTGTTCTGAATCTCAAGGTGTAACCATTTCTGAACCGAATCAGTCACTCGATGTAACAGTAGCTGCTAAAACTGATGTAGTTTGTAAATCAAGCACTACAGGAAGCGTTACCCTTAGCGGAAATGGCGGAACCGGTTTGTATGAATTCAAATTGAATAATGGTGCATATCAGCCAAGTGGAATCTTCAATAATCTTGCTTCCGGTAACTATAAAGGTTATATTCGCGATGCCAACCTTTGTTTGGATAGTGTATTATTTACCATCAGCGAACCTGTTAATGCTCTCAACATTACATCTGTTGAAATTACTGATGTTGCCTGCAAGGGCGATAATACCGGTAAAGTTGTAATTCATGCTAATGGTGGTCAAAAACCATATAAGTTTAGCATGGATATGATCCACTATACAAATGATTCAACTTTCACTGGTTTGTGGGTCGGTAATTACACAGTCAGAGTACGTGATACAAAAGGCTGTGAAGTGGTTAAATCAATCACTGTTAATGAACCTGCAGCTGCTCTCAGCCTCAGTACTTCCAGTATTACCAACGAAACTTGTCCTAACGATGGAACCGGTGCATTTACTCTTGCTGCTTCAGGTGGAAATTCTCCTTATACCTATTCAATCAACAGTGTTACTTATCAGGCCTCTCCAACATTCAATAATCTGAAATCAGGTAAACATGAAGTTTGGGTAAAAGACAGTAAAAACTGTGTGTATTCAATCTTTGTAAACATAAGCTCAACAACACCAAAACCGCTTGCTGACTTCAGCTTTATTGTCAATAGCTATTCAGCTACCTTCATCAATAAGTCAAGCAATGCCACTTCCTACAACTGGAACTTTGGTGATGGTAATACATCAACCGTAGCTTCACCTACTCATAATTATTCTTCAGCAGGCAAGTACATTGTAAGACTTATAGCTACAAATGCCTGTACCAGCGATACGGTAACCAGTATGGAAGCAACAGGAAAAGATGTTGAAATATTCCCGTCTTCAATTGGTAATGAACTTACTGGACAGTTTATTGGTGTAGAGGCATATCCAAATCCGGCAGATAATTATCTTAGCCTGAAACTTACTGCAAGTAAGGAAATTGGAAGTCTCAAAATCAGAATACTGACTATGAATGGTGCTGAGCTTGAACTTGTCGAAAGTGAGGTCTATGAGAAAGACTTTAAACATACGTTCGACTTATCAGCTTATGCACGGGGAATGTACATGGTTGAAATAGCGACACCAGACGGAGTTTCTCATATAAAAGTTTTCAGAAAGTAAATGATGGTAAAAACTAGTAAAGCAACAGAAATGAACAAAGTAATAAGAAACCTGGGAATAGTACTTATCGCAAGCCTTTGCTTTGGCAAAACTTATGGCGATGTATCAAACTTTATTTTCTCAAGTGCCTGCGATGGCAGTGCCGTTAAATTCACCAGCACATCTACGGTCACTGGAGGGACCATTGTTGCATGGGAATGGGATTTTAATGCAGACGGCAATTTTTCTGATGCATCAGGCCCGGTGGTAACCAAATTGTTTGCTGCCGCAGGTTCATATCCTGTAGGTCTCAGAATCAGAAGTTCATTGAATGTGATTACCACAGCATATAAAACAATAACAGTTAATCCGTTGGCAGTGGCTAATTTCACTGCCACGGATGTCTGTTTGGGTGGTATGAACAGTTTTACCAGTACCTCTACCATCATTGGTGGTACTATTGTTAAATACAAATGGGATTTTAATAATGATGGATTTTATGACGATTCCACTGGAAATACTTTCAGCCGTAAATACAGTCTGCCAGGTAGCTATACCATAGGTCTTATGGTGGTTTCCGATTCGGGTTGTATTTCTGTCGTTTCTAAATCAGCTAAAGTATTTCCATTACCTGTGGTTGATTTTAACTTTGATAAAACCTGTCTGTATGATACTACTGATTTCTGGGTTAATTCTTCTGTTTCAGGTGGAAATATTGTTAAATACTACTGGAATTTTAACGGTGATGATATTTATGAGCAATCTACTGCTTTAAATACCAATAGATTAAGCTTTATTACTGCCGGTAATTATATTGTTCAGATAAAAACTGAAAGCGAAAAAGGTTGTATGAAAGATACTTCCAAACTGGTGGTGATTGCACCTAAACCAATATTAAATTTTACTTTTAATAATAGCTGTGTGGGTTATGATATCAACATTGATAACTCATTTTCGATGGCAAAAACATTTTCATGGAATTTTGGAGATGGTTCTACATCTTTATCTGCCAATCCTAAATACAGTTATAAAGAAGCTGGAATTTTTACCATTAAACTCATCGGCAGCTCTGCTTATGGATGTTATGATAATATTTCAAAGACAATTACCATTCATCCTACCCCAACTGCTTCTTTCAGTGCTTACGATGTATGTATTGGAAACAGTATTTCATTTACCAATAAATCAACTTCAAACGGAGCCCCGATTAAAGATTATTACTGGGATTTTGGCGACCAACATGGTGAAATAAACCACAATCCAAAACATACTTTCTTAATACCAGGTCCTTACAATGTAGTTCTTGTGGTATCTAATATTTTTAATTGTATGGATACTTTTAAACAAACTGTAAATGTATGGAATCTGCCGGTGGTAAAGGTTGTTGCAGGAGGTCCGGTTGAATTTTGTAAAGGCGATAGTGTAAAGCTTTCCATTAACGCTGGAAGCAACACTGTTTTATGGAATACCGGAGAGAATACAGCCGATATTTATGCAAAAACCACAGCTAAATACAGAGTAGTATTGTTCGATAACAACGGATGTATCAATAAAGACAGTATGTTGGTGAAAGTATTCGAACTTCCAATTATTAAAGTGAATCCTGCCGACACTCAGGTTCGGGTGGGTAAACCGGTTGGTTTAAGTGCATCGGGTGCAAATACTTATTCGTGGGCACCTCACGATTTTCTGGACAATCCTTTTAAAGCCGAACCTATTTCAGTACCATTACAAACCACCAACTATATAGTAACAGGAGAAGATATTAACGGATGTAAAAGTACAGCTAGCGTAAAAGTGGCTGTGAATTCAGATTTTTCATTGGATATAAGTAATTTGCTGACACCTAATGGTGATGGTGCAAACGATATCTGGGATATTGGAGCACGTTTTTACCCCACCAATGAGGTAGTCATTTACGACCGTTGGGGGGTCGAGGTTTACCGGCAAAAAACGTATAAAGACGATTGGGGTGGTATGTACAATGGAAATCCTGTTCCGGAAGGAACTTATTATTATGTTATTACATTTGAAGGCAGCGATAAAACCTATGCCGGATATTTAACCATTTTACGTTAACATTTTAAACAAAAGGTCATGAAAAAGAACATTATTTTTAGTTTCCTGATAATGATGATGGTTACATCCGGTGTTGTTGCCCAGCAAATGCCTCTGCTCGATTTATACCATCAAAACAGAATATTAATAAACCCTGCCAATACCGGTGATTTTGGTAACTGGTCGGCTTTTGTTGATTCACGCAATCAATGGTCGGGCATCAATGGTGCACCCAAAACAAGAACTTTTGGTGTACATGGTTTAATTAACAGTAAAATGGGTGTCGGTGGTATTGTGATGAGCGACAGATGCGGTTTGATTGACAGATTGAGTATTAATTTTAATTATGCTTATATAGTTAAACTTAACTCCGATCATCAGCTTACTTTTGCATTGAATGCCATTCTGAATGAAAATCAGTTTCTGATGAGTAATGCTGTCGTTAAAGACATGAACGACAATATTTTATCACTTCAGTCTTTTGAAGGTACTCGTTTTGATGCCGGTTTTGGAATGCGTTACAACTGGAACAAATTGGAGTTCGGTTTAGCTATTCCATATCTTTTCCAGTCGAAAGTCAGATATTTTACCAGCGAAAACAATGAATATATTTTTGATTTTTATCGTCATTGGCTGGGTTATATTTCTTACCGGTTTAATTTCGGTGATGATTGGGCTGTTGAACCATTTCTGATGTATCGTGATGCCAGATACAGTCCTTCACAGATGGATTTGAATGTAACAACCAAGTGGAGAGATAAATACTGGCTGGGTTTAGGCTATCGCAACAGTGGCCGCACATGGGTTGAAACCGGAAGTGGAGGAGAATATACACAAATAAACCTTTCGTTAGCCAATTCATATTTTCTGCTCTCAGGAGGTATTACCCTGATGAACAATATTGATTTGGCTTATGCCTATGAAGTTTCAAATTCGGCTATTTACAATCGCTCTCATGGTTCACACGAAATGATGTTAATTTATACATTTGGTGGTGGCAAAAAAGCCAAAAACTATGACGATGAAATAGAACTGATAAAGAAAAATCAATTGTCGTTGCAAAACAAAATGGATACTGTAATTGCTAAGGTTGATGGAAATATTAATGCAACTAATTCATTATCGGAAAAAACAGCAGTCCAGGAAAAGAAAATTGATGATTTATCAAAAGATATAGAGGGTTTACGAAAAGATATTGCCAATTTACCTTCAGTTCCGCAATCAGGTGAAGTTACAGTAACAAATACTGATGGAAAAGCAACACAGGTAGTCGAAAAAGTTACAGTGGTTACAACCAGTGGTAGTGGGCTGAACAGTGTGTATTTTAAATCAGGAAGCTACAATTTAACTTATGAGGCTAAGTTGGAGTTGATGAAATTTATTGCTACTGCTAAAGATGCTACCAATAAAATTGAAATTACAGGTTATGCTGATGATGTCGGAGAAAAAGAACTTAATATGATTTTGTCGCAAAAACGTGCACAGGAAGTTTTGAACTATCTGTTAAAAAATGGCATTGTTAAAGAAAGAATAAGCATACAGTATTATGGAGAAGATAAACCAATGGTACCGAATTCTTCTATTGAAGGTCGTTCTCTCAACAGAAGGGTTGATGTGTTTATGGTAAAATAATATTCATCTGAAAATTATTCAGGATGTTTAATTGTTAAACATCTTCTTTTGTACAGATTAAATATAGGTATTTTACTACTCTAATTGATAAATGATTATATTTATAAGTAATTGAT
>Ga0209835_1000376_pt1 | contig 29875 bp, 41 predicted proteins | sample LakKivwa52mmetaG_FD_184138 | JGI IMG/M metagenome (GOLD analysis project Ga0209835, IMG submission 184138) | Anoxic lake water microbial communities from Lake Kivu, Rwanda to study Microbial Dark Matter (Phase II) - Lake Kivu water 52m metaG... | ecosystem: Environmental > Aquatic > Freshwater >... | reverse complement strand
CAGTTGGAAATCAACAACCGTGGCCAGGTCGCGCAGATCAAGGAAGACGGCCAAAACCGTCGCAAGTTGATGGACGTAATCAGCCGCGCCTACAACACCGACACGATCAACGAAGCCAAGGTCAACCAGTCGAACATCAAGGCCGTGACCGACCAAAACAAGATGGAACTGGACGCCATGGTTCGCCTGGTGCTGGCCGGACTGCCCCAACAGGCATTGGCCGCCGAAATGGAACGGCGCAACCAGGAACAAAAAGACGCCGCGGCATTTGCGGAAATGGAAGTAAACGACACCGGCAACCCATTTATTCAGGCTGGCCAGGAATTGATGGCGCAGCCGCCAATGCAACAACCTATGCAAGCACCAATGCAGCCTGAAATGGGGCAGCCAATGGGACAGCCGCAAGGCCAACCAATGCCCCCTGGCGTAATGTGATTGACAGGGACAGATTACGGGTTGACAATAACCCAAAACCTACCGATGGGTTTTCATCGGGTTAATTCTTAGGGGAACCTATGTCGGAAACAGCAGAACGCGTTGCCAGTAACCTGGTGACAAGTGAGAATTTAGCGGAATTCACGGCCCAAAAACTTGGTCTAGTTGATACAGAGCCAGCACCCGCGGCGGCAAGCGATGACGCGAACAGCGCCGCAGCCGAGCCGGATGCCCAGGACGATCAGAGTGGACAGGACGGGGAAGGGAAGGACGCGACAGCAACAGAGGATCAAAAGGAACGCAAGCCCAATCCGAAGTTGGAAAGGCGGTTTTCAGAGATCACGAAACAGCGTGAAGCGGCCCGCGAGGAAGCCCGCGTAGAGCGTGAAAGACGTGAACAACTGGAAGCCAAGCTGAAGGAGTACGAAACCAAAGTCACCCCCCAGGCGCAAGCCCCCCAGGATGACGTTGGCGAGGAACCGAAGCCGGAACAATTCAGCGATATGTACGAATACGCGAAAGCGTTGGCCGAATATACCGCTGATAAAAAGTTGGCAGAACGGGATCGGGAAGAAAAGAACCGCAAGGCCGCGGCTGAACAGGAACAGAAATTCAAAGCCTGGGCAGATCGTGTGAACGCGGTGAAATCCGAGATGCCGGACTTTGACGACATGGTGCAAAGCAGCGACGTTCGCGTAAGCGATCCGGTGCGCGATGCGATCATCGAATCAGAGCATGGGCCGCGAATTTTGTATTACTTGGCTGAAAACACCGAGTTTGCAAAAAAGTTGTCCGAAATGTCACTTGTTTCAGCCGTCCGTGAGATTGGAAAAATTGAGGCCCGTTATGAGAGGGAATCAAAGGCAAGCGCCCCTGAAATGAAGCCTGTTGTTGGGAAGTCAAAAGCGCCAGCGCCGATTTCGCCGCTGCGTGGTGCGGTTAACACCGTTGATGCGGGCCTGGATGCCGATGGCAATTTCCATGGAACGTATCAGCAATGGAAAGCAGCCCGCGCAGCACGTAGAATCCGCTGACAACTTAACCCGTATTTGAGGAAAAAATCATGTCCAACAATTTGCTAACCATTAGCAAGATCACCAACGAAGCGTTGATGGTCTTGGAAAACGAATTGACCTTTACTAGCGAAGTAAACCGCGAGTATGACGATCAATTTGCCGTCGTGGGCGCGAAAATTGGTAATACGCTGAACGTTCGCCGTCCTGGTCGTTTCATCGGTACTACCGGCCCCGCCCTGAACGTTGAAGACTTCAACGAAACCAGCGTTCCTGTCACGCTGTCAACCCAATTCCACGTGGACACACAATTCACGACCCAGGATTTGGCGTTGTCGCTTGATATGTTCAGCGACCGTGTGTTGAAACCCGCCATTGCTGCCATTGCCAACAAGATTGACTATGACGGCGCAACCTTGGCCAAAAACAACACCGCCAACATCGTTGGTACTGCTGGCACGCCGCCGACTGGCCTTATCACTTACCTGACTGGCCAGGCATACCTTGATTCTGAAGGCGCACCCCGCGATGGCCGCCGTTCGTGCATTATCGAACCGTTCACCAGCGCGACTATCGTTGACAGTCTCAAAGGTTTGTTCAATCCTCAAAACCAAGTCAGCACCCAGTATCAAAAAGGTCTGATGGGTCGTGATTCTGGTGGCATGAACTGGAAGATGGATCAGAACATTGTGAGCCAAACTTTTGGTAACTACACCGGCACAATGGCCACCAGCACTTCGACCTTTACTGGTTCGTTGGCGACTGGTTGGGCTTCGACTTCTAGCATCACCATCGCATCTAGCGTAAGTCTGACCCTGAACCAGGGCGACGTGATCCAGATCGCTGGCGTGTACGCAGTCAACCCACAAAACCGCGCAGCCTACGGTTCCGGCAAACTTCGCAACTTCGTTGTGACCGCAACCACTACCGTGGCAACTGGCGGCACATCCGTGACGGTTTCGCCCGCCATCATCACCGGCGGTCAATTCCAGAACGTGGTTGTGACTTCTACCAGCGCCAGCGCCGTGGTTACTCCGTTCGCGAACAGCGGCGAAGTCAGCCCGCAAAACATCATCATGCACCGCAATGCTTTCACGTTGGCAACCGCTGACTTGGAACTGCCTGATGGCGTTCACTTCGCTGGCCGTGCGTCCGATAAGGAACTTGGCTTGTCAATCCGCGTGGTTCGTCAGTACACGATCAACAACGACAGCATCCCGACCCGTTTGGATGTGCTGTATGGTTGGGCGTCGTTGTACCCTGAACTGGCTTGCCGCGTTGCAGCCTAAACATCAACCGACAACCAAGAAAGGAAACAGATCATGTCTAATCCAGGCCCAGCATCTACCACCACCAACCACCCGTCGAACCTTGCGACCAACCAGGCATTGCGCCTGTTGGCGTCGGCCCAAAGCGTTGAACTGAATGCAGTCGGTGACACCGTTGCAAAGATGGTCAACGATTCCGGCAACGTGAGCGTTCAAGCGGTGATCGTTGCCAACGCATCCATTAACCTTACAACTGCACAGTTGGCCGTTTACACCGGCGCTGGCGCAACTGGTACTGCCATCAAATCGGCTTACGCCCTTTCCGGCAATTCCAGCAGCGCAAAAGTTGTGGTCACGGCGGCAACGTCAACTGACGCAATCGACGTTTCTCAGTTGTACATCCGTTGTACGACTGCCCAGGGCGCCGCTGCTACTGCTGACGTTTACATCTATGGTTACGACCTAACTTTCCTTTCTTAATTGAATGGAAAAATAATCGGGAAAGCCGCCCCCAAAAGGGGTGGCTTTTTCCTTTTGAAACTTTATAATTTCCCAAGAAAGGGGAACGAATATGCTGCCAAGTTTTAGACCTAATGGGCCGACCTACCGAATCACGGTTCCGTCGTCCGCTTCAACCGCCCTGGCAATCGAACCCAAATCCAACGTGGAAAACAACTACGTGTCGCTGATTAACACCGGCACGGCTTCCGTTGTGGTTTCGTTGGGTACTACGGCTGCCAGCACGGCAACACCGGCTGTTCCAACGTCCGGCAATTCAACGCCTGGTGTGATTTTGCCGCCTAGTATGAATTACCCTATCGTGATTCCAGCCCCACGCAACACGTTTTACGTCCGCATCATTGGTACGGCTGCAAACGGCGAATGCTTTGTGACCCCATTGTCAGCGGGGTAACCCATGACCAACCAGGTCGCCAGCAAACAGACCACCAACATCGTTCCGGTTCAGGGCGTTTTTGACCCTGAACCGACGTTTGCCGTTCAATATCTTGTTGGCCCAGCGGGAACGCCTTTTTTTGCCCCGATTGACCCTGTTCAATCAGGGTTAACCATTACGAATTCGACGATTGATTCGTCCGTAATTGGTGGAAGCGCCCCCGCAGCAGCGTATTTCACAACCGCCCAGGTGGCCGCAACGCCTACTGCGGACGCTGACGTGGCCAACAAGGCATACGTTGATTCGGTCGCCCAGGGTTTGGATATCAAGGCGTCGTGTTTGTACACGACCACCAACAACATTACGTTGTCGGGCCTTTCCACCCAGGCTGGTGGCGACTGGCCATCCGCGCTGACCGCGGGTGATCGCATCCTGGTCAAAAACCAAACCGCCCAGGCGCAAAACGGCATTTATGCGGCCAGCGCCAGCGGCTGGACGCGCACCGCGGACATGAACGATTGGGCTGAAGTGCCAGGCGCGTTCACATTTATTGAGGCCGGAACGTCATTGCTGAACACCGGCTGGGTGACGACCGCAGCATCGACCGGCACGATTGGCGTCACCGCCATGCCCTGGACGCAGTTTTCGGGGGCGGGAACGTACACGGCGGGCGACGGGCTGCAACTGATTTCCAACGCGTTTTCCGTCAAACTGAACGGCACGTCCCTGGACGCCAGCGCCAGCGGCCTGAAAATTTCAGCCACTTGGCCAGGTCAAACCAGCATCACGACGCTGGGAACCATCGGCACGGGAACCTGGGAAGCCACCGACATTGCCGTGTTGCATGGCGGCACGGGCGCATCCGACGCGCCGACGGCCAGGACAAACCTGGGCGCGGCAGCAAGTGGCGCAAACAGCGACATCACCAGTTTGTCAGGATTGACCGGCGCAATCGCAACGCCAACATACATTCAATTCAACACCAGCCCGACCGTCACCGACGTGGTTGGCCGTTTGTATTGGAACGGCGACGACAATGCTAAAACGCTGAACCTGACCATGCAAGGTGGTGCGGTTGTTCAGCAAATCGGCGAAGAAACGTATTACCGCGTGAAAGCCACAGCCGCCATTTCCGATGGCCAGGTTGTCATGTTCACGGGTTCGGTGGGTGCATCCGGCGGCCTGGAAGCGCAGCCCGCGTCCGGTTTGACGGCATCCACCGCGTCGTATGTGATGGGCATTGCCACCGAAAACATCGGCGTGGGCAATTGGGGTTATGTGACCCACTTTGGCGTGGTGCGGGGTGTTGACACCACCGGCGGCGCTGAAGCCTGGGTGGATGGCCAAATCCTGTATTACAACCCGTTGGTTGCTGGTGGGCTGACCAAAAACCCACCCGCAGCGCCCAACGCAAAAATCCAGGTGTGCGCGGTTATTCACGCAGCATCGCCCAACGGTTCGCTGTTTGTGCGTCCAACATTTGGAGGCGCATTCGGCCAGTACGAAGGCGACGTGGGTTTTGGAACCCTGGCAAGCGGCGACGTGGTTGCCTGGAACGGAACCAAATGGACAAACGTGGCGCAATCCACGCTGTCCGTCAGTTACGCAACCACCGCTGGTTCGGCTGGATCGGCCAGCACAGCCACGACAGCCACCAACCTGGCTGCTGGCGCTGCGGGTTCGCTGCCCTACCAAACCGGCGCGGGCGCGACCACGTTCCTGGGTTTGGGGTCGTCCACGTACATTCTGACCGCGGGCGCATCGGCCCCCGCATGGACTGACCCCGCATCCATTACCGTTGGAACAGCCACCAACGCCACCAATGCGACCACAGCGACGAATTTGGCGGGCGGTGCAGCCGCCAGTATTCCCTACCAATCCGCAAGCGGTACAACGGCGTTTTTGGCGTCCGGCGCGGGTGATGCAAACAAGGTGTTGCAGTCGAACGGAACTTCGCCCCCTTCCTGGGTGACACCTACCGCTTACGCGACCGTGACCGACGACACGACAACCAATTCAACGTTTTACCCGTTGATTGCAAACGTCACGACGGGCAACCTGACGACCGAATATGTCAGCAGCACCAAACTGCAATTTAACCCGTCCACCGGCATTTTTACCGCAACGGGATTTGCTGGCGCTGGCACAGGGCTGACTGGTTTGCCCGCGGGCGAACTGACCGGCACGATCCCGTCAACCGTTTTGGGCAATTCGTCGCTGCACATTGGCACAACCACCATTGCGTTGAATCGCGCCAGCGCAACCCAATCGCTGACCGGCGTTTCAATTGATGGCAGCGCCGGATCGGCTGGAAGTGCAACAAACGCAACAAACGCAGCGAATATTGGCATCACGGATGACACAACGACCGCTGCTGATATGTACTTGACTTGGGTGACAAACACAACCGGAAACTTGCCCGCCAAAGTGTCATCGACTAAACTTAAATTTAATCCGTCCACAGGGGTATTAACTGCAACTGGTGGCGCGGGCGGGGGAACATTTTAATGGCACAAACCGGATATACACCAATTCTGATTTATTCGAGCAGCACGGCAAGCCAATTGCCGTCGGCATCGAATTTGACCAACAGCACGTTGGGATCGGAACTGGCCATCAATATCACCGACGGCAAATTGTTTTACAAAGACAATGCCAACGCGGTGCAAGTTATTGGATGGAAAACAACCCCCACAACTGCGGGCGGTACGGGCCTGACTTCGTACACCGCGGGCGATTTGCTGTATTACGCCACCGGCACAACATTGTCAAAACTTGGCATTGGATCAAGCGGTACGATTTTGAAATCTACTGGATCAGCGCCAGCCTGGGAAACCGTGGCCAATTTGGCTGTTGAATCCATTTCGTTTGGCACAACAGGGCTGACACCATCGACCGCAACCAAAGGGGTCGTGACTGTTGCGGGTACTTTGATTGCAGCCAATGGTGGTACGGGATTTGCGTCCTACGCCGTGGGTGATTTGCTTTATGCTGATACCACCACAACCCTGGCCAAACTGGCCGACGTGGCCACCGGCAACGCGTTGATTTCAGGTGGCGTTGGGGTTGCCCCTTCCTGGGGGAAAATTGGCCTGACAACGCACGTTTCGGGAACCCTGGCGGTTGGTAATGGCGGCAGCGGTGCAACCACCCTGACCGGCTATTTGATAGGCAACGGCGCCAGCGCATTTACCGCGTCATCAACGATTCCCAACACCGACATCACCGGCCTGGGAACAATGTCCACCCAGGCAGCCAACAACGTTGCCATTACGGGCGGGTCGTTAACTGGCGTTGGGCCAGTTTATCAATCTACTGGTTCGTTTTCAGCATCGGGAAGCAGCACAACAACCATCACAACGCTGACTAATTCAAACGTTCAAAAAAACTATTACATCATGCTGTCGCAACAAGGCGGTACGGGTAACGTGGTTTTTGCGTTGTTAAATGCTTACGGTTCCAGCGCGGGCGCATTCCGCATTTATCAGGACAACACAAACCCTGTTTTGGATATGAACATTACAACGTCCGGCCTTAATGTCCAATTGGTCATCGGGTCAGGATTTGGATCAACAACCTGGCGCTGGTACTTGGTGCAATTTGGCGGATAAAGGAAAAAATATATGGGCGTGAACATTTCACTATTTGCGGGCGTCGGCGCACAGTTGTTCGACGATTCCGGCGTTCCGCTGGCTGGCGGCAAAATCAACACGTATGCCGCGGGAACAACCACGCCCCTGGCCACATATACGTCCTACACCGGATTGATTGCACACAGCAATCCAATCGTGTTGGACGCGTCCGGTCGCGTAAACGAAATTTGGTTGACCGAAGGGTTGACCTATAAATTTGTTGTTGAGGATTCGGCTGGCAACTTAATTGGAACTTACGACAACGTGAATTCCACTTACATTGCGACCGACCTGGCAAACACATCAAACCCCGCGTTGGGTGATGCCCTGGTTGGATTCCGTCAGGCAAACTATTCGGGAAATTTGACTGGATCGGTTGGAAAAACCGTGCATCAAAAATTCATGGATTACCTTTGTGTCCATGACTTTATGACCGAGGCGCAAATCACCGATTCGCAAAGTGGGGCGCCAACGTTGGATATGACCGCAGCCGTTCAGGCCGCGTTAAACACCAACAGACCAGTTTATTTTCCCCAGGGCGTGTACCTGGTTGACGAACTTTTGATCCCGTATGACGCCCGCGGCGCGGTGTATTTTGGTGATGGGTTTTATCACTACACCGACACGCAGCAAACCGTCATCAAAGCCCGTTCGTCGGGTCAAACACACATCATGCGTGTTGGAAACAGCGGCGCATCCGGCGCGGACTGTTTGACGTTTTCGCAAATTCGATTTGAGTGCGACGAAAAGGCTGCAATTGGTATTGATGCGACTTATGGCGCGTTCTTTACCATGATGGATTGCGGGGTGTACAACTACACCAGTTTTGGCGTGTACAACAAACAAGGTTTGGCGCGTTATGACCGCGTGTTTATGAACACCAGCCCGACGGATCACCCGACCGCTGTTGGTTTGCATTTGTATTCCGACAGCGCGGTGACCGATTCGGAATTTTCGGGCGGTGGTATTCCGTTGAAAATTGTGGCTGGCGGCAACCGCATCGTGAACATTTGGGCCAATACTGGTGCAGCAGCGTGTATTACGTTGACGCCATTTGATGCCAGCACGACGCACATCAATACCAGCATGGTGAACGTTTATGCTGGTGAAGTGTTGATGGAAAGCCCCGCTGGCGTTCGCCCAATCATTGAAATGGTTGGAACTGCCGCGCAAAAGGTTCAAGAAGTGCAATTCAGCAATTCGTACCTGGTAACGACGGCTGGTGATACGTACAAAAAGAACGGCGGAATTTACATGGATTATTGCGATGCAGTCGCAATTTCCAACATCGTCATCCGCGGCAATGGGTTGGGCGCAACCGCTGATTTGTATTGTGATTACTTTGTCAAAGCGCAGCGGTCAAAAACAATTGCCATTACTGGTTGCGTCATCAAAGACGTGAACCACAACCCAATTTATTTGGTGAGCAACATTGACCAACCGGTGATTGTTGACGGTTGCCAATTTTACAATTGGGGTGTTGGTGGTGTTGTTACCGGCGCAGAAGCCGCCGCGGTTCGATGCGAAACTGGAACTGCGGCAGTCGTAACGGATTGCGTTTTCCATGTTGATACCGGATCATCCGTTCCGTATGCGGCTGACGTGGATTCGGCTGGATCAATCACGTTCGCGAACAACATGATTTCGTACGCAAACGGAACCATCGTTGACGCAGCATCCGGCACAAATGGATATATCACCACCAGGTCGGGAACAAAATCAATCACCGGATATGAAATCAATGGCGGTTCGTTAATCGGAACAAGCCTTAATTTGACCACCGGATTTTTTGGCAGCGCCGGATCGGGGTCGGCTGAAACTTTTACGTTGACCACGCTGGCCAACACAAACGTGCAAAAAATTTATGTTGCGACCATTTCGCAGCAAGGTTCAGGCGCACACACCGCGATGTATTACATCAATGCATACGGTTCAAATGCTGTTGCGGTAAGAATTGCTGGCGATGATGCGTCGCCAGGCGTGAATGCTTTGCAATTCCAAATGTCGGGGCTTGACGTCCAGGCTGTTGTTGGATCGTCGTATGGCGCATTAACGTTCCGCTGGAACATCAATCAACTGGTTTAATTGAAAGGAATCATCATGGCTTTGAAAAAAGATTACGCAAACGAAAACGGTTTGACTTGCCCGAATGCTTACATTCGCGTTGACCAAATCGACCTGAACAAATCCGGCATGACGGCAATGGTTCGTTGGCAAAAAGACGCTGACAGCCCGTGGTTTGACGAAAAACGTTACCAGGCCCCTTACGACCTGGCTGGCGCAAACGCCATTACCCAGGCATACAACCACCTGAAAACGCTGCCTGAATTCCAGGGCGCCGTGGACTGCTGAAATGACCGCGTATCAATGGAAAATTCTTGGGATTGAAGCCAACGGCGAATTGATTACCGCTGCGCGGTACTTTGTCACGGCAAAAAACAAGGACATTTCCGTTTCAACTGAAGGTTGTTGGCGGTTTTTGGAACCAACGGTCAAAACACCTTTTGCCGAAGTCACCGAAGACATGGTGATTGAATGGGTAAAGGCTGAAGCGGTGCGCGACGGCAAATCAATGATCCTGGGTCGATTAGACGACCAGGTGACTTATTTGCAATCGCAGACCACCGCGGTTGCGCCGTGGTTGCCCCAAACCTTCACGCCGGAACTATAAGGAAATGACATGACAAGACCATTGGACATTATTACCCGCGCCATGAAAGACATTGGCGCGTTGGCCGCTGGCGAAAACCCAACAGCAGACGAAGCCCAGGACGGGCTGGATATGTTGAATGACATGATTGCCCAATGGTCAAACGAAAACATGATGGTGTTTTATCGCACCGAAATCGTGTTCCCCTGTGTGCAGAATCAGACCCAGTACACCATCGGGCCATCGGGTAACGTGTCGGCAAGGTTTGTGGGTTCGATCAGCGGCACGACCCTAACCGTTCCGGTGGACGGCGTGACCAAGGGCGCGATTACCATGGGCATGACCCTGACCGGCCCTGGCGTACTGTCCGGCACCACCATTGTGGGGTTTGGTACGGGGGCGGGCGGTAACGTCAACGAGGGCGGCACCTACACGGTCAGCCGCACCCACACGACGCCGGTGGTGGCCCAAATCATCGACGCCTACTATGAGCGCCCCCTGACTATCGAATCGGCTTTTGTGCGGGTTACCACGACGTCTAACGGCGTCCCAATCTACGGTGGCGGCCTGGACTATCCCATCGCCATTCTGAGCCTGGAAGAATACGAATCTATCGGCCTGAAGACTTTGAACGGCCCGTGGCCCAAATCGCTTTACTATCAACCGTCCGAACTGCTGGGAACCATTTATTTGTGGCCAAACCCCGCCCAGGGTGAAATGCACCTGTTCACGCAGACCATTTTCCGTGAGTTTGGCGACCTGTATGGCACGATCCAGTTTCCACAGGGCTACAACATGGCGCTGCGCTGGTGTTTGGCTGAACGATTGATGCCAATGTACGGCAAAATCAACCAAATCCAGGTGCAGCAGATTTCGGCTTACGCCGCCCAGGCCAAGGCCACGATCAAGCGCACCAATATGAAACCGCCGCAAGTGTCGAAGTACCCTGACGTGTTAATGACCGGCAGACCAAAAGACGCTGCGTTTATCCTCGATGGAGGCTTCAACTAGGTTTTATAGTAATGATAGAATGGTGGCTTTATGAGGGCCGCCAAATGAAAGCAGGAAGACCAGCAAATACGCCGGAAGTGTTGTGGAGCAAGGTAGAAGTAAGAAGTGAACAGGAATGTTGGCCATGGAAAGGACATTTGACTAAATCAGGATACGGGCGAACTTGGATCAATGATGTTGCTTATTACGCGCATCGGGTAATTTTCAACTTAGCCAATCCTGGTCAGATTGAACTTAGAGCGCCAGCAAACAAACGAGCAAAAGGATTTTTGATGCACTTATGCGACAACCGAATCTGCTGCAATCCAGCGCATTTGCGTGTTGCCGACATAAAGACAAACAATGAAGATTGTGTAAAAAAAGGACGCAGAAAATTACCAACGGGCGAAAATCATCATAAATCGGTATTCACCAATGATGAAATCCAACAGGTTTTGCAAATGCGAAAATCAGGACAAACGGCAAGACAAATAGCAGTGAACATGAACAATAAACGAAACACTATTGAATCTTTGCTTCGCCGTAACAGATTGCGCGAAGGGGCTTGACATGGACTTTGGTTTTGTCGGTGCGTCGTACACCACCAGGTCAATCTACCAGGATGACCAGGAGTGCATCAATTTCTATCCCGAAATCGACCCGACTAAACAGCCAGGCGAACGCGGTATTGTTGCCCTGTACCCTACCCCTGGACTGGTGACCGAAATCACGTTTCCCGTCGCCGCGGAAGTGCGCGGTATGCGGGCGCTGTCCGGCCTTCAATACGCCATCGCCGTGTGCGGCAATCGCGTGTACCGGATTGACACCAGCCTGGCCTACACCCAGGTTGGAACGCTGACCACCAGCACGGGGCCGGTGTCGATTTCCGACAACCAAATGACCACCGAAGGGCTGACCGCGTACATCGTGGACGGCGTGAACCGCTACTACTACGAAGTGCCGTCAAACACTTTTGTGAAGTTGCCATCGACCGATGGCCCCTGGCAAGGCGCGTCCGTCACCGACGTGGTGGACGGGTATGTGATTTACAACGAACCCGACACGCAAAACTGGTCATCGACTGACCTGGATTCGCCCCTGTCCACGCAAGCCTGGTACGGTACAAAGAACGGATCGCCCGACAACATCGTGTCGTTGATCGTTGACCACCGCCAGGTTTACCTGTTGGGCGAAGTGACCACCGAAGTTTGGGTGGACGTTGGCAGCCAAATCACCGGCTTGTTGACGTTTCCCTTCCAACGCATTTCCGGCACGTCGTCGCAAAACGGTTGCGGTGCGGCTTTTTCAGTCGCCCGCTTTGGCGAAACGTTCATGTTCCTGGCGCGTGACACCCTTGGCACAGCGATCATCGGTGTTCAACAGGGCTACGAATACAAACGCCTGTCCACCCACGCTGTTGAAAACAGCCTGGTTGGCGTTGACGTGACCGATGCCCGCGCCTGGACTTACCAGGTTGAAGGCCATGAGTTTTACGTCATCACGTTTCCCAATGCCGACTTGACCTGGGTTTATGACCTGACCACGCAGCAATGGCATAAATGGCTGTATTGGGATTCGCCCACGGCCACATACCACCGTCACCGCGCCAACTGCGGCATTGCGTTTGCCAACAAAAACCTGGTGGGCGATTACGAAAACGGCAAGATTTACAGCCTGGACTTTGACCAATACACCGATGCGGGCAACCCGATTCGTCGGCTGCGCCGCGCCCCCCACATCACGACCGACTTGCAGCGCCAGTATTTTGAGGAATTCCAAATCCAATTCCAACCTGGCGTGGGGCTTGCAACTGGCCAAGGCGAAAACCCCCAGGCTATGTTGCGCTGGTCGAATGACGGTGGTTCCACCTGGTCAAACGAGCATTGGACAAGCATTGGCCGCCAAGGCGCCTATCAAAACCGCGCCATTTGGCGTCGATTGGGCTGGTCGCGTGACCGCATTTTTGAAGTGGCCATCACCGATCCCGTTAAAGCCGTGGTCGTGTCCGCAAACCTGAAAGCATCCGCTGGGGATAACTGATGGCCACAATCACCAACATTCGGTTTCCAACGTCGCCGTTCATTGAACCGGCAACTGGAAGACCGTCGCGTGAATGGATCATTTGGTTGCAAAATCCACAGGTAGTTTCGCAAACGGTCAACTACATCATCATTGATGGCGGTGAAATCAACAACACGGTGATCGGCAACATAACGCCGGCCCAAGGCACGTTCACGCTGTTAACGGCCCTTAACGGTATTGGCGGGGGAACATTTTGAACGTCAGACAAGCAACCGCGGAAGACCTGGACAGATACATTGAATTGCTGGCCGATTTTCACGCCGCTTCGCCAATGGTTGGGGTTGCTGATTTTGACCCACCAAAAACCCGTGCATTTTTGGCAGCATCGCTGGAAAATACCAGTATTCTTTTGCTAGTTGGTGAATTGAATGGCGAAATTGTTGGGGTTACTTCGTGTTTGTTGTACCCGCTTTATTTCAGCCCCGATAACCAGGTGGCACAGGAATTGTGGTGGTGGCTGACACCCGCGGCCAGGGGCAGCGGTATTGGTCACGCAATGTTCAGGGAAATTGAAGCCTGGGCAAAGAATAAAAACGCAAGGGCGCTGTTTATGATTGCATTAGAAGATGAACGCGCAGCAGCAATGGAAAAAGTTTACTTTCGGGCTGGCTTTAGACCGCTTGAAAGGACGTTCATTAAGGAGTTGAAATAATGGCAATCGGAACCGGAACCGCACTACTGTTGGGGGCTGGCGCTGGCTTAATTGGCGCCGGTATGCAATCAAGCGCCGCAAAATCGGCTGCATCAACCCAGGCTGGCGCAACGCAATATGCTGCTGACGTTCAGCGGCAAATGTTTGAAACCGTCAACGAACAGCAAAAGCCGTATCGTGAAGCCGGTTATGGCGCCCTGACCCGTATTGGTGAATTACTGCCTGGCTTGACCAAACCTGTTTCCCGTGAGGAAATTTTGGGCCTTCCTGGTTACCAGTTTGCAATTGACCAGGGTGTTGGCGCATCGCGTCAAAACGTCAACGTTGGTGGCGGTGGTTCAAACGTGGATCGCGCCGCACAAAAGTTTGCGCTGGATTACACGCTGGGAACTGCAATGCCCCAGGTGATCGCGCAACGCCAAAACATCTACAACACGCTGGCGGGTATTGCTGGCATCGGACAGACCGCGCAAAACCAAGTTACAGGCGCCGGACAGGCAATGGCTGGAAACATTGGCCAGGCTGCTATTGGTGGCGCATCGGCTATTGCAGCCGGTCAAGTTGGTTCAGCAAATGCTTATGCGAACGCATTTGGCAACATCGGAAACAGCGCGTTGATGTATTCGTTGCTGAAAGGATAAGAACATGGCAGACCTAAGCGTAACCCCTGTTGCACAAAACATTAAGCCCGTCCCAGGTATGAGCCTGGGTGAAATGGTCAACTTTGCCCGCGGCGTTCAAGACTACAAAACCGGCGAAATCGGTTTGACTTTGGAAAAGCAAAAAGAACAAGAACGCAATCGCATCACCGAATTTTTGTCGCGCCCTGAAAATTTCCAAACTGACGGGCGCGTGGACATTAACAAACTGAATGCAGAAATTCCCAAAATCGCCCCGCTGACCGGCGCGGACTGGATGAGTAAATACACCACGCTGTCCACCGCCCAAACCCAGGCCAGCCAGGCTGCACAAAACTTGACGCAGACCCAGCGCGAAATGATTGCGTCGCGCTTGGCCGTCATGGGCCGCCTGGGTGTAAACGACAAACGCGCCTACCTGGCCGAACTAGATCAGTTGGTTAAGGAAAACCCTAATAACCGCGAATTGGCCAGCCTGGTTGACGCGTACAAAACGACCATTGATGTGTTGCCTGGTGACGCGGATTTGCCTTCGCTGGCCATTTCCGGCGCCAATTCGTTGCTGAACCCACAAACGCAGCAGCAGTTGTTTGCCCCCCAGGCTGGCACAGCCACAACAGGCGCGGCAACTTTCCAAACAACCACCCGTCCGTCGGTGGCTGGCGAAGCGCCTGTCACCACCGTGGCGCAACAGCCATTGGTTACCGCGCAACTTGCCCCAGGCAGCCGCGAAGTGCCAACCGGCCAGGTGGATATCAACAACAACCCAATCGTCAACGTATTCGACGCCAACGGTCGGTTTGTTGGCCAACGCGCTGGCACGGGGACACCTGGCGCTGGCGAATTGCCTGGTGGCCAAATGCCGCGTCCTGTTTCAACGGCCCCTGGCGCCCCCGCCCCTGGTGTGCAAGTTGGCGGCCCAATGCAGCCATCAACCGTTCAGGGGCAAAATTTGCCGCCCGCTGCTGCCCCTGGCGGCACGACGCCCGTGGCGCGTTTGCGTCCTGGCGAAACGCCGCAGACATTGAGCGAAGCCAACCAGTTGCGTACCAACAGCATGAACGCAGCCCAGCAAGTGCCGTTGCAGACGTTTAACAACAACCAAATCATCAAACTGGCCGACGACGTGATTACCGGTAAAGGCGCCAATTTTGTGGGCAACCTGACGGGTGGCTACGCTGCCCTTCCATGGACTTCCGACAACGCCGCCAACCTGAACCAGTTGGGCCACTACATGGCGCTGCAAACCGCATCGCTGGCCAATTCGTCGGGCCTTGGCGGCACAGACGCAGCCCGCGGAATTGCTGGTGAAATTTCCGGCACAACCAGTTGGACTGCGCCAGCCATCAAACAGACGGCCCGCGTCAACCGTGCGTTGTCCACCGCGACCGAATTGTTTAACCAGGGCATTCAAAATTCCTTTGAAAAAACCAAAGACCCGTTTGCTGCCCGTGACTTCCAAAACAAGTGGTCAACGACGGTGGACATTAACGCCGTTCGATTGTTTGATGCCATGAAAAACAACGACAAAGAAGCAATCCGCGAAGTGGTGACTGCTGCCGGCGGCCGTAATTCCCCAGGGTACAAGCGCCTGGTGGACAACATTGGGAAGATGAACCAGTTAGTTAGGGGGCAGTAATGGAACGATTCGGCCCCAGGGCGATTGACGCCGCGGTGGATGACGCCTTTGGCATGAAGATGGCGCCCCGCCAATCCGCAGTTGTTACCGACGAACAGCTAGACCGGCTGCGCCAGGTCGAAAGCGGTGGCGACACGTTTGCCATCAACAAAAAGACCAAGGCCATGGGGCCGTACCAATTCCTGCCTGACACGGTTCAAATGCTGCACAAACAGGGCATTAAATTTAACCCGTTCGACGAAAAGGAAGCCCGCGAAGCCGCCAGGACATACCTTGGCCAACTGCTTGATCGTCATGGTGGCAACATTGAATTGGCGCTAAAGGACTACGGCGGGTTTGTCACAAAAGACCCGACTAAATATGTCCAGGCCGTGACCGGCACCACTACGGATGCCCGCCCTGCTGCTGCGCCAGCCGCTGCACCGCGGTCGGCACCAGCAGCCGCTGCATCGCGGTCGGCACCAGCAGCCGCACCAGCAGCCGCACCAGCAGCCGCCACGCCTGGCGCGTTGACCGTTGAAGACCTAATGAAGCCTGACGCGGTAAACGCCGCTGTGGCCGAAGCATTTAACGAGCCGCCTAAACAGGGAAAAGTGGCCAGCAAGGTCACGTCATTCTTACGCAGCAGCGCAGCCTTGGCTGACACGATTACGGGCGTTGTGCCTGGCGTGGCCGGTATGGTCACTTATGCTGGCGCCCGCGCAGCGGGTCAGACCCCCGAAGAAGCCGAAGCCACCAAAGGCAAAGTGGTCAGCGCGATTGATCGGCCTTTTGGTAAGGCGTTTGGCATTACCGAAACACCGGAATACAAGGGCGAAGCCAGTCAGCGATTGATGCAATTTATCGGTGAAAACATCGAAAAGGGCGCGGACTGGATTAGCCAACAAACCGGTATGCCAAAACAGGACGTCCAGTATTACATGGAACTGGGCGCGACTGCCGCGCCGTTCAGCAAGACAATACAACGTGAAGTTGGAACGGCTGGCCAGGCTGTAAAACAAGCCGGTGGCAAGGTTTTGGAAGCCGCCAAGGACGTTACCCCAGCCGCGGTTCAACGTGGCGTTACACGCGTAACTGAAGCCGTCGCGCCTGGTACTACGACCATGCCGACCGCCCGCCCGACTATTGGCGCCCCAGGTCAGCCCGTGCCGCCTGTTGCACCCATGACAGCCGCCCCAGGCCGCGCCAGCATCGGCGCAGCCGGTGTGCCGGACGCCACGATTGTTCGCCAGGCATTACAGACTGCCACGCCTGAATTTCAGCAGTTGTACGGCAATATGCCGCTGGATAAGGTCAACACCCCCGTGGTGTTGCGTCACCTGGAAGCCGATTCGCTGCCCGTGCCTGTTCGCCTGACTGAAGGCCAGGCCACCGGCGACGTGGTGAAGTTGTCGCGTGAACAGAATTTGCGCGGGACACAACCTGAATTTGCCCAGCGATTCAACCAACAGAATCAGCAGTTGGTGGACAACGTGCCGCTGATCCGCGAACGCGCAGCGCCGGATGTGTACGCCACGAAAACCATTGAATCCAGCCAGGCCATTATTGACGCCTACAAAGCCCTGGACGACGCCCGCAACGTTGAAATTTCAGCCGCTTACAAGGCCCTGGAAGACGCAGCCGGTGGGCAATTCCCTGTCGATGGCGTGACCCTGGCAACGAACGCTGAACGGGCGTTGGCCAAAAAACTGAAAACAGACTTTTTGCCCACGCCGATTAAAAACCAGTTGGAACGGTTTAAAAACGGCGAACCCATGACCTTTGAGCAATTCGAAGCCATGCGTACCAACCTGGCAGCCGAAATTCGCAAGGCCGAACGGTCGGGCGACGGTAACGCAGCCATGGCCGCCAGCATTGTGCGCGAAGCCTTGGAACAGTTGCCATTGAAAGGCGAAGCCGCCGCATTAAAGCCGCTGGCCGATCAGGCCCGCACGTTGGCCAAGGCCCGTTTTGATGCGCTGAAAAAAGATCCAGCCTACAAAGCCGCGGTCGATGACGCTGTACCGGCTGACAAGTATTTCGACAAGTTTGTGATTAACGGCGTCAACAAAAACATCAACACGATGGTGGACACGCTGGGCCGCGAATCGGTGGCCCACCAGCACATGAAGGCTGGCACGATCAACTGGCTGTCAGACAAGGCCGGTATTGTGGACGGCAAAGGCAATTTCAGCCAAGCCAACTACAACAAGGCCGTCAAAAAACTGGACGACGTAAAGAATTTTGAAGCGGTGTTTGACCCCGAAAGTCAGTTGCAGTTGCGTACCCTGGGGAACGTGGCCGCATACACCCAATTCCAACCCCGTGGATCGTTTGTCAACAATTCCAACACCCTGGTGGGATACCTTGCCAATAAGGCCGCCGGTGGACTTGAAGCCGCTGGCAACGTGGCGGGACTTAAAACATTTGGCTATCCGATTGGCAGCGAAGCCCGACGAGTTATCAGGTCAGCGCGTGAACGTCGAGAGGCAGAAAAGGCACTACAACCTGGTGCTGGTTCAACCTTACAAGAGATACAAAAAGGACAGCAGTAAATGGCGCAACAACCTGACATTGATCCAGTCAAATACGGCGTCCTTTGGCAGAAGGTTCAAGATTACGAACGCCGGTTCGACGACATGGAAAAGAAAATGGACAAGATGGAAAGCAACCTGGAAAAACTGGTCGCGCTGGCCAATCAGGGCCGCGGTGGCTTTTGGGTTGGAATGTCGATTGTGTCCGCAGCATCCGCGGCTGTTGGTTACATCATGTCTTTTTTTAAGGGGTAACCATGAAGCCTTGGTACACGTCGAAAACAATTTGGGTCAACATTTTTGTGGCCGTGCTGGCGTCCCTAGAAGCCACCACCGGACTGCTGAAACCGTACTTGCCCGAACATTGGTACGTTATTTTGGCCGTCGGATTGCCTGTCGTTAACATTCTGTTGCGGGTCATTACCACCCAGACGATTGGAAAAGCCCATGCTGATTGAAACCATTGTCGGCGCCCTGCTGCCGGTTGCCGTTGAAAGCGGCAAGCAACTGATTACCAAATGGGTCGGCGGCGTGAAGCCCACCACCATTGACGAACAGATCAAACTTGACCAGGCCGAGGTCGCCAGGCTGGAAGCCCTGGCCCGACTGGATACCCCCGTGGGAACGCCGAGCCAATGGGTCATTGACCTACGCGCAGCCGCCCGTTATGTCGGGGCGCTGGTGGTGATTGGCGTGGGCATTTCGACCCTTTACATTCCGGTTCAAGAGCAGATCAGGACGCTGGCCCTGGAAGCGGCCAACATTGCGTTTGGGTTTTTGTTTGGCGCTAGGATTGTGGCGGGATGGGCAAGAAAATGACGTTCAAACTGTCGCAGCGTTCGCTGGATAACCTGGTGGGCGTTGACGAACAACTGGTTAAAGTAGTCAAACGCGCCATCGAAATCACCAAGATTGATTTTGGCGTGGTCGAAGGGTTGCGAACCCAGGAACGCCAGCGCGAACTGGTTAACCAGGGCGCCAGTCAAATCATGGCCAGCAAACACCTAGAAGGCAAAGCGGTCGATCTAATGGCCTATATCGGCGCCAGGGCGTCTTGGGAACTGAACCTATACGATGACATTGCCGACGCCATGAAAACGGCTGCAATCGAACAGGGCGTGGCAATACGGTGGGGTGGCGCCTGGACGGTCAACGACATTTGCAAATGGCAAGGCACGATGGCGTCAGCCATGAACGCGTACATCGACGAACGCCGCGCCCAAAAACGCAAGCCGTTCATCGACGGCCCACACTTTGAACTAGCCTGACCAGCCGACGAAAAAAAACCGCCCAGGACATGGGCGGCGGTCTATTGGGGCAATCACGTCCCTGGCGGCAATCGCCGTTGCAAGGTGGGCATCTAAAGTTTGATTGCATTCAAGTTGAAATTGTCGGCCATGACTTCCTGGTAGTCGAAGTGTCGGCCAAAACAATCCCTGAAATACACCTGTTCGTCTGACCAACCTTCCACGTTGTTGTTGTAAATATACGCCTTTTTTGGCAGCAACAAGGCGCCACAAATGAAGTGCAGCCCTTTGGTTGTGACCCGCCAAAACCCGTCGGAACGTTTGGATTCGTCATCGTTGCCGCCGTGTTCGATCAGCCCCCACTTGGCCATCGTCGTGTAGTTTTTGCCGCGCAGCATCCAGGCCGGTGCAATTGGCGGCACTTCCACCCACCCGTCACCGTCACACGGCGCCTTGGACAGCCATAACAGCGCCAGGGCGTGTGTTTCAGTTATGGTGAAGGGTGATATCTTGCCCCACTTACCGCAACAGGGGCAATAACCCCCGTCGCTTTCGATGGTGTTGCGCCAGTCAGACCGTAATTTGGTCAGGTACTTTTCAGGACTTCCAAATAGGTCAAACTGCATGGCGCCCCCTAGAAAAAGTCAGGTAAATCGTCGTCAGGAAAACTGCGGGGCGCGGGGCGCGGCGGCGCGTCTTCCCTGGGTTTGGGGTCGTTCATGTAAGCCCAGCCGTCCCAGCCGCCATCCTTTAGCGGGATAACGTCAAGTTTGAGCATTTCCCCGTTTTTGGTATTGATGACCGAACCAATCCGCTGATAGCGGTTTTTCTGTTCGCCCTGGGCGTTGGTGTATTGACCGACAATGCAACTAATTTCTTTTACGACTTTCGACATGATTATTCTCCGATGATTTTTTTGAGTGCTGCGACCTTGGCATCGACTTCAGCCAAAAACTTGACGACTTCCGCTTCCGTGATGGCCAACCATTCGTTGTCACGCTGAACGCGGGTGACAAACAGTTGGGCCTTGGCGGGCATCCGCGGGTCGAATACAACGTAGTCGCACCAGGCGCGGTCGGCGCAGCGCATTTGCCATTGCATTTGCGCGAAATACTTGCCTTCCACGGGGCTGTCGGACAGCCAGCATTCCAAGGCTGTCTTGCTGTCGGGGCATTTGATTTCCACCATGCCGTCGTCGCCCACCAAGCCGTCAGGCGAGGCACCAGCCATGGCGATGGTCGGGTGCTGTACGAACGCCACTTCCTCTACCAAAACGCCCTTGGCGGCTTCATAGGCTGCCCTGGCAAATGGTTCCTGGTCGATGCCCCATTGCATGGCCGCGTTGGTGTAGGAATCGGCCTTAGATTGGGTCACGAGTTCCAACACCAGTTGGGTCATGTAATTGCCGCGGTCGGCACCGTAGCCGGTCTTGGTCTTGGCTAGGACTTTGTACAGGCTGCTGGCCGTGACTTTGCCCAGGCGGGCCGCGTACCAGTCGTCGGTGCGTTGTTCCATGTCACTCATTTGTGGTTCCTTTCGATTGTTTTTCTTTCTTGGCGCGTTCAATGCGGGCTTTCTTGGCTGCAATCACTTTGGCCTGAAGTTGCTGATTGCCCTGGCAAGCGTCGTAGGCCGCGGCATACACCTTGGTTAATTCGTCGCTATTGGCGGCACCATCAATGGCTGACAGATGATCCGTAATATCAGGAATAGGCTGCGCTGGCGCTGACGGGCGTTTTGTGGCTGCGTTGCCGTCGTCGTCTTCCGGTGCAATACCACAGGCGGCCATCAACGAGTAACGGCGGGCGTATGTCAACGCTGATCCGTAACCCTGGGCGTCCTGTTTGGTGGCCGGTACGTGCAACTGGCCGCAATTGATGATTTCGCCGGATTCGTGAATAAACACGGTTTCGACGATCACGCCGCTGTCGGACGGGCTGACGCGCTGCGTCAACGCGATGCCGTTGTTGTTGAGAGCGTCCACCACCGCTTCAACACACGCGGCCAGGTCGGCGTAGCGTGATTTGAAATGCGGGTTGGTGCTGGATTTCAGCGCAGGGCCGAATTCTTTTTGGGCCTTGACCAAGGCCGCAGCGACTTTGTTGAACGTTGTCATTTCCTCATACTCCTCTTGACGTTGCATGGTTTCGTAATGTTGTTGTTGGGTCATGTCAGTAGCCCCCCCGCTTTTCTGACGGTGGAACCCAGCCCATAGCGCGAAAACGTTGCACTATGTCGGTCTTGGCCGCCGGTATGTATTTAAATCGTTTGTCCAGGATGCTGGGCGCTTTGGTCGCCTGGGCCTGTGGCCCAGGTACGCTGACAAGTTTTACTTTCATGCTGCCACCCATTGGTCGTAAGTCAAAAGGGGGGCGCCGTTGCGAGTAATGTCGCCGCCTTTGCCGTTGTCAGCGCAAGCCAGGTAGATTTGATATTCCTGGTCGTTGGTTCCGCGTTGCTGAGTTTGCCAGTCAGCGTTGGGAATGAGTGCTTGATTTTCCATTTCAATTTCCTTCCGTAAAAGACCGTTTCCGGCGTGATTTAATTGTAAGCCCCCTTGACGCTATCTGTCAACTGTCTGTTAGGCGCTACATCTGCCGTCTTGTCAGAGCCGACTTTTCGCAAAGCGTCTGCCGCTATGTCCTCGTATTTCCGGCACAACGAAAGGCTTGTCCCTTCGTGCCGGAAACTCATCGGGTCAGCGATCCTTTGCAGTTCGTCGCGCAGCCTGCCAATCTCGGCGCGGTTTTCGTCGCGCTCCGCTTCGGCATGGAATAGCTTGGCTTCAAGCGACTCGATCTTTTCTGCCATGCGGATCATCTGTCGAATAATTACCAGTGACTGCGCCTTGTTCGGTGGCGGTATCAGCCGACATTCGATCTGCCTGGCAATCTCTTTCACTTCCTCTATTGCGCCTAGTTCCATCATCAATCCTCCGCGCCTAACCCGGCGCTTAAGCGGGACCGTCCGCAAGCGGCCGGCCCCTTAGCTCTGCGTTAGGCGTCAAGAAGCCCAGCCGCCCGCAACGCGGACTCCAGTTCAATGTCCTCGTCGCACACTCCGGCCCATGCGGGCTGCGTCACAGAGCGCGCAGCGGCTTCGGCGACCCTGCGCAGCTTTTCGACTTCATCGCGCAGACTGTTGTGCGCAGCGCATAGTCTTGCGGTGCCGAATCTGTCAACCTCGGCATCGGCTGCGAACTGTGTCCATCGTCTGTTTGTGTCCATATAACCTCCGTTCAACTTGACGCCTAACACTGCGCTGCACCGGACGCCTTCGGCGCCGGTGAGCTAGGCGATGGTGCCAAGGCACCGCAAACACGACAGCCAGGTGCGAACCCCGTTGGACTTGGTGACGGGATCGCGCAACTTTCCACACTTGCAGCCGCCGCCACACGCAGCCCGCTGCCTTGCCCTGATGGTGGCCATTGACGGCCCTGCCCAGGTTTCTAATTCATACTTATCTGCAAACATTTCCACACCCCTTTCAAAAAATCGCCATGGCGATGTAAAGCAACACGTACAGGATGGGCGCGATGACCAGCACCATCAACAGGACTTGCAAATCACTTGGTTCCTTGTCCATGGCGCCCCCCTTACGCAGCAATCCGGCCAACAGCGCCGTAGCCGTAACCGTCGTCGCCCAGGAAGGCAACGCGGGCCAAGGTTTTGCTTTCGGCTGCGTCATCCATGCTGTACTTGCCAGCCGCTTCGCGGATCAAACGTTCAATGTCGTACTTGCTGAACCCGCGGGCTTCGCTGTCGGCGTTGGGGCCAACTTCTTTGACGTATGCGCCAAAATATTGGCCGCCAGCGTCGATCAAAATTTCGTTGTCGAAACCGTAGTAATTGCAGACCTGAACAACGATGCCAGTCAAAGTTGGCGCGGTGAAGTTGCGTTTTACAAAAATGAAGTCAGCACCGAACCTGACTTGTTCGCCGTCCAGGGTGTTGTAGTTGCGGCCTTTGTAATCGGTCATTCCGTCAAAGTATGCGCCCTGGAATGCCTTGGCGATGCCTTCGACTTGGCTGGCGCTGGGGCCGTCGGTGTATTCGATGTTGATGCTGGCGCCACCGGCGTACACGCTAGAACGAACGCTGAACTTAACGCCAGGAAAAGATTCCTTGAGAGCCGCACGAACCAGTTTGGCGGTTTCGGCACAAGAGAGATATTGCTTGGACATTTCTGTTTCTCCTTAAAAGACCCGTTAGGGCGTTATCAATCACTACGGTTCCCATGTTAAGCCCACTTACACGCCATGTCAACAACTATTTGTAAAGCCCACTCACATTTGTCGGGTATTGATGGTGTTGACAAGACTTGAAAGGTGGCTTACCATGCGAACATGGACAAAGCACAAGCAATCGAAAAAGCGGGCAGCGCCATGGCCCTGGCTAAGTTGCTAGGGATCACGCGACAGGCCATCAGCCAATGGGGTGACGCCGTACCACAGGCGCGTTTGTGGCAACTGAAGGCTTTGCGGCCTTCCTGGTTTCGGACAAAATAGCGTTCGGAACCAGGCTAGGGTGGAAGTCATGAGCCACCTGAACAGCGACCCCACCCCGCCCGCCTTGGTTCCACTTTTTTCTGGGTGTGATGAAAGGGTGCGGCATGAATTTCTACCAGTTTCACGTTGGCGACTACGCCAAACACACCGCCCATTTGACGGCAGATGAAGACCTTGCCTATCGTCGGATGCTGGATTTGTACTACGACACGGAATCACCAATACCCAACGATATCCCACGGGTTTCCCGTCGGATACGGGTGGGTTCCGAAGCGGTGTCAAATGTGTTGATCGAATTCTTTGAACTGACCCCCGAAGGATACAGAAACCGTCGTGCAGACGCGGAAATCGAAAAATACTACACGTTCCTTGCCAAGCAAAAAGCCAATGGAATCAAGGGTGGGCGCCCGAAAAAACCCATGGGTAACCCAGGGCTAACCCAAACCGAACCCAAAAAAACCCTAACCAATACCCAATACCCAATAACCAATAAAGAAAAAGAAAAAGTAAAAAAAGAAAAATTGACCTGTCCTGATGGTGTTCAACCAGAAACCTGGGAATCGTTCCTACAGGCCCGAAAAACCAACAAGGCAATAGTGACCCCCACCGTGGTCAAAAGAATCGCCCAGGAAGCCCAAAAAGCGGGTTGGTCGCTGGATAACGCGCTGTCGGAATGTGTCGCGCGTGGCTGGCGCGGGTTTAAGGCTGAATGGGTTGCTGACAAGCAAAACAAAAACGTTGGTGAACGCAACCGCGACACCATGGCGGGATTGACCCGCGGATTGATAGGGGGTGGCCACGATGTCAAATTACTCAAGTGAATGGCGCGAACAGGATTTTTGCCAGGTCGAACAGGGCTTGGATTACATCTTTGCCAGGATGGGCGCCATCTACGGCGCTGTGTTTGTTCGGCATTGGGAAGGTGTGGATCACACCATGGTTCGACAGGTATGGGCAGAGGAATGCGGGCGCGGCCTGACATACCGGCCAAAACTGGATTACGCCCTGAAACACATGAACCCCGACCGCCCGCCGTCAGCATTGCAGTTTGCCAAACTGCTGAACGATGCCCCGCGCATTCCTGACAAGCCGCACACCCTGATAACCAGGCAGCAGACTGTCCACGAAAAGATTGCGACCGAAAAAGCCAAACAGGAAGCCTTGGCCAAATTTCGCGAACTGACCCAGCAAATGAGGATGCCGAAATGACACGCGATGAAGGACACGCGCTGCTGAACAAAGTGCGAGAGGGGCAAACCTTTGAATACGAACAAATCACCGCAGCCCTTATCGCAACCGGCGACCTTGCCGGATGGCGCGAAACACACCTGGTCGGAAGCCTGGCGGCGGGAATGCGAAGCCAGGTATTGGATCAACAGGTACAAGTTGCACGTCAAAGAACGCGGCACACGCCTAGCGAATGCCTGGTGGGCGCAGACGAAGGAAGATATTGCGAAAGCACGTGGCCAGGCTGGTCTAAATATCTTGATTGCGGAAATGAACAGGATCAAAAAATGAGAAGGGCGGCAAAAGTTGATGCGAACCAGGAACAAATTGTTGAGGCACTACGAGCAGTTGGGGCCACGGTACAAACTTTGGCGGCAGTTGGCAAAGGCGTCCCTGATTTGCTGGTGGGTTACCAGGGGAAAACCCTTTTGCTGGAAGTTAAAGACGGTCGCCGCCCGCCTTCGGAACGGCGGTTGACTGAAGACCAACTGGATTGGCATGGCGCCTGGCGCGGTGGCCCGTTGGCTGTTGTTGATGGTGTTGACGCTGCATTGCGGGCGTTGGGGGCGATCAAATGATTTTTGAACTGCACACACCCGAACAGGCCAAAATTTTGATGGAACGGTTGTGGCCGGATATCAAAACCAGCCTGGCAGCCGGTCAACGGATGCGATTGGAAATCAAAAAAGCCACCCGCAGCCTGGATCAAAACGCCAAGTTTCACGCCATGATCGGCATGGTTGGCGCAGCCACCCGCCAGGCTGGATCAACCTGGACTGACGACGACTGGAAACGCCTGTTGATTGACCAATGGGCGCACGAAACCGGACGCAAGATTGGCCGCGTGGCGCCCAGCCTGGACGGCGAAAGGGTCGTCCAGTTGGGGTGGCAAAGCCACAAATTCACCGTGGAAGACGCCAGCGAATTTATCGAATGGCTGTACGCTTGGGCAACCGAAAAGGGTATCGAAATATGACCGCCTACCCAAAACACGCCTACATCCGCAGCAAAAAGTTGTTGCGCCTGGTGGCCAGCCTGGATTGTCAGTTTTGCGGCAGCCCGCATTTTGTCCAGGCGGCGCACACGAATTGGGGTGGTGGCAAGGGCCGCGGGATCAAAGCCGACGACAACCTGGTGGCCGCGCTTTGCATGACCTGTCACCACGACATTGACCAGGGCAGCAAATGGTCAAAACGGGAAAGGCAGCAAGCCTGGACGATTGCCCACATGAAAACGGTGGCCGCCCTGGTCGAATCCGGTCAATGGCCTGTTGACATTCCCATCCCAACCGAGGAACAATTGTGCGGGCTTGTTGACAGTTGCCAAAGCCACTTTCAAGGGGGCTAGTAAGCCCCCTTTTTTTCCATTATCATCGCCTCATGGAAAACGACGCAGCCGAATTTATTGCCACATTACTGCACAGCAGCACGGTGACACATTTCATGCACCTGTCCACCGATTCGTATTCGGTACACAAGGCGCTGGGGAAATACTACGTCGAAATTATTGACCTGGCAGACGGTTACGCCGAAGCCTTCCAGGGCCGATACCAAAAAATCAAAAAGTACCCTGAAGAATTCCACAACGCCAAAGACCCCGTGAAGTATTTGGAATCGTTGCAAAAGTTTGTGGACGAAGCCAGGGAAGATTTGCCACAAGATTCTGAACTTCAGAATATCATTGACGAAATCGTTTCGTTGATTGATAAAACGTTGTATCGTTTGAAATTCCTAAACTGAAAGGAAAAGCCATGAACAAAGATAACGCCGAAATGCAGCCCAAGGGCTACGGCACCAGCGCCAAGGCGCCCGCTGGCGCAACTGCCAGCGACAACACCGGCGAACGCCGTGAACGTGTTGTGAACGGTGTCGCCATGGGCAAAGCCGATGCAACTGGCTCTGACCACAAATTTGACGGTGGCCGCAGCAAAGGCGTTTGCTACACCCACGGTCGCAAGTCGTACCAAAAGTAAATGGCCATCCCGCTGTCGCAACTGGCAGCGGCGGGTCAACAACAGGCAGCGCCCCAGGGCGCCGTGCCTACCCAGGCCAGCCTGGCTTCGCTTGTCCCGCAGCCTACGCTGCCCCAGGTTCCTGGTCAGTCGGCCAACCCGATTGAACAGGCGTATTTTGATCGCCTGGCGAATGACTACACCGGCCTGGCCAGCGAATACGCGGCTTTGCCATCAACTGACGGTGGACGCATCCTAAACACGGATGACGCCCGCGAAATGTCGCCTGAATACCGCGCAGATCGCACCAGGTCGGCAGACGTTCACGAACCGTCATCGGCGTTTGTCAAACAGATGTACGCCGAAAAATTGTCGCAAGATACGCCATCGGGTAAAGACAACCTGGTGTTGTTTACCGCTGGTGGAACGGGGGCGGGTAAAACAACTGGCTTGCAAGAAGCCCTAAAGGTATCGGATCACATTCAAAACGCGGAAATCAAGTACGACACAAACATGAACACGTTTGAATCCGCGGACAAAAAAATCCAGCAAGCCCTGAAAGCCGGTCGCAAGGTCGGCATCGTGTACACGTACCGCGACCCCGTGGAAGCCATGGAAAACGGCGCCCTAAAACGCGCCAGCCGCATGGAAGCCGAAATGGGCACGGGTCGCACCGTGCCGATTGACGAGCATTTCAAAACCCACATAGGTTCGCGTGATGTGATGGGTCGGCTGCAAGAAAAGTACGGCGACGACCACCGATTCCACATGATGGTCATCGACAACAGCCGCGGTTTGGGTAATGCTGCCGTTGTAAGCGGACTTGACAAATTGCCAAGCGTGGAACACAATGAAGTCAGGAAAGGATTAAATGATGCCCTTGAAAAAGCCTATCGAAGCGGCAGTATCAGCCAAGCCATCTATGAAGGGACGCGAGGCGTCGCCCGCTGAACATCGTATGAAGCGGATGCACGAAGCAAAAGTGCGTTCGATTGCTGAAGACATGGCGGCAGCCCTTAACGCTGCTGTACGTGCTGGAAAGCCCATTAGATGAGTGGCGTTCGCTGCAAGACCTGTCGATTTTTTGTTACAGGCCAGGTGATGGGCGCTTGCCGTCGCTACCCCGAAATGCAAAACAAGCACGAAATGGACTGGTGCGGTGAACACCAAATCAAAACGGTGGTGCTGCCCGTTTACGACATCATGACGGACGAAACCAAACAGGCCGAAGTGCCCGCTGCTATCGTTCCCGACCGTAAAAAACCCGGAAGAAAACCCAAAGATGCGAATTCGCCCGCTGCATGATCGTGTTGTTGTGAAGCCGTTTGTCAGAAAACTGTCAGACATTATTCACGTCGTCAACAAAGAAAAATTTAACGAAGGCAGAATTGTGGCCGTTGGCCCCCAGGTGTACGACGCCAAAGTGGGCGACAAAATTAAATACGGCAATGGCACGTACCTGGATTGGCCAGTACAAAACTTTGATGGCCAGGATTACCAAATCATCCAGGAAGCGGACATTGCTTGCGTGGTTGAAGAATAACCACGATACTTTGTAAAAAGGAAATAAAATGGCCAAAGGACACGACAAACCAATTGCGCGAACCACGACCGGAAAGGGTAAGAATTACAACCCGACGGAAAAGGGCGCCGGTATGACAGCCAAAGGCCGTGCCGAATACAACGCAAAGAACAATGCCAATTTGAAACCGCCAGCACCAAACCCGAAAACAAAAACCGATGCTGGACGAAAAGCATCCTTTTGCGCGAGAATGGAAGGGGTGGTGAAGAACGCGAAAGGCCCCGCGGAACGGGCTAAAGCATCCTTAAAGAACTGGAACTGTTGAAAGGAACTTAAATCATGCCCAATAATAAAGCAACCGGGGTTGCCTACGCTGACCCGCAATTTGATTCAATCGACGTAACTGGCGCCGCTTCGTTTGCGGGCGGTGTTGACCTAACTGGCGGCGACGTCAACATCACCACGACCAGCAACAGCACGGACGGCAGCACCAGCGTCGAACCGGTATCGGTTTCGACCACGATGACTGGCGCTGGTGGCGTTGGTGGCCGCGCTAAATTCCTGACCACGATCAATGCAGCCCTTGGCGCCTGGTCAAATGCCGTTAAAGGCGAAGTGGTTTACGGCGCATCGGGCCGCACGACTGGCCTGGGTTCAGCAATCTTGGCTGAAATGACCCTATCGGCTGGCACTACGTCCGGCACCTACGCCCCGTTGGAACTTGAACTGAACGCCCCGTCCGGTGCTAAGACCGGCACCCTGACGTCGTTCATTCACGCATCGACCCAAGGCACAGCAGTTGGTGAAGTTGACGACAACGCCGTGTTTTTCAATCTGCAAGGTGTGACTGCTGGCGCGGGTCACATGGTGGTAGCTGGCACAACCCTTGGAACCGCTTATGGTGGTTTGCGGGTTCGTGTTGGCAACGCTAACTACTGGATTCCCCTGTACGCAGCGCAGCCCACCTGATGACGCGAGACTATTTGCTGCAATTGCGTCAAGCGACCTTGAATG
>Ga0209835_1000375_pt1 | contig 29877 bp, 24 predicted proteins | sample LakKivwa52mmetaG_FD_184138 | JGI IMG/M metagenome (GOLD analysis project Ga0209835, IMG submission 184138) | Anoxic lake water microbial communities from Lake Kivu, Rwanda to study Microbial Dark Matter (Phase II) - Lake Kivu water 52m metaG... | ecosystem: Environmental > Aquatic > Freshwater >... | reverse complement strand
GGCCCCGCCTATCAGCAGCGGCAGCTTCAGTTTTCTGCGCTCCATGGCGGCAGCCACGTGCACCATCTCTTCCAGCGAGGGAGTTATAAGTCCGCTGAGACCAACCACATCGACACCCTCTGTCTTGAACGGCTCGAACAATCTCATCCTGAAGACTCGACTCTCTACCTGAGAGGCGGTCTTGGTTTGCAGAGAGAAATTTTTACCAAGGAAGATCTCGGAGGGGTGGCTATCAGGTACTTTTTTACCGGAGGGCCATCACTGGCTGTCCTCAAACCAATTTACTACAAGGTACTGTTTCCGGTCTCCCAGAACACATATACCCTGAAGGAAGAAAAGTTCGAAGAGTCGATACACCACCCGGCCGATATCTACAGTAAGGCCTCCTTCCTGAAAGGCATAAATGAGATATCACTGATACCCGGGGCTTACGGGAAAGCCGGGTTCAACTTCGAGTTCTCAAGTCAGGACAGGGCAATCCACTCACTTGAGGTCGGAACGAGTATAAATGCATTTGTTAAAAAGGTTCCGATAATGGCCAAGGAACAAAATAAGGCTGTTTTCTTCTCACTTTTTGTCTCCTACCGCATGGGCCTAATCATTGATCCGTTCGATCCCAAGTCGAATAGAATCTCAACCATTTTCATTAAGAAGAGGTAGACATACTCACTCATGTCAGATTGCAGGTTTACATTTTATTTGTAAATTTGTACTTCATTTAATAACAACTTAACTGAGCAGAATATGGCAAAGATTAAATTAGCAATCAACGGCTTTGGAAGGATTGGACGGAATGTATTCAAACTGGCCCTTGAAAGGCCGGGAATGGAGATTGTAGGGATAAACGACCTTACCGACACAAAAACCCTGGCTCACCTTCTTAAATATGACTCCACCCAGGGACAATTCCACGGAGTAACATTCGATGAGAAGAATATCATTGTAAATGGCAAAAAATATCCGGTTACCGCAGAAAAGAACCCGTCACAGATACCATGGTCGGTAATCCCCGACATTGTGGTTGAAGCAACAGGTATTTTCAGGGCAAAGGAGAGCCCGAAAGGCGGTTACGGCGACCATCTGAAAACAGGCGCAAAGAAAGTGATACTTACGGTTCCTTCAAAAGACGCGATCGATGCTACCATAGTACTCGGAGTCAACGACAGCGATCTTAAGCCGGAGCACCAGTGTGTTTCGAATGCATCATGTACCACCAACTGCCTGGCCCCGGTGGCCAAAATCCTCAATGACAACTGGGGAATTGAGGTTGGGTATATGACAACAATTCATTCATATACAAACGACCAGAGGATTCTCGACCTCCCTCACTCCGACCTGAGAAGGGCCCGCTCAGCAGCCCTCAGCCAGATACCTACAACCACCGGTGCAGCTAAGGCCGTGGGAAAGGTAATCCCTGAACTCAAAGGCAAACTTGATGGCATATCAGTGAGGGTTCCGACCCCTACCGGTTCGCTGGTCGACCTGGTTGCGGTTCTCAAAAAGGAGGCCACAAGGGAGGAGATAAACGGTGCCGTGAAAAAAGCGGCTGAAGGTCCGATGAAAGGCATCCTTGAATACACCGAAGATGAAATTGTATCGGTCGATGTGATTCATAATCCTGCATCAGCAGTATTTGATGCCCAAAGCACAATGGTAAACGGAAAAATGGTGAAGATTCTTGCATGGTATGATAACGAGTGGGGCTACTCGGCAAGGGTGGTTGACCTCGCTGAAATAATGATGTGAAAGTATAGAACAGAAAAGGAAAACCGGCATGGATCTATTTCCACGCCGGTTTTTCCTTTCTGGTACTATTCAGAGAATCAGCACAGGAAGCAGTATTCACTGCTGTCCCCTATAATATCATCTCAATCTCAAGTGGTATCCCAGCCGAATCGCGGTAGTGTTCCCCAAGATCAAGCATTGCCTCGTCATCCTCCTCATACTTCCATATTATTCTTACCTCCCTGCCGGAATGCTTATAACCCGTAAGCTTCCTCAGAATCTCGTATAGATACTTTGAAGACCCACTGTTTATATACTCAAGAAATATAATGACAGTCAGCTTGCCCTCACTGTCAAAGTACCCGGTAATCCATTCATCAAGCCTTCGGAAGATCGACTCAGGATTTTCAGGTATCGAACGGCCAGTAACTTCAAGTGTCTTTCTGCCAGGATCATATACTATCCCTGGCACATTCTTAAGTGGCTCCTGTATTACTATCTTTTCCATGTTTCTGTTTATTACCCCGGTTTTAAGGCTTCTGTCTCCCGGCTGTAAATTTATCATTTCACGCCGGAATAAACCAGTAACCGCAAAATTAGTGTAACCAAAGCATTCAGGGAATAAATTTACACTTTTTTTCAATACTATCCGGCTTCACAAAAGTTTAACCCTGTAAAATAATTAAACAATTAGTTGCATAACTAAATACTTCGTTATATCTTTGATCAAAATTCCACTATCAGATGAAAGAGCTTACAAGGGCAGAGGAACAGATTATGATTATCCTCTGGAAAATCAGGAGGGGATTCGTAAAGGATATTCTTCACCACTTCAATGAACCAAAGCCTGCTTACAATACTGTAAGTACAATAGTCAGAATATTGCAGGAGAAAGGTTTCGTGAGCCACAGGGCTTACGGGCGCACCCATGAGTACTTTCCCCTCATTACCAAGAAGGAATACACCAAGATGCAGATGGGGGCCTTCATTAACAGCTACTTTTCGAGTTCATATGAAAAAATGGTGAGTTTTTTCGCACGCGAGAAGCAGATGAGCATCAGTGAGATGGAGGAGATCATGAAACTTATGTCGGAGGAGATTGAGAAGCAGAAAAAAGAATTGTTATGAATCAGTTTATCATACACTCACTGAAGGCAGGTGTTTTCATGGCACTGCTCTACCTGGTATATTACCTCTTTCTGAGCCGTGACACATCATACCTGAGAAACAGGACCTACCTACTGGGATCACTACTGGCCTCGTGGCTGCTGCCTTTTATTATTATCAATATCCCATTGAAGCTACCTTCCACCGATTTTTCAGCTGTTTTAAATGAGTTCAGCGCTCCTGCAGCGACAATGGCGTTAACCGGAACCGGGGCAACTGAAAGCGGTCCCGATCTGAAAAGGGTGATATTGATTATCTATTTCACAGGTATTGGTATATTCATAATAAGATTTCTCTTTACCCTCTCAAAACTCATAAAGCTTATTGTTACAAACCCTGTGAGCAACAGGGTTGTCAGTGTGAGGAACCAAAGTATCCCCTCGGGGTTTTCGGCACTTGGGTTCACTTTTGTCAATGACTCCCTTCCCGTTGGAGAAAAGGAAAAGATTATACTGCATGAGAATATTCATAACAGGCAGTTTCACCATATTGATGCAATAGTGTGTGAAATAGTGATTATTCTTCAGTGGATCAATCCGTTTGCATACCTTGTCAGGTATTCGCTCAGGGCTGTACATGAATACCAGACTGACAGGGAATTTATCAGCACCACCGGATGCCTCAGGGAATATCAGGAACTTATAATCAATGAAATATTTGGTACAAGGAGTATTCAGATTGCCTCGTGTTTTTCCACCAGATCGCTAATTAAAAAAAGAATTCTCATGATGACAAAGAAAGAGACCCGACCGGGCGCAGTGATCAAATTGTGCATTGCAATTCCCCTGATTGCCATGGCAATCATATTCTTTTCCTGCAAGGATAACATCGTTATACCTGAGGATACTATTACGGCAGAACCGGCTGCAGTGATTGATGCCTTTACCGATGCAGGCAATACAGTCGCGGGTGACAGCAGCACTTCCGCATTTACTTTTCAGGCTGAGAACCCGGCATCGCAAGGCGACACGACAGAAGTGCTGCAGATCAGGGAAATATCCCGACCAGGCAGCGCAGCGTATGGCGACATGATAATTGTGGTTGACGGCAGGGAACGAACCGCCGAATTCCTTTCTCAGATAACCGACTCTGAAATCGCCATATTCAGGACTCTCAAACCCGAACGGGCATTGCAGATTTACGGCCCCAGGGGAGCGGCCGGAGTTGTACATGTTACAACCAAAGCGCATCTGGCTTCACTGAATCCGGAGGGTCGCGACGTATTTATGATAGTTGAGAACATGCCAACTTTTCGCGACGGCGATGTTCAGAAGTTCTCACAATGGGTAAAATCAACGGTAAACTATCCCGAAAATGCCAGACAGAACGGCATACAGGGCAAAGTATTTATCGGCTTCATTGTTGAACCCGACGGTACAGTCAGCACTGTTACAGTACTGCGATCAGTTGAAAAATCACTCGATGATGAAGCAGTAAGAGCAGTAAGATCATCACCAAAATGGGTTCCGGGTTACCAGCGTGGGGTAGCAGTACCTGTAAGGTTCTCAATAACCGTAAACTTTCTGCTCGACAATTCTCATGACAGCCTGAACTGATACTAAAGGCCAACGATTTGCTGAATTAACTGCAATACCTGATGAAGATACTGATTAACAGGCGACTGGCACGGATATTACTCCATGCCGGTCTCTTTCTTGTAGTATTTAAGGTTGCAGGGCAACCTTCCATTAATGATATCGATATGGCAATCGCCTCAAGGGATTTCAGGGAGGCAGCCCGACTGGGTGCGCTGATTACCGGTACCGGAGGCAGTTCTCCTGCTCTCAGTCTGCGACTGGGTATCATAAGTGTGGCCATGAATGATTATCTGAAGGCCCTACAATATCTGGGTGAGGCTGAGGCAGGCGGAACCGGAGGCATTCAGGCTCCTCTGCTGATGGCCGAGTGCCACGAAGCCCTTGGAGATATTAAATCTGCCTCGGCAAAGTTTGATGAACTTGTTGCGGGAGACAGATCGAACCTGTACATAATAAACATGTATGCGAAGATGCTGATTGACAACAGGCTCTTCTCCGACGCCGTCAAATGGTGCCAGCTGCTTGTCGATTCGGTACCACAAAACCCGGTTTTCCGAAAGAACCTTGCCGTGTGCTTCTCGCAAATAAGCATGGACGATCATGCCCTGATGCACTTTCGTGCTTCATGGAACCTCAATGACAGGGATCTGGGTGTTCTCACCGCAATCACCAACTGCATTCTCAGGCTTAAAATGCCCGGGGCTGGTCTTGAAATCGTAACTGAGGCAATAGGGACACATCCGGGCAACCCTGTACCATATAAATGCAGGGGGAACCTGCTGTTTGCCATGAAACAGTATGAGGACGCCGCCGAAGCATACCTGAACGCATACAACCTTGGTGACACAATTTCCACTACAGCCAGACAGGTTGGATTCTCATATTTCGGGGCACAGCAGTACCGCAATGCAATTCCCTACCTGATGATTCACTACCGTTCCGACACCACAAATATTGAGTCGGCATATTGTCTTGGCTATGCAATGGCAGCCTGGAGGATGCAGGAAGAAGGAATAAAGATGCTAAGATACTGCATCGATCTGATGGCGCCCGACTCGGCTTACTATGCGAACATCTATTCGGCTATCGGCAAGGCAAGCAATACTCTTAACAGACACAGTGACGCAATTGGTGCATATAATGATGCTCTAACCTTTAATCCCGACGATCCTGACCTGATACTTGGTCTGGCCCGGTCATTTGACGGAGCCGGAGAATACAAAGATGCCATACTGTATTATGAGCAGTACATCACCCATCAGGAGGGAATGTTAAAAAAGATTGCCGATTCGAAAGGAATAACCACCGACAGGTTTGTAACTCCTTCCCAGGTAGTATTCGCCAGAGACCGGGTTAAGAAAATCAGGGATGAATTGTTCTTCATGGGTGAAATAAAGAAGATCAACCGTTAGCGGTCACTATCACTTCCATTTCCCGGATACAATAATCCCATTTCTCCCGTTAACCACCCGGCAGGGCGGATTGTGTCCCGGAAAAACTGAGTAATCCCGGCTGCGTCACAACCTCATATATATAAATATAAACCCACTGTTGACAATCTTTATTTGCGGTTGGCAATAAAGTATACCTATTGGTTAGAATTCTTTATTATAATTCATTTATTCTATATTTACCTTCTTCGACTATATACCAGGTTACAGGCATCAGATAATACCGCCAGTAACTGAGTTAATACTATCATTATGACTGCAAGCATATTTAATGATGTGATCGGACCGGTGATGAGGGGCCCTTCCAGTTCTCATACCGCGGCATCTCACCGGATTGGTGACGTAATAAGGCAAATCTGTTCTCCATTCGACGGCAAGGTCACCGTTGAGTTTGACCGGGGAGGTTCGCTTGCCACCACTTACGAGGGACAAGGTTCCTCAATGGGTCTGGTTTGTGGACTGATTGGCGTAAGTATGCTCAATGAGGATATGGTGAAGTATAAGGAACTGGCCAGGCAGCACGGTTTAAACATAGAATTTCTGATTACATCGTATAAGGCTATTCACCCAAACACATACAGGATCACTGTTATCAAAAAAAACGGAGAAACCTTCCGTTTCACAGCATTATCGACCGGAGGAGGAGTATTTGATATTATTCACTTTAACGGTTTTGAGGTTTCTATGAGGGGAGAGTATTATGAAACCCTTATATTCATTGACTCAAAAAAAATCCTTAATCCGGTTGAAATATTTGATGATCTGAAAAGTATAGCCCCCTGCTACAAAACAGAATTAATCAGAAATGAATCCGGCGTTTTTCTTATAAACCTGAAATCGGGGGAACCGGTGGCTGAGAAAATATCTGAGATACCGGGATTTCGCGGAAATCAAATCCGGATTTTTCAGATAAACCCGGTTATGCCAATTCAGGGAGCCAGTGGCACACCTCCATTTTCAACTGCTGAAGAAATGCTGGCAATGGCTGATGAAAAGGGTTTGGATCTTGCCGAACTTGCTGTTATTTACGAAAGCACTCTGGCAGGTGTCGCACCAAATAAGGTTATGTCACTAATGAATGAGATTGTGCTCATAATTAAGCGATCGATAAGCGAAGGTTTGAAGGTGAAAGAATATAAAGACAGGATTTTGGGCAGTCAGGCCCATCTGATTCTGAAAGCTGAAAAAGAAAAGAAAATTACCGGAGCCAGTCTTAATAGGGTAATCGCCTATGTAACAGCCATTATGGAGTCAAAAAGCTCAATGGAGATTATAGTGGCTGCCCCTACTGCCGGGTCAGCGGGCGTTCTTGGTGGTGCAATTTTCGGTGTAAGTGAAGGGTATATAGATGATGAAGATGCGATTGTGAAGGCCTTTCTGGCAGCAGGTATGATAGGTGTGTTTATTGCTGATAAGTACACCTTTGCTGCCGAAGTTGGTGGTTGCCAGGTAGAATGTGGTGCAGCATCGTGTATGGCTGCTGCTGCTCTGGTTCAGCTTATGGGAGGAACTGCACGACAGGCAGTTGCTGCCGCCTCAATGGCTTTGCAAAACATGTTGGGACTTGTATGCGATCCGGTTGCCGACAGAGTCGAAGTGCCCTGTCTCGGAAAGAATATTTCAGCTGCATCTAATGCCTGGTGTTCGGCTAATATGAGTATTGCGGGATTCGATCCGGTAATCCCTCTCGATCAGGTTATCGATACTATGAAATCAGTCGGGGATAGTTTGCCTTGTACACTCCGATGCACCGGGCTTGGGGGGCTGGCAATCACTCCGGCTGCCGGGAGGATTCATGAGGAATTGCTTAAGTTCACAAAGGAGTCTTGAACCTTCATTTAAAATATAGTATCATTCTGCAGAATATTCAAATTTGTCGGATATATGAAAATAATTAAAGATCAAATTATTACAGACTCTGCTTCCTGGCTTGAATGGGTTGATGCTATGGAAAATGCTTTGGTTGCCAGTAACAAGGGCGAATTTGTTTTACCTAAAAGGATGCATCTCGACTATGGTAAGAATACTTTCCTGCTAATGCCATGCATCTCTGATAAATACTGGGCTACAAAGCTGGTTTCAACCTGTCCCGACAACGCTTTATCAGGTCATCCTTCCATATACGGTACCGTACTGTTAAATGATTCCCGAACCGGAGAGCCTTTGGCAATAATGAACGGCGCCCTTATCACTGCCATGCGGACAGCTGCAGTATCCGCGGCCGGTATTCGCAAACTGTCGCCACCCGATTGTCATTCCCTTGGAATTATTGGTGCCGGGAAACAAGGTGTATATCAGGCAATTTTTGCCTGCTCGGTACGTGACATCAGTGATATCTGGGTATTTGACATCAATGAGGAGAATACAAGCCGCTTCATTAATGAGTTAGATTTGAAATGTCCGGAAGTACAGGTGCATAAGGCATCATCATCGACTGAAGCAGTTAAAAATTCTGAGTTAATTATTACCTCGACAACCTCACAAAATCCGGTTCTGGAAAATTCAAAGGAACTGTTTACTGCTAAAACCTTCGTAGGTATCGGGTCATATAAACCTGACTGCAGAGAGTTCCCGGAACAGCTCTTCCGGCAGATAGACCAGATATTTGTTGATACTCTGGATGGCAAAGGTGAAAGCGGCGATCTGCTAACCCCCGTCACAGAAGGGTGGATATCAGACCCAAATATCCACCAATTAGGTAAGGTTTTTTCCGGAGAGATTATTCCCACTTCAAATCCGACAAGAATGATTAAAACGGTCGGGAGTGCAATTTTTGATTTTTTTGCGGCAAAACTCATTTATGAGAAACACCTTGCGATGAAAAGATGAGTGAAATAGTGAAGATCAATTAATAAATTTGCCGGGTAATAATTCCCCAATGAATATTGAACAGAGGATAAATGCCTTTACGAAGCTGGGCAGTCTGATGCTTAACGCTGCAGCGGGAGAGAGTAATCCCTTATCCGAAGGGCTTATTGCTGCCATTGAAACCTGCCGGAACACCAACCCCTGGTTCACTCCAGTCAACGTAAGAAGAGCTCTGGTCGCCCATGGTGGCCAGCTTAACCGGGATAACATCACGGCCTGGCTCTCACGGTACCCTGATATTGACAGACCAGTTCAACCCAGAACCGTTGCACTGATTATGGCCGGGAATATTCCCGCAGTTGGTTTCCACGACATGCTGTGCGTTCTGATAACCGGTAACAGGGCTGATATCAGACTCAGTTCAAAAGATGACATGCTGGTAAGGGCTCTGGCATCACTACTCACAACCATTGAACCCCGGTTCGCTAAATATATATCATTTACCGATGGCCTTCCCGAAAAGTTTGATATGGTTATTGCCACAGGCAGCGACAACACCTCACGGTATTTCGAATACTACTTTGGAAGGTTTCCATGCCTGATCCGCAGGAACCGTACCGGGGCGGCAATTCTTGACGGAACCGAGACCGACAGTCAGCTCGAAGCCCTCGGCGAGGATGTGTTTTCGTACTTTGGACTTGGATGCCGGAATGTCACCAAAATATATGTCCCTCCGGGTTACAACCTTCAGCGGCTTACCGGCTCATGGGCCCGCCACTCCGAAATTGCCGGCAACCGGAAATACACCTCCGGTTACAACTACCAGAAGGCAGTACTCACAATTAACAATGAGACCTTTACCGATACCGGCTTTGCTCTTCTGAAACGCGACAAGGCACTTTTCTCCCCGGTTTCGGTAATAAACTACGATGAACTTGCAACTGATGTTGCCGAAATGGAACTGGATTCATTTTCTGACAAGATACAGGTTGTGGCAGGTGCCCGACACACACCTTTTGGTTTTGCTCAAAAGCCCAAACTGTGGGACTACAGCGATGGAATCGACACCCTCAGTTTCCTTTCAAAATAATTTCCGGCTGAAAGAAGATAAATCAAAAAATAGTATATTGCACCGTTTGAATTTTGAGGCTATGGTTTACAAATTTGTTGTTTTATCAGATGCGGATGATTCGTTTGTCAGGGAGTTTGAATTCCTTGACAATCAGACGTTGATGGCCTTTCACAACATTCTGCAGGAGGAGCTGGAATTTGACAGGTCACAGATGGCATCATTCTATCTTGCAACAGACAATTGGGAGAAGGAAGAGGAATTCACACTTTTCGACATGGGCGCAGGGTCGTCAACTATGGACGACGCCATACTTGAGGATATTATTTTCAGGAAGAACCAGAAACTGATTTACATATTTGACTTTTTCAACGAAAGAGGCCTCTTCATTGAGTACACAGGTGAGGTAAAGGAAGTTGAGGGAAGGGAATACCCGGTTTGCACCAATTCGAAGGGCATCCCTCCAAAGCAGGTTGTTTTCGGAGGTTCGGCCCGAAAGAAATACAACAACCTGGTTATTGCTGATGATGAAGATGAGGGTGAACCCGAAATTGACGACCTCTATTTCGAGTCGGACAATGATGACTCGTTATCAGATCTCGACCAGGCAGAGACCACTGACGAATTTAACTAGTAACCGGCTGCGATAACCGGAATTCCCCTGTTATGAATATCCTGGTCGTTGTTACCGGTCCGACTGCTTCCGGTAAAACAGAGCTTTCCACCCAACTGGCATCAGCTTTGCAGTGCGATGTGATATCGGCCGACTCGAGGCAGTTTTACAGGGGTATGTCAATCGGAACCGCGGCGCCAACGGAAGAGCAGCTGAAAAAAGTGCGTCATCACTTCGCAGGATTTCTGGATCCCGGAGAATACTACTCGGCAAGTATGTTTGAGCGCGATGCCATTTCCCTGTTGCCCTCACTTTTTGAAAAGAACCCCTGCGTCATACTTTCGGGTGGATCGGGGTTATATATAAATGCGGTATGCTATGGCATTGATGATATTCCTGACGTCGATACCGAAATACGGGAAAAGTACATAAGGAAACTCAGGGATGAAGGAATCGAATCGCTCAGGTCGGAGCTTCGCATCGTTGATCCTGATCATTATAACAGGGTTGACCTTAAAAACCCTCGTCGGTTACTGAGGGCCCTTGAGATATTTGCCACTACCGGAAAACCATACTCTGCATTTCTCACCCGGCAGAAACAGAAGCGTGATTTCAGGACAGTATTGACAGGTATAATGCCGCCAAGGGATGAACTGTACTCCAGAATTGACAGGAGGGTTGATGAAATGATGGCAGCAGGCCTGGAAGATGAGGCATACGGGCTTTTACCGCTGAGGCACGCCAACGCACTGCAAACGGTTGGCTACCGTGAGCTGTTTGAATACTTCGACGGCAGGATAAGTAAAGAGGAGGCAGTCGGACTCATAAAGCGCAATACCAGAAGATACGCCAGGCGTCAAATTACATGGTGGTCGGGAAACAGTGATATCAAATGGTTTGGTACAGCCGATCCCTCACCGGTACTTGATTATCTCCGTAACGAGGCCGGCATTTTTGTTCATTGATGAACCGACTTCAGTTGTTCAATGGTTCCGGCAGGGTCATCGGATTCAAAGACTGTGGTTCCCGCAACAATGACGCTGACACCGGCTGCAATAAGCCGCGGGGCATTATGCTGATCAACTCCACCGTCAACCTGGATCAGAACGTCGTATCCATTATCGTTGATAAGACCTTTTAATTCGGCAACCCGCCTGTAGCTTGTCTCAATAAAACTCTGCCCCCCGTATCCCGGGTTAACGGTCATTATCAGCACCATATCTACAAACGGGAGAATGTCAGTAAGTGATGAGACGGGAGTATGAGGATTAATGGCAACACCGGCCTTCATACCAAGCCTTCTGATTTCTGTGACAGTGCGGTGGAGATGGATTGCCCCCTCGAAGTGCACGGTAAGGATCGATGCGCCTGCATCCCTGAACATTGAAAGGAATTTATCGGGGTTCGATATCATCAGGTGTACATCGAGAGGCTTTGTTGAATACCTGCTGATGTACTTCAGCACAGGGAACCCGAACGATATATTGGGAACAAACACGCCATCCATTATATCGAGGTGTATCCAGTCGGCAGAACTGCGGTTCAGCATCTCCACCTCCGAGCGGAGGTTTCCAAAGTCGGCGGCCAGTAATGAAGGGGAAACAAGATGTGGCATCGGGCGTGTTTTAATGACAAAGATATGGATTAACCTTTAACCCAGGTAGCTTTTAAGTATCCTGCAACGGGTGGTATACTGGATTCTCTTTATCGCTTTCTCCTTAATCTGCCTTACACGCTCGCGGGTCAGGCTTAGCTCCTCCCCTATTTCCTCGAGGGTGAATGGATGCTTCATACCAATGCCGAAGTACAGTTTAAGCACCCTTGCCTCTCTGGGTGAGAGTGTGCCGAGTGCCCTCTCGATCTCAAATGCGAGTGATTCATTTATAAGGGCCCTGTCGGGACTGGCGCCGTCGGCACTATGCATGACATCATACATAGTGTTGTCATCCTCTGAATTGATGGGAGCATCCATGCTGATGGTGCGCCCGTTCGATCTGAGAACCTCCTTCACCTCGTCAGGGACCATTTCAAGCTGGTCGGCCAGCTCCTGAGCCGAAGGTTCCCTCTCATACTCCTGTTCAAGGCGGGCAAATGCCTTGTTAATCCGGTTAATGCAGCCGATCTTGTTAACAGGCAACCTTACAATTCGCGACTGCTCTGCCAGTGACTGCAGTATCGACTGGCGTATCCACCAAACCGCATATGAAATGAATTTGAATCCCCGCGTCTCGTCAAAACGCTGGGCAGCCTTCATCAGACCGAGGTTTCCCTCGTTAATAAGGTCGGGAAGAGTCATGCCCTGGTTCTGGTATTGTTTTGCCACCGAAACCACGAACCTGAGATTGGCCTTTACCAGTTTCTCGAGGGCATCCTTGTCGCCGTTCCCTATGCGGCGGGCCAGAGCCACCTCCTCTTCAGGAGAGATAAGATCAACCTTGCCAATCTCCTGCAGATATTTATCCAGAGACGGGGTATCCCTGTTTGTTACCTGTTTTGTGATTTTAAGCTGGCGCATAATTAGTTCTTCCGTGGCAAGAACACAATTTTAGCAATTTTTTAATTGTCAGACAAGAAGATTGGCTATTTTTTGGCTGATTCGCACTTTTTCAGTAGTTTTGCAAATAATTCTCATTGCTGATTTTCAACCACTTGTCACGCAGTGAGTCCTTTACATCTGAAAATACTACTTTTACTCTGTTTTTTGTTATCAATTTTTCTTATCATTGCATCGATTTTCTGAAGTGTGAATCAGTTAACAGACGATTTGAAGGGGCTTATTCCTCCAGTAGCTGTCCCGTTTTCCAGAAAGATCACAACCCAATAAATTTCCATATTTGTTAATATATGTATGACATTCTTGAATTAAGTAAGAAGCTGGTTCCTGAATTAAGGGATATAGCCAGAGAATTGAAGATCAATAAGGCTGATGCGCTGAAGAAGCAGGACCTCATCTACAGGATACTCGATCAGCAGGCAATAAATATCACTGAAAGGAAGTCAGCAGCCAAGAAAGAGGCAGAAGTGCCAAAACCGTTTAGGGAGTCAGGGCAGGAGAAGAAGACGGAAAGCGTCAAGAGGCCTCCTGGCAACAATTTCAAGAAGCCGGACCGTGAACGAAGGCCTGATTCTCAGCAGGGCTCATTTTCTGAAAAGTGGGACAGGAACAGGCAGCGTGAACCCGAATCCGGGCCTGCCCCGAATGAACCAAGGAAGGAAGTCAGTGAGACGAAACCACAGCCTGACAACAGGCGTGAACAGAGGGATCCAAGGCCGGGTAACAACCGTGATAAGAACAGAAGAGGGCGCCGTCCCAGGACACAACGACAGGAACCGAGACAGGATTCCGAGCCGGTTATAGTATCACGCCGGGCAGAGGAGATCCCTGCATCGGAGGTTAAGATACCCGATACGGTAAGGAATGATCTTCCGCCTGTGGTACTCGAATATGAGAAGGTTGATATTGCAGCTGGCGAAACAATTTCAGAAACCGTTGCTCAGGCTGAGAAACAGGTAATTCATGACCAGCCGGCCCCGGTTCCCCAGCAACCGCGGCAGGAGGAGAAAATTGAAAAGGCGTTTGATTTTGAGGGCATAGTTACCAATACCGGCGTACTTGAAATAATGCCTGAGGGTTACGGATTCCTCAGGTCGCCTGATTACAATTACCTTAACTCACCTGATGATATTTATGTGTCACAGTCGCAGATAAAGCACTTCGGACTGAAAACCGGCGACTCGGTTAAAGGCACGATAAGGCCTCCCAAGGAGGGAGAGAAATATTTCCCGCTGATAAAAATAGAGGAGATAAACGGAAGAAGTCCTGATTACATTCGCGACAGGGTGCCGTTTGATTACCTTACCCCGCTGTTTCCGAACGAGAAGTTCACTCTCTGCTCGTTTGGTGAGGGTTCATTATCGGTCAGGATTGTTGACATGTTTTCACCTATCGGAAAGGGACAGCGCGGTCTGATAGTTGCACAACCCAAGACGGGAAAGACTGTGCTTCTGCAGGAGATTGCCAATGCAATCGCAAAGCACCATCCCGAGGCATACCTCATGATACTTCTTATTGACGAGCGCCCCGAAGAGGTTACAGATATGGCCCGGAATGTTAAGGCCGAAGTAATTGCTTCGACATTTGACGAGCCGGCTGAAAGGCACGTAAGGGTTGCCAATATTGTTCTGGATAAGGCCAAGAGGCTCGTGGAGTGCGGACACGATGTAGTTATACTGCTCGACTCAATTACGAGGCTTGCCAGGGCGTTCAACACTATCGCTCCGGCATCGGGCAAGGTACTTTCAGGAGGGGTTGACTCGAATGCGCTTCACAAGCCCAAGAGGTTTTTCGGTGCCGCCCGTAACATTGAGAATGGCGGCTCACTGACAATCCTTGCTACGGCACTGACGGAAACCGGTTCCAAAATGGATGATGTGATATTTGAAGAATTCAAGGGTACCGGTAACATGGAACTGCAACTCGACAGGAAGCTTTCCAACCGCAGGATATTCCCGTCGATCGACATTCCTGCATCAAGTACCAGGCGAGAGGATCTGCTGCTCGACAAGAAGATACTCAACAAGATATGGGTACTGAGAAATTACCTTGCCGACATGAATTCGATTGAGGCCATGGAATTTCTGCGTGACAGGATATTGCAGACAAAATCGAACGAGGAATTCCTGATTTCAATGAACGGAGAATAGACTACCAAAAAAATATATTGTTAATCAACTTATTAAAAATGAAAACAAAGAAATTCATTACATGTGACGGAAACCAGGCAGCATCTCACATTGCCTATATGTTCAGTGAGGTTGCATGCATTTACCCGATTACTCCATCGTCGACCATGGCAGAAATGGTTGATGAGTGGTCGGCAAACGGATTAAAAAACATTTTCGGTGAAGAGGTAAAGGTTGTGGAAATGCAGTCGGAGGCAGGCGCTGCCGGTGCAGTTCACGGTGCACTGCAATCGGGTGCCCTTACAAGCACTTTCACGGCTTCCCAGGGGTTGCTTCTGATGATCCCCAACATGTACAAGATGTCGGGTGAACTTCTTCCTGCGGTATTCCATGTAAGTGCACGTACTGTTGCAGCACATGCACTTTCAATCTTTGGTGACCACAGCGACGTTTACGCTACCCGGCAAACCGGCTTTGCCATGCTGGCCAGCGGAAGTGTTCAGGAAGTGATGGACCTTGCAGGCGTTGCCCACCTCTCAGCTATTAAGTCGAGGGTGCCCTTCCTGCATTTCTTCGATGGTTTCAGAACCTCGGCCGAGGTGCAGAAAGTTGAGGAGTTGCAGATTGAAGACATGAAGAAGCTGCTCGACTGGGATGCACTGAAGCGCTTCAGGGATAATTCACTCAATCCATCCCGGCCGGTAACCCGTGGTACCGCACAGAACCCCGATATATTCTTCCAGGCCAAAGAGGCTTCGAATATATTCTACGAGCCACTTCCCGATATCATTGCCTCATATATGAAGGAGATTTCAAAGCTCACGGGAAGGGATTACAAACCATTTACCTATTACGGTGCCCCCGATGCTGAAAACATTATTGTGGCAATGGGATCAATCACCGACACCACAAAGGAGACAATAGACTTTATGATGCAGAGGGGCGAAAAAGTCGGACTGATAAGTGTTCACCTCTACAGACCGTTTGCTCCGAAGTACTTCTTCGATGTATTGCCCGAATCGGTTAAAAGGATTGCCGTACTCGACCGCACCAAGGAGCCTGGTGCCCATGGCGAACCTCTCTATCTCGATATCAAGGAGATATTCTACGACCGCGAAAAGAGGCCTCTCATTGTTGGCGGCCGCTACGGTCTGAGTTCAAAGGATACCACACCGGCCATGGTAATGTCGGTTTATGAAAACCTTAAAATGAAGGAGCCGAAGAACCAGTTCACGGTTGGTATTGTCGATGACGTTACATTCAGGTCTCTGCCGCTGCTGCCCGAGATCAATGTCTGCTGCACCGGTACCTACTCGGCCAAGTTCTATGGCCTTGGTTCCGACGGAACTGTTGGTGCCAACAAGAACTCGATAAAGATTATCGGCGATACAACCGATAAATACTGCCAGGCATATTTTTCATACGACTCAAAGAAATCGGGTGGTATTACTACCTCACACCTGAGATTTGGAGATAACCCGATTCGTTCACCATACCTGGTGAACACTCCCGATTTTGTTGCCTGCCATGTGCCGGCATACCTCGAGAAATATGACATGCTGAAGGGACTCAAGCGCAGGGGAACCTTCCTGCTGAACTCAATCTGGGATGTTGAGGAGACAAAGAACCGGCTCCCCGACCATATGAAGAAATACCTCGCCGAAAACAAAATTGACTTCTACATTATTAATGCAACCCAGATTGCCGATGAACTTGGGCTCGGTAACCGCACAAACACTATTATGCAGGCGGCCTTCTTCAAGGTCTCTGAAGTGATTCCCTATGAGAAGGCTGTCAAGGAGATGAAGAAAGGTGTCGACTACTCATACGGCAGGAAGGGCGAGGATATTGTCAATATGAACTACGCTGCCATTGACAAGGGCGGTGATGTTACAAAAGTGGAAATACCCTCTGAGTGGGCTTCAATTAAGATTGAGAAAACTGCTGACACCCGCAACATCCCGGCATTCATCCGCGATGTAATGGAACCGATCAACAGGCTTAAGGGTGATGATCTCCCTGTTAGCGCATTCAGAAACCGTGAGGATGGTACTTTCCCGGCCGGAACCACAGCCTACGAAAAACGCGCAATTGCAGTACACGTTCCGGAGTGGGTTCCCGAAAACTGTATACAGTGTAACCAGTGTGCATATGTATGTCCCCATGCAGCCATACGCCCCTTCCTTCTTACTGAACAGGAAACTGCGGCGGCACCTGCTGGTACCCGAACCATCAAAGGCATTGGCGGAACCAAGGAATACCAATTTAAGATCCAGCTCTCGCTATACGATTGCACCGGTTGCGGAAACTGTATCGATGTATGTCCGGCAAAAACCAAGGCACTTGTATTCAAACCCTTTGAAACACAGCTCGAGGAATCTGCAAGGTGGATATACATGCATGAGAAAGTGGGATACAAGGATACAGTGGTTGACAAGAGCATGAATGTAAAGAACAGTCAGTTTGCCCAGCCTCTGTTTGAGTTCTCGGGTGCATGTGCCGGTTGCGGTGAAACTCCCTACATCAAGGCTATTACCCAGTTGTATGGCGACCGGATGATTGTATCTAATGCTACAGGCTGCTCCTCGATATACGGAGGTTCGGCTCCTGCCACACCATATACGGTAAATATTAAGGGAGAAGGCCCGGCCTGGGCTAACTCACTCTTTGAAGACAATGCTGAATATGGTTTTGGTATTGCGATAGGCTCAACCCAGTTGAGGAACCGTATAGCCCGGCTAATGAAAGAGGCTCTGGCTGAAGGTAAAGTCAATGGTGAAACAAAAGCTGCCTTCACTGAGTGGCTCGAAACAAAGGATATCGCCGGGACCTCAAGGGCCGCGAGCGAGAAAGTTGTATCAGCATGCGTGAAGGATGGATCGCCTGTTGCCAGGGAAATACTGGGTCTGAAAGACTATCTTGTTAAGAAGTCATTCTGGATATTCGGCGGTGACGGGTGGGCTTATGATATTGGCTTTGGCGGGCTCGACCACGTAATAGCGTCGGGTGCTGATGTGAATATTCTCGTAATGGATACCGAGGTGTACTCAAATACGGGCGGACAGGCATCGAAGGCAACACCGGTAGGTGCAGTTGCCAAGTTTGCTGCTGCAGGAAAGCAGATACGCAAGAAGGACCTGGGGCTGATGGCAATGACTTACGGTTACGTTTATGTTGCACAGGTTGACATGGGAGCCAACCAGAACCAATACTTCAAAACCATTAAGGAAGCTGAGGCATACCCGGGCCCTTCACTCATTATTGCCTATGCGCCGTGCATTGCTCACGGACTAAGGGATGGTATGGGTAAAACCCAGGCACAGGGTGATTTTGCTGTTCAGTCCGGATACTGGCATCTCTACAGGTTCAATCCTACGCTCGAAGCTGAAGGTAAAAACCCGTTCACTCTCGACTCTAAGGAGCCCGACTGGAGCAGATTCCAGGATTTCCTCCATTCTGAGGTAAGGTATACTTCACTGCTGAAGACCTTCCCGGAACAGGCTAAGGAACTTTTCAAGGTGGCAGAGGAGAATGCAAAATGGAGATACAACTCATATAAGAGACTTGCAGCAATGCAGTATTAATATGAGCGGAAATAAGCTGTGATGCCTTGTCTGAGGGATGATGGTGTCAGACAGAAACAAAAACGGTGCGGAGTAATGAATCCGCGCCGTTTGTTTTTTACCCTGAACATGGCCATACCTCGGTTTATTCTGATAAAGTTTGAACAGGTCGTTGCCCGGCGATTATTTCACAGCCATTTTTGCTAACTTTGCCATCTGATTCATCGCATGGGAAGACTGGTTGCAATAGACTATGGCAGAAAAAGATGCGGAGTCGCAGTAAGCGACCCGCTGCGTATTATTGCCACTCCTCTCGATACAATCAGAACACATGAGCTGGAGGCTTTTCTTCTCGCCTACTTCACACGGGAAAGTGTTGACGAATTTGTGGTGGGATACCCCAGAACCATGAACAATGAGCCGAGTGAAGCTGTTAAATATATCGATCCTTTCCTGGCCAGGCTCGCAAAACTGTTTCCCGGAACCAGAATTACAACCGTTGACGAACGGTTCTCGTCGAAATCGGCGATGCAGGCAATGATTGAAGGTGGAGTAAAGAAAAGTAAAAGAAGGGAAAAGGAGTTGGTTGACAGGATAAGTGCATCCATAATCCTTCAGGCATACATGAACAGAATAACAACACACTAGGCAGAAATGATTTATCCTGTAGTAGTATACGGACATCCGGTTTTAAGAAAGGTTGCAGAGGATATTGACAGGGATTATCCGGGGTTGCAGCAACTGGTGAGTGACATGTTTGAAACTATGTACCACGCTGATGGTGTGGGACTCGCAGCCCCACAGATTGGAAAACCGATTAGAGTATTTGTAGTTGACGGAACTCCTCTGGCAGAGGATGACTCCGAAATGGACGGATTCAAAATGGTATTCATTAACGCCAGAATAATTGAGAAGTCGGGCGAGATAGTGCCTATGACCGAGGGGTGCCTCAGCATACCGAATCTGCGTGAAGAGGTTAACAGGGAATCGTTCCTGAGGATGACATGGTACGACGGAGACTGGAATCCACGCGATGAGGTATTCACAGGGTACAAGGCGCGGGTAATTCAGCATGAATATGATCACCTCGACGGGGTAATGTTTACAGACAAGGTGAGTCCGCTTCGGCGGCGTCTGCTTCAGCGCAAACTGAGTGATATCAGTAAGGGAAAGTTTGAGGCTTCCTACAAAACCATAATTCCGGGCCAGCGCGTCAGATAATTTTCATAACTTTATGCAGTCATCGCTCATTACGTGCTGCATAAGGAGATACCATTCATAAGGTTTCTTGTGCCGCTTGGTGCCGGTATTCTTTCAGCCTACATGACTGAGGGAGGCATTGCAGTGGCATCGCTTCTCGCTGCAATCAGCCTGATACTGATCATAACTTTTCTGGCTTTTCCCGCTGCTTTTAAAAGGAACCTGTTATTCGGAATCATTCTTCAGACCTTCCTCTTCGCAGCCGGATTTTTGTTGTTAAGGCAGGAACTCTCGATGCCGGCTTACCTTGATGAACACAACAATGCTACCTATGTGTGCAGAATAAAGACGTACCCACTTAAGAAACCGGCCAGCTATGCTATAATGACTGAAATCATGGCAGTGAAGGGCCGTGAGGATACAGCTTTTACCGGTATCAGGGGAAACCTGCTGATTTACTACATTACTTCCGATAGCCTGGAACCACAATTTGTACCGGGTGATGTCATCAATGCTGATATAAAACCTGCGCAATTTACAAACAGGGGTAATCCGCTTGAGTTTGATTATGCCAGGTTCATGCTGAAAAAGGGAGCAAGGTATTATGCTTTCGTCCGACCCGAATTAATCACGGCAACTATCAGGGCCGAAAAGCATACCATCAGGGAAAAAGCACTGATTGCCGGCAGAAGAATTCTAATCCTGTACCATGAAATTGGATTAAACAGTCAGAATGCTGGTCTGCTTGCAGCTCTTACACTTGGTAACAAAGAGATGATTGATGAGGATTTGAAAGATGACTTTTCGAAGGCGGGTATTATGCATGTAATGGCAGTATCGGGGCTTCATGCGGGGGTTATAAGCTCATTTGTCTTCTCCATTCTCTTTTTCATGAGAGGCAGGCTGAACACTGTCAGGGTACTCTTATCAATTACAATCCTATGGGCATTTGCTTTTATTACCGGGCTTCCCCCTTCGGTTGAGCGGGCATCGCTCATGTTTACTTTCCTGCATGCCGGAAAACTGCTGAAAAGGCCCCCCAATAGTGTTAACTCAATCCTGGCGGCTGCATTTTTTATGTTAATATTCAAGCCGTCTGACCTCACTTCACTCAGTTTCCAGCTCTCCTTTTCGGCTGTATTATTTATTTCTGTCTTCTTCAGGAAGGCAGCCGGCATGGTTCGCACCGGAATCAAACCGTTAGACAGGTTGCTGCTGCTTGCAGTTGTCTCGGTGCTCGCTCAGGCCGGGACTCTTCCGTTTACACTCAATGCGTTCGGCATGTTTCCGGTTTGGTTCCTTCCTGCAAATATCATAATTATCCCAATGGCCTCATTGCTGATAATAGCCGCGTTCTGTTTGCTGCTGATCTCAGGATTTGGAACCATTGCCGGACTCGCAGCCAAAGTGGTTGACATGCTTGCTGGTTTTACCATTGAATGTGCCGGATGGCTGGGGGGCCTGCCTGGTTCGGGCAGTGAAACATCATCTATCCCGTGGCCCGAAACCATATTGCTGCTTATCTTCATGTGGAGCCTGATGCGATTCCTGGTTCCGGTAAAGAAAAGAAGACTGATTATGCCTGCTTTCGCATTCCTGCTTCTAATATCTGTTTCAGGCCTCAGACAGCATGCGCTGTCCAAAACTTCAGAAATAATAGTATACAACTCAACCGAGGGATTGGCGCTCGGACTAAGGAATGGCAGGGACCTGATGATACTGTCTGACACCATAGTATCAGCAACTCCTGCACTCAGGCATGCCTCAGCCCTTTCGCTTAACCCGATTTATGCAGGGAACATCCGGCATCCGGTTCTGATTAACCATTCAGGCTTGAGACTGATGGTGTCGGAGTATATTGACTATGTGTTACTTGAGGCCATAAATCCCGACATACTTGTTGTAAAGAGTCTGCCACGCAGCTTCAGACTGGAATTAAACGAACCGCCCGCTGCAATAGTTGTTACTTCAGGCAGGCCCGGCGTCTTAATGACTGCAGAGAGAAACAATGACTACCTTGTATCCTGTGTACATTATATCATGGAAGAAGGTGCCTGGGTGCTGAAAATGCCTGCTGTGGATTCGAAAAAGGACTAAAAAACTTGAAGAATACACAATTAAAGTATTAATTTGGTTCGCTTTTTGCGTCACTGAACGTCTATGAGAATTGTAATTGCCGGAGCCGGGGAGGTAGGTACTCACCTGGCAAAGATGTTATCGAACGATAATCACGAGATCATTCTGATTGATACTGAGGAACTCAGGCTAAAACCCATTGATTCCTCACTTGATGTGCTTACCTATCACGGGTCGGCAACATCTGTAAATATGCTTAGGGATACTCTCGGGAAGAACACCGACCTGTTCATTTCAGTAGCCCACTCAGAGGATACGAATATAACTGCAGCCATACTCGCCAAAAGACTTGGAGCCGAAAAAACCTTTGCCAGGATTAACAATATGGAGTACCTTGAGGAGAATACCCGCGAGTTTTTCCTAAGTCTCGGTATTGACAATATGATTTACCCTGAAATGATTGCCGCCAGGGAGGTTCTCGGGCTGTTGCATGAGACAGGCACTACCGAGTATATGGAGTTCTCGGGCGGTAAACTGATGCTTTATGTGCAGAAACTTGATGATAATGCTCCCATTATTAACAAAAGTCTGGAGGAAATAGCCGGGAGTTTTAAAACCCACAATTACAGGGCTGTTGCCATTAAGAGAGATGAAAAGACCATTATTCCCAGAGGTAATGAAAACTTTCGGGCCGGCGACCTTGCCTTCGTTGTAAGCACACCCGAAGGAATTGACGAGATGATGCTTTCTTCAGGCAGGGAGAATTTTGAAGCAAGAAGGATAATGATCCTCGGGGGCAGCAGGATAGGAAAGCTTGTAGCCGGGGAGATGCAGGGCGAGTGTGAGGTAAAACTCATTGACTACAACCTTGAGAAATGCCAGATACTTGCCGACCTGCTGGAGAATACGCTGGTAATCAATGGCGATGGACGTAACACGGAACTGCTTATGGAGGAGGGCATTACCCGGATGGATGCCTTCGTTGCCGTAACCGGGAACTCGGAAACAAATATTCTGTCGTGCCTCCTTGCCAAGAAGCTTGGAGTGAAGAAGACCATCGCTGAGGTTGAAAACATGGAGTACATCAGTCTTGCCGAGAACACCGGCATCGACACCATAATAAACAAAAAGATCTCTGCTGCCAGCCGAATCTTCATGCACACAACCAACCCCAACATAACAGAAATAAAGTGCATGACCGGAACAAACGCGGAAGCTATGGAATTCAGGGTTCCCGAAGGGGCACTTATAACTGAGGCACCGCTCAGGCTTATAGGATTCCCGAAAGATGCAATAGTTGGGGGGGGCATCAGGGGTGATGATTCATTTATTGCCACCGGAGACACCCAGATTCAGGCGGGCGACAGGGTACTGATATTCGCACTGCCTTCAGCCATGAGCAAGCTGGCCAAATACTTCAGCCGCAGGGATGATTAACTACCGTACCATAATAAGGGTCCTGGGTGCCCTGCTTATGCTCGAATCGGCGGTAATGATCCTTCCTCTGCTGGTATCATTTATTTACGGTGAAGGCACAGGATTCATGATCTTCGTCTCGGTTGCGGTTACCTTTCTTACCGGGTTCACAGCCCATGGGGTTTACCGCAAGGGAGAACTGTCTGTCGGCAGAAGGGAGGGTTTTATTATTGTAACCACCTCCTGGATATTGTTCTCTGCTTTCGGAACCCTGCCGTTCGTGCTTACGGGGTCAATACCATCGTTTACCGATGCCTTCTTCGAAACCATGTCGGGCTTCTCAACAACCGGAGCCACGATACTTACCGATATTGAAGCACTTCCGCACAGTGCCCTCTTCTGGAGAAGTATTATCCAGTGGATGGGAGGAATGGGAATCGTCGTACTTTCAATTGCTATTATAGGCGAGCTTAAGATTGGCAATTTCCAGCTCTTTTCAGCTGAGGTCCCCGGCGTAACCAAGGATAAGATACATCCCAGGGTTAAGGGGACTGCCAAAAGACTCTGGGCTATTTATGTAGCCCTTACCGTAACAGAGACATTACTTCTTCTGATTGGAGGAATGTCTCCATTCGACGCTATATGCCATTCCTTTACTACAATGGCGACGGGCGGATTCAGTACCCGGAATTTAAGCCTGGCTGCATTTGATTCTCTGTATATACATACAGTCGTTACAATCTTTATGTTTGTCGGCGGAATTAACTTCGCCCTTATCTACTTTGTTTTAAAGGGTAAGTTCAGTAAGTTGTTTGGAAATGATGAGTTCAGGTTCTATGTCAGCGTGGTGGTATTTTTCTCACTACTGGTAAGCCTGACACTTTGGATAGCAAATGACTACACCCCCGGAAAGGCCGCAGTGGAGGGAACATTCCAGGTTGTATCTATACTTACAACAACAGGGTTCACCAGTGTTGACTACCAGTTATGGGGGCACTTTCTTATTATGGTAGTGTTTATGCTGTGGTTCACAGGGGCATCGACCGGATCAACCAGTGGCGGGATCAAGATGCTGCGACTTCTTATTCTGACACGAAACGGCAGGCAGGAACTTCACAAACTAATCCATCCCAACGCTGTTCTGCCGGTAAGGATAAACGGTAAGGCGATTCCGGCTCACCTTATTCAGAACGTCCTCGCATTTGTTGTTTTCTATTTCATTATTCTTGCTGTGGGTGTTCTGGTAATGTCAATAATGGGTTACAATATCGACACAGCCTTTGGTGCCTCAGCTTCTGCATTGGGAAATATCGGTCCGGCAATTGGTGATGTTGGCCCGGCTTTTGACTTTGCCCATGTTCCCGCTTTCGGTAAATGGTTTCTCTCTTTTCTGATGCTTATTGGCAGGCTCGAACTGTTCACTGTGCTGATACTCTTCTCACGCACCTTCTATAAGAGCTGAAATCTTACAGCTCGAGCAGCCCCATACCCTGCCTCAGAATAACCGGTTCATCGCCGGTGCAGTCAACAATGGTTGAAGGTTCATTGTGTCCGTAACCCCCATCAACAACCAGATCGGCGAAATCGCGGTACTTTTCATATATCAGTTCAGGATCTGTGGTGTATTCTATTATCTCGTCCTGATCATGAATTGAAGTGGTCATAATCGGCCGTCCGAGTTCCCTTACTATCTCCAGGGCTATACTGTTTGCAGGTATCCTGATACCAACTGTTTTCTTCCTGTTGCGGAACATTTTGGGAATCTGATTATTGGCCTGAACTATAAATGTAAAGGGCCCGGGAAGATTCCGCTTAAGAAGCTTGAAGATATTATTATCGTGAACTACCGTGTATTCAGACAGCTGGCTCATATCATGAAAAATCAGCGACATATCGGGATTGTCGGGATTCATCCCCTTGAAACGGGCAATCTTCTCAATTGCCTTTATGGCATTCACATCGCACCCCATTGCATAAACTGTGTCAGTGGGATAAATGATTACACAACCCTTCTCGAGAGCCTCAACCACCTTTCTTATCTGCCGGGGGTTCGGATTTTCGTTGTATATCTTTATCAGCATAAATAAGTTGCCGGCAAAAATAGCCTAAATTGAATAAACAGCAAAACCACTGCTCCTGCCCTGTTATGGCTGGTGGCACACCGCATACCGCAAAAAAAAAGGGGTAAGCTACTTACATCGCACCGCTACAACCGCCTACCCTTGCTACCTTCCGGTCCTGGGGGAGTTCAGCAGGAGCTGATCGTATAAGACTTACCCTGTGCAAAGGTAAGAATTATGAGGTAAGCACCAAAACAACCGGTGAGATAATTTTACTGTGCAATTTGAACTATCTTTGCCTTATTCAGCCCCTTTTTTAAGGCTAAAGGCATGAATAGTAAAAATGAAATAATTGCGAAATGGACCTCTCCGTAATAATTCCCGTTTACAATGAAGACGAATCATTGCCCGAGCTGGAGCGCTGGATAGAAAAGGTGTGCGTCGATGGTCAGATCAGTTATGAAGCCATATTTATTGATGACGGCAGCAACGATAGTTCATGGAGTGTTATTGAGAAGTTATCGGCCAAAAACCATAGTGTTAAGGGCATAAGGTTCCGCAGGAATTACGGAAAGGCAGCTGCCCTGCACACCGGATTTGAGGCTGCTTCCGGAGATGTAGTGGTTACGATGGATGCCGACCTTCAGGACAGTCCTGATGAAATCCCCGGTCTTATCAGAATGATTAAGGAGGAGGGTTTTGATCTTGTATCGGGATGGAAAAGAAAGAGATACGATCCGTTTTTCAAGCGTATTACAAGCCGTTTCTACAACCGTACTGCCCGCTGGGCTTCCGGAATAAATCTACATGACTTTAACTGCGGACTTAAAGCCTATCGGAGCGAAGTTGTTAAGAGCATTGAGGTTTACGGTGAGATGCACAGGTACATTCCCATGCTTGCCAGGGAAGCCGGCTTCAGGAAGATTGGTGAGAAAGTGGTTGAACACCGGGCCAGAAAATACGGGGTGACTAAGTATGGCCTCGACAGGTTTGTGAAGGGTTATCTCGACCTGCTTACTATTGGCTTCATAACAAGGTTCGGAAAAAGCCCCATGCACCTTTTTGGCTCACTGGGAACAGTGATGTTTATTATAGGATTTGCCATGGCAGTGGTTGTAGGCGCCAATAAAATATACCATGTTACCCATAATCTGCGTGCTCCACTGGTCACCGACAGTCCATATTTCTACATAGCCCTCACTGCCATGGTAATGGGAACGCTGCTGTTTATGACGGGCTTCCTCGGAGAACTGATCAACCGAAACTCACCCGAGAGAAACAACTATATAATAAGGGATCGGGTAAACGCCTAGCTGCTGCCAGGCTGTTATAGAACTACCTCTCTGCAGACTTCAGGAGTCGGGTGATCGCATCGCTGAACTTTTCCCAGCCATACAGGGCCTTTTGTTCCCTGATGCCATCGGCAAACTGATTCGTAGGGTCTGCTGAATAGAATCGATCGATTGCCTCCCCAACTTTCCCGGCGACAGGTTCCGTTACATAACCGCACCTGCCGTCAGGAACCATTGAAGCCAGATTACCCACATCAGTAACAACCATTGGCTTGTTGAAATGGTATGCTATCTGGGTTACCCCGCTCTGGGTAGCAGAACGGTAAGGTTGGACAACCAGGTCGCAGGCGCTGAAGAAATACTTAACCTCGCCGTCATTGATAAAATGGTCGAAGAGTATTACATCCTCTTCCATGGAGTTCTTCTGAATTATTTCCCTGTACTTTTCATCGCTCTCATAGAATTCTCCTGCAACAACCAGTTTCACTTCTCCGCTTTTTCTTGTTTCGGAAGAGGCAAAGGCTTCGAGCAGAATATCGAGTCCCTTATAGGCCCTAATGAAACCGAAGAAGAGGATATATCTCTTTTCGCTTCCAAGTTGCAGGTAATTCAGTGAGACTTCCCTACCCGGATCATCACCGAAGTTGTCAAAAAGTGGATGAGGAGTTAGTGCGGCAGGCATTTCTGCATTGTAGCTGCGCAGGTCATCCAGTACCGTTTGCGACATTACAATTGCCCCGCTTACCGACCTGACAAAGTACCTGGTCAGCAGTTTGTCAAATGGTCTCCGCTCATGTGGTGTGACATTGTCGAAGATACACAAGACCGGAATCCGGCCCTTTCGTGATACCAACCGTGCAACCGTTCCAAGTACCGGCGCCAGAAACGGCAACCAGTAGCGGACAATTAACATATCGGGGCATTTTCGCCTGATATACCTGGCAGCATCTATCCAGCTGAATGGGTTTACCGAGTTAAGCTTTCTGACTATCCTGAGGTCAGTTGGGGGTTCTGCCTCAGAAAACTGGGTCTTGCCGGGAAAAAGGACTTTCGGGTACTGAACAGTAAAGGTTACCATTTCAACCTCATGCCCTTCGCTGACGAATTGCCTGGCCAGCCTCTCGTTGAAGGCTGCCAGGCCACCCCGGAAGGGATATGCCGGACCTGCTATAACTATCCTCATGACTTCAGATAATCTTCAAGATAGGCAAAGCGATCGGGTAGTTTACCACCTTCGGTAATTGTTGCCCTTCTGACCATATCCGATTCATTGCCCGCAAACAGGTCATGTAATACTGATCCCATAAGCTGCTTACCGAAATCACTTGATGCGTCGCGTGGCAGTTCACCGGGGAGGTTATCGATCGACATTACAGAAATGTTGGTTGGCCTGGTAAAAGCCGGCTCTTCCTTTCCGGTTTCGGGGTTATAACCGTAGAAAGGGTCGGCTATAGTCGTGGCCCTCAGAGTGGTTGGTATTGGTCCGTTGATATCGCAGCTGATATCTGCAATTACAGAGATCCTGAAATCGGGCCGTTTCGTCTCTTCCGCCGAAAAGAACTTCGGGCTTGCCGGATCCCAGAAATGACACGCAATGAGTATATCGGTTACGGCAGTGAATCTCAGAAAGTCAGACTCATATTCGCCGGGGTTCGCAACGAAATGTTTAAAGTCGAATGGTTTGCCATCACGGCGTTTAGTATAGTGCTGCGGACCTATCTGACAAAGAACGGGAACATCAAATTCCTTTGAAAGGAACTCTTCCGGCGACACCTGTACCAGGTCACATATTGCCAGGGTCTCCAGTGCACCGCCAGCCACCCTGCCCTCACCTGTTACCAGAATCTTCAGTCCGGGTTTAAGCTGTATCATTCTTAGCCCTGCCCACATCTCCTCCAGGTCGTGGCACTGATAGGCAGGTTTTAGTTTGAACCTGTTAGTCTTTATACCCCTGGCTCTCAAACCGTTGTATGCGCCTACAATTCCGGCCCATCTGCCGAAGGCAACAATTCTCGAGCCGTTGCTGTCGGTAATATACTCATAATCAATCAGTCTGATCTGCTTTTCAACCATATCCCTGAACATCTCCCTGTTATAGGGCTGCTGTTTGGTTACATGGGCAAAGAACATGTAAGTTTTGTCCGGGATGAACGTTCTTCTGTCAACCTCTTTAACGCCCAAAAGTATATCACATTTGCTGAGATCCTCCTTCAGGGGTATGCCGAGGTATTCGTATTCTTCATCAGAGTAACATCTGAAATCACTTGGCTGGACGTAGAATTCAATGTCTGGGTACGTATCCTGAAGTGCTGTTATCTGCGCAGGTGTCAGAGGCACTCGTCTGTCAGGAGGGTTTTTGGTCTCACGGAGTATACCAATACGTAAAGTCTTATCCATTGAACTGAGCTGTTTTGAGTTTCAGGGAGTGAAGGTAGCAATTTCCGGCCTGATTTTTGATCAGAAAAAGTATGAATTTGGACCGGAACGCCGGGAAATTCGTATATTTGCTGACCAATTTACGGGGCTGACATGGTTTTGACAGCAAGCCGGGGTGGTATGTAAGCATGCAGGGTGTGGTGGCGCAACCCCAACTGTGTCACGACCAACAAATGGCGAAAACAATTACGCTCTCGCAGCTTAACCGAATAAAGTAGGTAAGCCTTATTCCGGTACCAGGTACCGGAACGGGACGTCTCCCGGGAGGTTACGACCTTAGCCGGCCTGATACGGAGGCGCAGCAATTAAGGTATAGTCGGTAAAAGTCTCCGGTTTACCGGCGAAACAAAGGAGATAAGGACCGGTTCGGCTGTTCTGCACCTGGCCGGCCCCGACAATCAAGCAGGACTAAGCATGTAGAAAGCATATGGTCTCCTTGCCTGGACGCGGGTTCGACTCCCGCCAGCTCCACCGATCAAGCACAAAACAACCACCCCCGAAAGGGGGTTTTTGTTTTTGAAAAGACCCGTAGAAAGCTTGCTTTCTTAAGGGGATTTGAGAAAACAGAAGAACCATGCGCAGCATGGTGGTTGTTTTGTATTTGCAGTACTGGAGCTAAGGGACGGTGAGCGGAGCGAACACCCCCGCCCCAGAACCACCCCCGAAAGGGGGTTTTTGTTTTTGAAAAGACCCGTAGAAAGCTTGCTTTCTTAAGGGGATTTGAGAAAACAGAAGAACCATGCGCAGCATGGTGGTTGTTTTGTATTTGCAGTACTGGAG
>Ga0209835_1000373_pt1 | contig 29921 bp, 31 predicted proteins | sample LakKivwa52mmetaG_FD_184138 | JGI IMG/M metagenome (GOLD analysis project Ga0209835, IMG submission 184138) | Anoxic lake water microbial communities from Lake Kivu, Rwanda to study Microbial Dark Matter (Phase II) - Lake Kivu water 52m metaG... | ecosystem: Environmental > Aquatic > Freshwater >... | reverse complement strand
TCCCCTATTGCGACACAGTCCCTTGCGGGAGAGGGGAATGGTGAGGGAGAATGAACGCACTCGATTTTAGAGTTTCAGGTTTTCAATTTTCTGGGATTTCGGCGGGGATTAAGAAGAATGGAAAAAAGGATCTGGGTTTGATCTACTCCGAGGTTCCTGCCCGGGTGGCCGGAATCTTTACCACCAATGCAGTTAAAGCGGCTCCGGTTCAGGTGGGGATGGAACGGATCAAAAAAGGGGTCGGCCAGGCGATCATTATTAACAGCGGCAATGCCAATGCCTGCACGGGAAGTCAAGGGCTTAAGGATGCGCGAAAAATTTCTTCAATAGTGGCCAGAGGGTTGGGGATCGATGAAAAACTGGTCTTTCCTTCTTCCACGGGGGTCATCGGAGTTCCACTTCCGCTAAGAAAATTTGAAGATCGAGTTCCAAAACTAATTCAATCCCTTTCTCCGGATGGATGGATGAACACCGTTGAAGCCATCATGACTACGGACGCTTTCCCGAAGATTGAAGCTGCCTACTGCCGTCTAAGAGGCAAAACCGTTAAATTATGCGGAATGGTGAAAGGGGCGGGGATGATCCGGCCAAACATGGCGACAATGCTTTCCTTCCTTGTCACCGATGCCGATATTAAAGCCTCCCTTCTTCAGAAGATGCTTAAGAAGGCCGCAGAGGTTTCTTACAATAGCATCACGGTTGACGGAGATACCAGCACCAATGACACGGTCCTCATTTTAGCAAATGGGATGTCAGGGCATCCTGTGCTCACTCATATGGACCGTGACGGAGAAGCATTCCAGGAAATGCTAAGCAAGGTATGCGGTAATCTGGCAAAGAGCGTGGTCAAGGACGGAGAGGGGGCGACCAAGTTTGTTGAAGTTCTTGTAACAGGAGCAAAAAACAGGGAGGATGCGAAGAAAGCCGCGTATGCGATCGCTCATTCTCCATTAGTGAAAACCGCCTTCTTCGGAGAAGACGCCAACTGGGGAAGAATCCTCTGCGCCCTGGGCCATTCCGGCGCCCGGATTCATCCCGACCGAGTTGATGTTTTGTTCAATCGGTATCCCATTGTTAAAAATGGGATGGGTGTGGGTGGACGGCTTGAAGAGAAGGCGGGAAAAGTCCTTAAGGAAAAATCCTTTAGAGTTACCGTCAACCTCCGCCAGGGGAAAGGAGCCTATGTGCTCTTCACAACCGATCTCTCCACCGAATACATCAAAATCAACGCCTCCTACCGCTCTTAGAAACAAAAATGGAAAGATGGGGACAATCAGAGGTTGACAGAAGGATACACCCTCTATCAGGTGTAAGCCATAAATACACCTTATTTAGGGTGTAAATGGATGATAATGGTGATCTGTATTCCCACAACCCTCTCATCTGGTGTGGGAGAGGGAAGGGGTAAGGAGGGAACAGCACTTTTCATCCCCCACTTTTGAAAAGGGGGGCGAGGGGGGATTTGAGAGGTAAAGGGGAGGGGGCTGAAAGAAAATAATAAGTGAATGGATTGAACTAAGTCCCGCTGATTCTTTCAATCTTGAGTTCTCATTGACAAAAAGCATGTGAACGGATAGGATTTTTATAAATAACCGGAATAACAATCGTTAGCCGGATACAGACGCATGGCAAAATACAACCCCCGGAAGATTTACGGCTCATGGAGTGACGGATATGTTCTTGATCTGCATTCCACGGGCAGCACCTATATCGGAGATAATGAATTCGGCCATCCGCAGTTCGAGACACACCGGACCGAAATCGGTGAGCTACTCTTCCGGCTGAAGTATCGTTCCGACGAAAAAGCATTGATTGAACTTATCGAAACCGCCAGCAGTTTCATCATAAAATGGGGCGTGAAACCGTCGATTATTGTTCCTGTACCACCGACGAGAGCGTACCGAAGACTGCAGCCTGTCACTCGCCTTGCAGACGAACTTGGTGCCCGACTGAAGATACCCACGGCGCATGATGCCATCCGAAAGCAGAAACAATTCGCAGAATTGAAGAATGTGTACGATGGTGAAGAACGACGGAAGCTCCTCGAAGGAGCCTTTAGTGTCAACTCTTCGCGGGTAAAGGACCATCGCGTCTTGCTGGTGGATGACCTCTACCGATCAGGGGCAACTATGAATGCGATTGCCGGCGTGTTGCTTGGTTCGGGCGCTACTGCTGTCTTTGCGTTTGCTTTCACCCAAACCAGGAGCCGGGCATGAACAAGGTGTTTGTTGGAGGTTCTCGCCGGATCAGTCGACTCAACGGTGAGTTTCGTAAACGGCTTGAGCAGATTGTCGAAAAGCAGCTTGCCATCTTGGTGGGTGATGCGAACGGTTCTGACAAGGCTATCCAAAATTTCTTTCGGGAACGCAACTACCGCAACGTCGTGGTGTTCTGTACAGAGGGACACTGTCGGAATAACCTCGGTCAGTGGCCCGTAAGACCCATCAACCCCCCTCATCACACGCGTGATTTCGAGTATTTCACCACAAAGGACGCTGCCATGGCCCGCGAGGCCGATTATGGTCTCATGCTCTGGGATGGTAACAGTGTAGGCACGCTCGTCAATGTGGCCCGGTTGGTGGCGTTCCGCAGACCCGTCGTTGTATACATCAGCCCGCAACGCCGCTTCCTTACGCTGAAGTCCCGCGCGGATCTCGCTGTTTTGCTTGCTTCATGCCCAACGGCAGTGCGATCGCGCGTAGGCGAATACATCGCGCAACATGCTCCCGAGTTTACGCAACCAAGCATGTTCCATACCGGCTAACCCGGCCATGGAGACTGACGCCAAGGGATGGCACGGCCTACCACCTAACTAAAGCTTCTACCTTTGTGATCCCACGTCCACGAAGGACACAATATGCAAAGAGATAGGTACTGAATACTTTGAGAGCTGCCTAACCGAATGCAGGGATGGTTTCTGCATCCCAAAGAGGAAGCATGCGATTAAGAACCCTGAAGTGATTGCCGCCATTATAAAGAAAGCTCATCAAAACGGACGAACAAGCGCCACCCTAAGTAAAATAGTCAAGAATGTCATCGCCTTGAAGTCCCGCTAAGTCTTTGTCAAAAAACCTTGGGATCAAAGCTAAATTATACGATGTCACTACGGGGTCAAACCTTCAAAGTTCGATTAGGTACAAAGGGGGTCATCTGCATAAAGGTGGGCCCTGTCTTTTTTATAGGTGGTAGGGAGATAGGGGAATATATTTAAAAAATCATTGCAAAATGATCAATGTAAAATTATCAATTAGCAATATCAAAACTAATACCCCCCAAAGTGCTAATTTTTCAATGCCAATTTTATGTTTTGCATTGATTACTTACCCAGGGTTCCTTTTTGTCGAAGGGGTTTTAATAAGAAGTCGAGGCCGTTCAGAATATCGGTTACCACCAGGTCCGCCCTTTTGAGTGTTTCTCCGGAGGCTCCTTCTCTGCCGATGACACAGATACTGAACCCAGCTTCCTCTAACATCGGAGCGTCGTCAACCCCATTTCCAATGGCAACTGTTCTCTCTGGGCCCAATTTCCTCAAGAGGTCCAATTTTTCCCTAGAAGCATCTCCTTCTGTAAAGAAAAGAATTTCGGCCTTCAACTTCCTCAATTTCTCTTCTATTTTTTCTCTTTCACCTTTTGTTAGGATATAGACAGATATTCGTTTGGCAAGAAGGTTGATCTTATCCTTTGCCTTCGGATGGACCCTTCCGTCAGAGGCAAGGGTTCCTTCGTAATCGATCAGAAGGTGTTCAATATCTATGGGTGGTTGTCCGGGTCTTTGAATGGTGATCATCGTTCTTTAACCTATTAGAAAATAAGGAGTACGTTCAACGGCAATGGCAACGAGGCCCGTATCGTTCATAAAAGGCTACGTTTGTCGTCTCTTATTTCCTTGCACGTTACCTTAACCGATAACCGAAACGGGCTTCGTAACCCTTACCCAACTCCCCTGGGGATTATAAAGAGCACGTTGCCGCATTACTTCATAAAGAATCATTCCTCCTGAGACGGAGGCATTGAAGGAAGAGACAGGGCCCTTCATCGGGATCGAGAAGAGGCGATCACACTTCTTCCTGACCAGGGGTCTGATCCCTTTTCCCTCGGCGCCGATGACGATGGCAAGATCTATATTAAGGTCGAGATCATAAAGCCTATCCTTTGCTTCTCCTGAGGCGCCGTAGACCCAGATCCCTTCTTTCTTTAAACGGTCGATCGTCGTTGCAATATTGACGACTCGCACAACGGGCAGATGGGCGCTGGCTCCTGCAGAGGCTTTGATAACAACAGGAGTGATTCCGACCGCCCTATCTTTTGGGATGATCATTGCATGAGCTCCGCATCCGAGAGAGGTTCGGATCAGGGCTCCCAAATTTTGCGGATCCTGAATTCCGTCAAGGATGAGAAAAAGGGTTTTTGTCCCTTGCTGTTTCGGCCAGGCAAGAACCTCTTCCAGGTCCGCATAGGAAGTTTCTTCAACGATACCGATGATGTTCTGATGGAGGCCTCCCTTCACCATTTGATCAAGAGTTTCTCTATCCGAAAAGGCAAGGGGAACATTCCTTTTTTGAGCAAGATCGAGAATCGTCTGGAGGGAAGGGGAGGGGTTCCGGGAAGAAACCAAAATCCTCTGAAAGCGAAAGGAGGATGATGTTAAAGCTTCCCTGACAGGATGGATGCCGTAAATGATTGGGGACATAATTTAAAGAAAAATTCGAAGCACGAAATCCGAAGCACGAAACAATTTCAAATGACCAAATTTCAAATGTTCCAAACAAAAGAGTTTAGGGATTTCATATTTAAGAGATATCTTCAACAATCCTTTGGACGGCTTCGATGGGGTCTTTGGCTTCCTTGATGGGGCGACCGATCACAAGGTAATCTGCTCCGGCTTCGATCGCTTCTCTCGGAGTGAGCGTTCTCTTCTGGTCATCTTTTTTGTCAGAAGGGTGACGAATGCCCGGCGTGACGATCAGAAACTTGCCCCCGCATTGCTGGCGGATGATCCCTATTTCTTGAGGAGAAGCCACGACTCCATCCATTCCCGCCTTCTGTGCAAGGGAGGCAAGGCGCCCCACCTCATCTCCAATCGGGCCCTGAACTCCCACCTCCTTCAAAGTTTCCTCATCCACGCTGGTGAGGATCGTCACCGCAAGGATGATGGGCCTCGGGATGGCAAGGCTTTTTGCCACCGCTCTGGAAGCCTCAACGGTCTTTCTCATCATCTCAAAACCTCCCAGGGCATGGAGGTTGAACATAGCCACCTGGTGCTTCGTAGCCTCCTCTCCTGCCTTTGCCACAGTATTTGGAATATCATGATATTTGAGATCGAGAAAGACCTTCTGTCCCTTCTGGCAGATCATATCAATCACTTTTGGCCCGGAGTGGGTGAAGAGCTGTTTTCCCACCTTAAAGATGCCCACGCGGTCTTTTAGAAGGGCGACCCAATGCTGGGCCTCATGGAAATGCTCCACATCAAGGGCAAAGATGATTCTGTCTTTGGGGCTGGCCGGGGTTATTGGATTCATCTCATGCTTCCTTATAGTTTGAAATCTATCACATTCGGTTTTTCTTTACAAGCAGTTCCTTCCCTGGTATTATCCAGAGCATTTAATAGTTTGTTTTTTGTAGAGCAAGGCTTCAGCCTTGCTTTAAGCAGGCCTAAAGGCCTGCGCTACGTTCCCTAATTTCATAGATGCAAAATATAATGCTCCCCTTAATGTGAATGACCGAGAGATGGAAAATCAGGACATCAGGGAAGAAAATCGAAGGATTCGGTTTTTAAGGTTTTTGGTTGACCTTTCCATTCAGTCCATTCAGGAGAACGACCTCTCGCTCGAAGAGGCGTTGGGATTAGTGGAAGAGGCGAAGAGGGCGGCCCTGAACCTTTTTCCCGGAAAAGAATTGGCCTTTGAATTGATCTACCGGCCGAGGTTTCAGAGGGTCATCGAGGCGAGGTTCAGAACATCTCTTCCCTCTCCCTCAGAGGCTGTATCGTAATCCTATTTTGATGGTAGTCGCAGGCTTTAGCCTGCGTTCAACTCATTGATTTTATTGAAACCGCCCGCAACCTAAAGGGTGCGACTACCCATTATGACACAGTCTTTCAGGGGAGAGGGGAAGGTCGCTTCGACTCGCAACCGAGGTGAGGGGCCATCTCCGCCTTGATCATCTCCTCAATCTTAGAGATAGCCTCCACTTTCTTCACCAGGAGGATTTCCCCTGTCTTCCTTTTCTTGATTTCAACCAGACCCTTCTTCAAATTCTTCTCTCCGAGAGTTACCCTCAACGGAATTCCGATCAGGTCAGCATCTTTAAACTTCACGCCAGGGGTTTCTTCCCTGTCATCAAAAAGGACTTCGACTCCCTGGTCCAGGAGGGTCTGGTAGAGTTCTTCAGCCGTCTCCCGGATGAGATCAACCTTCATATTCACTGGAAGGACCATCACCTGGAAGGGGGCGATGGGCATGGGGAAGATGATTCCATTTTCATCATAATATTGCTCGATGGCGGAAGCCACTGTCCTTCCGACGCCGATGCCGTAACATCCCATGACAATCTCTTTTTCCACCCCTTTATCATCGAGATAGGTTGCGCCTAAAACCTTGCTATACTTTGTGCCGAGTTTGAATGTGTGACCCACCTCAATGCCCTTATCCAGCCGGGTCTCTTCTCCGCAGAGAGGGCAGAGGTCTCCGGGAGCAAATCTCCTCAGATCGACGAAGCGGGTGACCTGAAAATCCCTGCCCGTATTAACCTGGATGAAATGGCAGTCTTTCTCATTTGCGCCGGTCACAAAATCGGCCATGGCCCGGATGTCGAAATCGGCAAAGATGGAGATGGAAAGACCCATCGGACCGGCAAACCCTTTTGGAGAACGGGAGACCTTCTCCACGGTCTCCTCATCGGCTAATTGAAGTTCACCCGTTCCAAGAGCGATTTTCAGTTTCTTCTCGCTCATCTCATGGTCCCCCCGGACCAGGGCGGCCACCGGGCCCTTATCCGAAACAAAGATGAGCGTTTTTACGAGATCAGCGGCTGAGACATTAAGAAATTGAGCGACCTCTTCCACGGTTCGCTGATCCGGGGTTAACACCTTTTGAATCGGCTTGAAGGTTTTTGGATCAGGAGAAGGAGTTTCTGTTTTCGATCGCTTGAACTCCGCCCTTTCAATGTTTGCGGCATATGAACATTTGGCGCAGCTTACGATCGTCTCCTCTCCGGTCTCCGCAAGAACCATAAATTCGTGAGAATAGGTTCCGCCGATGAGGCCGGATTCAGCTTCGACAACCCTGAATTTCAACCCGCACCTCGTAAAGATTCGGTTATAGGCATCAACCATCTTGCGATAGCTTATCTCTTCACCTTTATCATCCGCATCGAAACTGTAGGCATCTTTCATGATGAATTCACGGGCACGCATCACCCCGAAACGGGGCCGGATCTCATCCCTGAACTTGGTCTGAATCTGATAGAGGTTGATGGGCATCTGGCGGTAGGAGCGGATCTCCCTGCGCGCAATATCCGTAATGACCTCCTCATGAGTCGGTCCGAGGCAGGAGTCCCGATTGTGGCGGTCTTTGAACCTTCCCAATTCTTTTCCATATTCCTCCCACCGGTGGCTTTCCTGCCAGAGCTCTGCAGGCTGGACCATGGGAAGCAGGACCTCGATGGCTCCGGCCCGATTCATCTCTTCACGGATGATCGCCTCCACCTTTCGGATGGATCGCAGGCCAAAAGGCAGATAAGAATAGATGCCTGAGGTCAGTTTACGGATCATCCCTGCGCGGAGCATCAACTGATGGCTCGGGACTTCCGCCTCGGAAGGGACCTCCTTCAAGGTGGGAAGGAGATATTTCGAATAACGCATCTACATTCCTCCTCATTAAACTCGCCTCCTAATGAAAGAGACGACTCATTATTGTGAATCATCAATCGTATTGAAATCGTAAAAAGTCTAAAAAACCGGGAAAGTGTCATGCTTGGTTCAGCATCTCGTTTTGTCTGGAGGGTGAGATCCTGAAACGAGTTCAGGATGACAGAATTGGAACTTTTTACGAGATCATCAATCGTGTTATTTACCTTCTTGATCTTTTTTTCAATTTAGGATATAGAAAATTCCCCATGAAACGATTCGCTCCCACAGAAGGGCTGACCTTTTTCTTCCTCATCGGCCTCTTCCTTTTAACGCTCTTCTTCCGGGGGCAGATCCCGCTCTGGCGGTCCCAGCTTCTCTTCTATACCCTGCTCTTCGGTCTTCTATTTGTATTAAAGATATCCTCCGATCGAAAAGGATCAGGAGGGACCGGAGGATTATTAAACGATTTTTCCCCTGTTGCCTTCATCATTATGATCTACCAATCCCTTGGCAATATGATTCAGCATCTTCAACCCGATATCGATCCCCATCTGATCCGGATTGACTTTCTTCTTTTTGGCGCTCATCCGACCGTCTGGATGGAACGATGGATCACTCCCTGGTTCACAGACCTCATGTCGCTTGCCTATATCAGTTATTATTTCCTTCCTGTCATCCTCGCTGTCACGCTCTACCTGAAGGGACGAAAAGAAGAGTTTCGTCAAACGATGTTTATCCTCACCTTCGGGTATTATCTTTCATTTATCGGCTATATCCTCTTTCCTGCGATCGGGCCTCGATTCACCCAGATCCATCTCTATTCCGTTCCGCTGGAAGGAAGCTTTTTTAGCGACTTCGTCAGAGACCTTTTAAATGCCATAGAGCATAACAAGCGGGACTGCATGCCCAGCGGGCATACTCAGATTGCCCTCATGGTCGTCTTTCTTGCCCGTCGCTATGAAAAGACCATCTTCTATCTCTTTCTTCCTATCGTGTGCGGCCTGATTCTCTCAACCCTCTACCTGCGATACCACTATGTCATCGACCTGATCGCCGGAACCGCATTGGCCATAGGGTGTGTGCTCATCGTGCCCAGCCTTTATAGAATGTGGAAGGTGGAAAGTAGAAAGTAGACGGATAGGTCCATTGACCACATTCCACTCTCGACCTTCCACTATCAAATCTGTTTTTCATAGATCCGATAAGTTTTATACCTCCTTCCTCCCATGGCTTCAATGCCGTGCTGCATCAGGAGGTTATTCTCAAGAATCCATGAGCATTCCCCCTGCGGATATCCCTTTTGCGTCCCCCTCTTAAAGATTTCGATATAAAGGAGCCCTTCCACGCCCTTTTTCTGAAAGGCATGTTTCACTCCAAGAAGCATGATCCGGACAGTATTGATCTTCCTTGAAAAGTAGAGAAACTTGATCGACCCCAGGAGCCCCAGTTTTCCGTTGAGGTGTTTGAGGACAACATTATAGTCCGGAAGGGCAGCCGAAAAGCCAACAGGCGTATCTCCATGGTAGGCAAAGAGGACGAGATCGGGAACGATGATCGGTTTAAGGTTTTTTGCCAGATCGTCAATCTCCTCATCGGTCATCGGAACAAATCCCCAGTTCTTGCTCCAGGAGTTATTGTAAACGTCCTTGATGATCTTTACTTCTTCGTCAAATTTACGGAGATTTAACGGCCGTACAGAGAGCTGGGGTTCTCTTTTCAATATCCGGCCCGTGATGCGGTCGAGGCGGTCGTAGTTAAAGAGATCTTTTTGGAGCCAGTAGGCATAGAGGTCCATCGCCTTCTTGAGACCCCAACCCTCAATCAGGGCAGGGTAGTAAGGAGGGTTATAGGGCATCATCAGGCAGGGAGGAGAGTCGAAGGCATCGATCAGGAGGCCGCATTCATCATTCGTGGAAGGATTCATGGGGCCTGCCATCTTCTCCATCCCTCGTTCCCTGAGCCATTTCGCCACAGAGGAAAGAAGCAGATCGGCCACTTCACTGTCATCCACCGACTCAAAGAAACCGAAGAATCCGAGCTTCTCCTGATGAAACTCGATATAATGGCGATCGATGATGCCTGCAATCCTTCCCACAATCTCCTCTTCACGACGGACAAGGTAGAGGATCATTTCCGCATGGGCGAGAAAGGGGGAGTCCGGGCTGAATTTCTGGAGCTGGTCCTTAATGAGAGGCGGGACCCAATAGGGATTCCCCGGATAGATTTTCCAGGGGAATCGGATGAAGGCCATGAGATCGCGGCGGTTTTTAACCTCCTGGAGAGTGAGTTTCGATGTTGTCATATCGTGTGGCTGGGTCAGATCAAGCCCATCTGCTTCCCGACCTTGTTGAAGGCCTCAAGGACTCGATCGAGCTGTTCCTCCGTATGGGTCGCCATGTAACTCGTTCTGAGAAGTTCTCTCCCGGGAGGAACTGCGGGGCTTGCGACCGGATTGACGAAGATTCCATTCTCAAAGAGGAGCCTGCACATTCCAAAGACCTTCATGGTATCACCGATGATGATCGGAATGATGGGCGTCTCACTCGTTCCTGTATCAAACCCCAGATCCTTATAACCCTGAAGCATCTTCCTCGTATTTTTCCAGAGCTGCGCTAAGAGCTGAGGCTGTTCCTCAATGATGTCCAGGGCCGTGCTCACGGAGGCGACCAGCGCAGGCGGAAGGCTGGCGCTGAAGATCATGGAGCGGCCTGTATGTTTGATAAAATTGATTACCTCCCGCGAACCAACAACAAATCCTCCGATAGCGGCAAGCGACTTGCTATAGGTTCCCATGATGATATCGACGTCATTTTCCAGCTTGAAATGTTCTGCCGTGCCTCTCCCTCCCTCTCCGAGAACTCCAACGCCATGGGCGTCATCCACCATAACTCTGGCGCCATAAGCCTTGGCCAATTTGATAATCTGTGGCAGATCGGCAATATCACCCTCCATGCTGAAGACGCCATCCACAATGATCAGTTTTCCGTTATTCTTCGTCCCTTCCAGAACCCTTTCAAGGTCCTTCATGTCATTGTGGCGAAACTTCTTCACCTTACCGAAGGAAAGACGACATCCATCGATGATGCTGGCATGATCATATTTATCGATGATGGCCACATCATTTCTTCCCACCAGGGCGGAGATGGCGCCCAAATTGGTCTGATAGCCTGTCGCAAAGACGAGGGCGGCCTCCTTCCGAAAAAAGCGAGCCAACTTGGTTTCCAGCTCCTCATGGATTTGGAGATTCCCGTTGAGAAAGCGTGAACCAGCACAGCCGCTTCCATATTTTTCAACCGCCTTAATAGCAGATTCCTTCACCCTTGGGTGAGTGGTCAGGCCGAGGTAGTTGTTGGAACCGGCCATGATCACCCGTCTTCCGTTGACCATGACCTCGGAATCCTGGGCGGATTCGAGCTTTCGAAAGAAAAAGTAGTTGCCGCTATCATAGACCTCTCGAACCTGTTGATTAACCTTCACACATTTTTCAAAGACATCCATACCCCACCTCTTTGGATTGTTTCAGGTTTATCCCCACCGGGGGAAAAAAGCATTATAACCAATTCTCTCTTAAATACCACTCATAAGTGATTTTTATCCCTTCCGCAAGGGAGAAGCGGGGTTTAAAACCCAGAAGCGTTTTGGCCCTCGAGATATCGCACAGCCAATTCTTCTGAACCATCTCTTCCACCTTGCCTTTATTGATCAGGGGAGGGCTGCCGGAAAACATCGAAATAAATTCAGAAAAGGAGGCGATTCCGGAAATGGCCCACCCCGGAATATGAATTCGGTAAGCATGGATACCCATCGCCTTTTCGAACAGGTCGCCAATTTGATCAAGACGATAATCCTGGCCATCCGACAAAAAGAAGATTTCTCCATCACACCCTCCTGAACCCGAAGCCAGAAGCAGTCCCTGGATAATATCCTCAACATAGCAGAAGCTGATGTGCTGTTCTTCCTTGGAGAAACTGGGTTTGATCCTTTTGGAAAGGATCTTAAAGAAGGTATAGATATCCCTGTCCCTTGGCCCGTAGACTGCGGAAGGCCGGAGGATAATGAGAGGAATTTGATGGACATGTTCCAGGCAGAACTCTTCTCCCCTCCTTTTGCTCCTACCATAGGGGGAGACGGGATTGCAGGCATCTGATTCCTTCTTTTTGCCTTCTTCTTGACAGGGACCCGCGGCAGCCTGGCTTGAGAGGTAGATAAATTTCTGCAGATTGGGGTTCTTTGAAAGGCAGGCTTGGATCAGGTTCTCTGTTCCGTTTGCATTGACTTCAAAGTATACCTCCTCTTTGAGGGCCCGGGTCACACCTGCCAGATGGAAGACCTGATCGACTCCTTTTACGGCTTCCTGCAAAGAGGTTTTGTCACTGCAATCACCATCCGCCAGTTCGATGGGAAGGTCTCTTAACCATTTTAAATCACTTCTATTCCGGACAAGGCATCGAACCTCATCGCCTCTGTTGAGTAGAGTCTCAGCCAGATGGCTTCCGATAAATCCCGTGCCCCCGGTGACCAGTGTTTTCAGATGAATTAACCCCCGGATTAAATTTCCCAAAATTTTATCTGTTTTTATGAAATTGTCAAGAAAATTGGAATGTTATCCCGCCCCGCCCCCTCCACCTTCAAGGGGGAGGTTGGGAGGGGGATGGGTTATCTTTATCTATAGGAGTAATACCCAATAGTATCATCTGTGAAAAGAAGCAATAAGGTTTACTGCTCCATTAAAAAGGGCCCGATTTGGAGATGCGGCAGGGGATGGCTCGCAGGGGGGTGGAACCGATAGCGGGTTCATAAGGAGGGTTGTTACTTGTAAGAACATTTAGGTTCGATTCCTTCCAACCACTCAGTTCGAGGTCCTTTCGCTCTGGAAACCACCAGCCGAAACTGACGATAATGACGCGAGGGTCGATCTCGCTGTTAAGTTTTGCCTTCTGGTGGATCGTTCCCCTCTCCGTTTCGACAGCGACCCAGTCTCCCTCTTCAATGCCCGATTGTGATGCAGTGTCAGGATGAAGGAGAAGAACAGGATCCGGTGAGAGTTTTCGGAGGGATGGGATATTCCGGTAAGCCGAATGGAAGAAGAAAGGGTCTTTGGCAGAGGTGAAGATGAGCGGATACTCTTTAAGCGATTCTCCGGGAGCTCCCGGAATAGCCAGAGGACAGGGAAGAGGTTCGTATCCCCATCCTTTCAATTGTTCGGAGTAGATTTCAATCTTTCCCGAAGGGGTTAAAAATCCCTTCTTTTCATAGGAGCGATATTCCCACTTTCCCTTTAATAGGCCGATACCCTTGAAGTCGTCATAAGTCATTCCCGCGGGTTTGAGAATCTCGTCAAGACATTCCCCGATGTCGTTCCAGAAATATTGACCAAGGCCGGCTCTTTTTCCCAATTCATTTAAAATCCTCGAATCGGACCAACACTCGCCGACGGGTTCAACAATCTTTGGCCTGGCCAGAATAAATCCATGAGGAAGACCGAAATGACCGATGTCGTCGAATTCAAAGTTGGTGGCCGCAGGCAGGACAATATCAGCTAATTGGGCCGTGGGGGTTAAAAAAATCTCTGAGACGGCTAAAAAGTCCAACTTTTTCAGAGCCTCGAAGGTCTCTTTTGAATTGGCATAACTTAGGAGGGGATTTCCACCCTGGAGGTACATCATTCGGATGGGATGAGGCTTTCCGGTCAGAATGGCCTTTATGGTCAACTGAGAGGGGACAAAACCCATCATCGTTGCCAAGCGGAATTCCGGACTCAGAATCTTCTCTTTCTTTTCCGGGAATTTCTTGATCTGGACCAATTCTCCTGGCCTCATCACAGCCGGTCCAACACGGTTCACATTCCCGCCAGGGATGTCGAGATTTCCTGTGATCGCCATCAGGATGAGCAGAGCCCTCGAACACTGGAAGCTATTGATATTGTGTTCGATTGCGTTTCCCCACTGGAGAGAGGCAGGTTTGGTCTGGGAGTAAAGCCGGGCCGCCTCAATGATCCGCTCCTTTGAGACCCATGTGATTTCAGAAACTTTATCAAGAGGATAATGCCGGAGAAGGTCTTTCAGTTCCGGAAAGCCTTTTGTCCAGTTTTCCACAAAAGCTTTTTCATAGAGTTCTTCATCAACGATGGCCCTGAGCATTCCCAGCGCTAAAAATAGGTCTGTGCCAGGCCTGGGTTGTATCCAGAGATCCGCCCTGGAGGCGACCCCTGTCTTTCTTGGATCGATGACGATCAGTTTTGCTCCGCGATCCAGAGCCCTTTTCAACTGCGAGCCTATAATCCCCTCCTCGTTCGTCTGAAAGAGGTTGCTTCCCCAGACCAAAACGCAGGCCGGAGGGTGAGCAAAGTCAGGAACCGGAAAGAAGCCACAGGTAAGCGTGGAGGCGGTTTCCCTTGGCATATGGCAGATGTTGCCAGGCGTGGAGATATTCGGGATGCGGAGAAGGTTTGCCAGCCGAATCAGCAGGAAGAGTTCCAGGCCCTTGGGCGTTCCCTGTGCAAAAGCAATGGCTTCCGGGCCTGAGCGTTCGATGCTCTCATTGATCTTATTGACGATCGTCTCAAGCGCCTCGTCCCAGGAGATGCGGGCCCATTTTCCCTCTCCCCTGTTGCCCATCCTCTTCATGGGATACGTGAGTCGGTCGGGATGGTTCAGCCTTTCGATCTGTGCAACGCCTTTGGCGCAGATCGTTCCCCGGTTGAGGGGGCAATCCGGGTCGCCTTCGATCTTTTGAACTCTTCCGCCCTCGACATGAGCAAGAATTCCGCACCCCCCATGATCCATCCTCGCACAATAGGTTTTAACGATCATCTTCCATCCTCCTGGCGTATGGTTTTTATTAACATTCCAAAGGCTGGTTTACAATATGAAGCGGCCGCGCAGGTTCAATTTTTAAAAAGAATGGAGTTTCAAATTGGGGATTTGGGTGAAGTGGTTGTCGAGGGTGTAGATGGAAAGGTCATTTTCAACGGCGATGGTGGCAATAAAAATATCGGACAGGGGCAGACTGACTCCATGCTTTTTCAGCGAGAGAGAAACCTCTGCAGCGCTTCGCCATAGTTGTTGGGTCATCTCAAAATACGGAAGGGTTGCCAAGATGCTTAAGATTTTATTTTTTTCACCTTCTGACTTTATTCCCTGGAGGAGCTCGAACATTACCACTCCGCATGTACAGACGGCATTTTCTGTAAGGAGCATTTCAATGAGGTCTGCAACTTTTGACTTTCCCCTGAAAAATTCAATCCAGACGGTTGTGTCAGCTAATGTTCTATTTTCCAAGGAGCTTCTCCCTCTTTTTTTGGGCTTTCATTTCAAGTTCTTCCTCTTTTTCCCAATCGTAGTCGATTTGGACCTTTCCTTTAAGAGCAATCAGTTCTTTGATTTTTTTCTGTTTGATGAATTCCTCCATGGCTGTAGTTATGGCCTTGGTTTTTGATTTTTCACCCGAAAGCTTTTGCACTTCTGAGATGAGATCATCAGGTATGTTTAATGTTGCACGCATAAATCGCACCTCCCTTATATGATGTTATTATATGCTAAAATATTGATATGTCAAGAGTGTTTTTAGAGAATTTAAAAAAGTCAAAAAATCTCTGATTTCACCGGTTAAGGACAGATTACACCGAATAGAAATGCATTGATAAATAAAGCTATCCCAAATTTAACTTGTTTTGCCGTTGATTCAATGTTATAAAATTATAAAAATATTTAAAATGCGAAAGGAGGGCATATGAGCAAGAAGGTGATTGATCTGTTGAATGCGGCGCGGTCGAGGGAATTAACTGCTATTGTCCAGTATATGGCCCAGCATTATGAACTGGAAGACCAGGATTTTGGAAAGCTGGCTTCCAAGTTTAAGGAGATTGGGATCGCAGAGATGAAGCATGCGGAAAAATTGGCCGAGAGGATCCTTTTCCTGAAGGGAGAAACCACCTCCAAGCCCGATGGCGTTGCGAAAAAAGGGCAGGCCATCGGAGAGATGCTTAAGACCAATATGGGCCTTGAGGCAGGGGCTATGAAGATGTATAACGACGCGGCTGTCGTCTGTGCGGCTGAAAAGGACCAGATTTCAAAAGAGATTTTTGAAGAACTTCTCAAGGACGAGGAAGAACATTTCAACTACTTTGAGAATGTGAAGGATCATATCGACAAGCTCGGAGCCGCCTATTTAGCCACCCTGGTGGGCTAAAGCAAAGCAATAAATCCCCCCTCCCGATGATCAATGAAGAGGGGGGATTTATTTATGTCTCCTTCTTCTCATTTCTTAAAAACGCCGAACAATTTATCCATGCCTGATTTTTCGAGTTTTGAGACGGTTTCAAGTTCTCCGGGGTCGAGCCAGATTCCGTCGCATTCGGAGCATTTATCCACTTTAATATGTTTATAATCGATCTCGATCAGCTCCATTCCGCATTTGGGACATCTCATGTGGTGGAGTTCCTGAAGTCTCTTTTTCTCCTGTTCCGCCAATTGCTTATGCTTTTCTTCTTCGATCTTCTTCTTCTTTTCAAACTCAATTCTCGCAAAATATTCCTCTTCCAGTTCGCTTGGTTTTTTCATGATTTCCTCCTATCTGTCATTGAAAAATTTAGCCCATTATACTTCAACCCTTACCCCAATTCAATCTCTCTTAAGGCGTGTTCGATCGAAAGGTATTGAAGCTGTTTTCCGTATTTCTCTTTCCAGCCCGCTTTCATGACCAGGTCCCGCACAGGACCTTTCATCTCTGCAAAAAGAAAGAGAACTTGCTTTTCGCGGTAGAGGTCCATGATTTCTTCAAGAGCGTCAATAGCGATCGCATCCATATCGTTTACTCCTGAGAAATCGAGAATCACCCACGTCACTTCCGGTTTTTCGACAAGGTTCTTGTGAAGAAGGTCTTCGAGAAACCCTGTATTGGCAAAGTAGAGAGGGGCATCCACCCGAAGGATCAAGACTCCCGGGAAGATCCTGGCTTCCGGAAACCGCTTGACGTTCCTGAAAACCTTCTCCTTTTCTATGTAACCCAATTCTGCAGTGTGAGGATGGGCGCTCCGCCAAATGAAGAGGAGTAAAGAGAAGGCTGCTCCTGCGAGGATGCCCTTTTCGCTTCCAAGGGTCAAAGTAATAATAAAGGTGAGCATCCAGGTCCATCCATCAGCCGTCCTTATTTTGAAAAAATGTCTTGCCCCCTTGAAGTCAATCAAGCCTGAGACAGCAACCACCACAATGCTTGCCAGAACCGCATTGGGAAGGTAGTAGAAGAGAGGGGTGAGAAAAAGCAGGGTCAATAGGATCAACCCGGCTGAGATTATTGATGCAAGCCCTGTCCTGGCTCCTGCCTCATGGTTCACTGCAGTGCGAGAAAATCCGCCTGTCACCGGATAAGCAGAGAAAAAGGCGGCTCCGATATTGGCGAGTCCCAGCCCTCTCAGTTCGCGATTTGAATTTATTTTGTATCTTTCTTTTACAGCAATTAATTTAGCGATGGAGATGGATTCCATAAACCCGACAAAAAGGATCGTCATGGCGACTGGGAGCAACAGGCTGATAGAGTCAAGGTTCATTGCGGGGAAGATGAAACCAGGGAGTCCCTGTGGAATGTCCCCCACAATTATGACGCCGGACTGGTCCAGACGGAGGAGATAGGTCAACATGATGCCTCCTGCCGCCATTAAGAGTGGGGCAGGAAGCCGGGGTGCCATTTTTTTTAATGAGACCAGGAGTAGAATGACGGCGAGACCGATCCCCAGTGTTATGATATGGGCCTCTCCGATACGTTTTATGGCCTCCCAAAGTAATTGAAACACCGAATGATGAACCGACAGCTTGATCCCGAGGAGATGGCCTAATTGGCTGAGACCAATGATAATGGCTGCGGCCGATGAGAATCCGCTGATCACGGCATGAGAAATGAAGTTGATAAAAAAACCTGCTCCCAGAAGGCCCAGCAGAAATTGAGATACTCCTACCATTAAGGATAGAAGTAGGACCAATTGGATGTAATGGTGTGAACCCGGCTCTGCATGGAGAGAAACACCTGTATAGACCAGCAGAGAGATCATGGCCACGGGTCCAACTGCGAGGTGTTTTGATGAACCGAAAAGGGCGTATAGGATGAGGGGAAATGTGGAGGCATAAAGTCCCATGACAGGAGGCAATCCAGCGAGCATGGCATAGGCCATTCCCTGAGGGACGAGGAGAATGGCAACGATGGTTCCTGCTGTCAGGTCGTTTTTCAAGTCGGAGAGTTTATAATCCTTAAGCCACTCGAGAGCAGGGATGACGGTCTGGAGCATAAGGCGTTAAAATCCCGATTTTTCAATCCAGAAAAGAATAGCAATGAGTCCGACAGATACGGGAAGGACGACCCACCAGGGATTGACCTTCAATAGTTGAGGCCAGGTAATCTCTCCGAAGTAACCTCTATTCAAAATAGTCCTTTCCAGCTTTGGATAGAGTTCTGCAAAGATGCCTGCGCCTATCAGAATGCCTATGATCCCTCCGAAAAGAGCATCCAGAAACCCCTGGCCAACCGCTCCTGCCAGTGTTCCCGGGCAATAACCCAGGATTCCAAATCCCACTCCAAAAATCAGCCCTCCTATGATGGAGGAACTAAAAGATCCGGGTTTGGGATGCAATTGAGCCAGGCCCAGGCTCCGGAGCAGATGGATTCAGAGCATTCCTGTTATCACCGCAGAAAGCATAATTTTGACAACGGTGAAGTCTGTAAGGAGAAGCTGGCCGATGATCACATCATATTTTGTGACTCCGCCTTTTTGGAGGAGGAAACCGAACAGGATGCCAATGAATAGGCCAATCATGAGCTGTATGTTATTCTTTGTGTGAAGGGTTTTGAACATCTTTTCATTCCTCCCAAATATTTAATGTGGGGCAGGGCTTCAGCCCTGCTTCAAAGCAAGCCTGAAGGCTTGCCCTACAAGTTGGAAAGTACAAATCAGAAGATCAGCATTGCTGTAATGATTCCCCCGATGAAAAAACAGATTGCCGCCAGCCAACTGCTGACAGCGAGTTGAAGGGTTCCGCTGATTCCGTGGCCGCTCGTGCAGCCCCCTGCCCAGCGTGCCCCGAAACCTATGATGATCCCGCCAAAAAGCGCAACCGCCCATCGTAAGAAGGGAGTGTGACCGAAGGCCTCTGTCCATTTCACCGGCGCCCATATTGGTTTGAACTCCCCGGAAAGAATTGACGAGATAAATGCCCCGACGAATATGCCCAGGACAAGCATCCATTCCCAGTCGATGGTTGGAGCAAATTTTTTATAGTAAGCTTTTTCTGCGACGAAGCTTCCACGAAGCAGTTTTTCAATCATTCCGCTTGTCCTTGCAAAAGCCGTCGAACAGCCAATGGGCTTATCAGATAGAAGAAAAGCGATACCGCTCAGGATTCCTATCCCAATCCCCACCACATAGGGTGACCATTGTTTCATCATCAGCCATTCCATCGTCAACTCCGTTTCAATGCAAAGTTCAGAATTAGCATTGCAAAATTATCAATGATTATTTCCCATGGACCTTTTGCATTCATTGATAAATGCTAATTGCTAATTGGATATTTTTCACTGATATGTTTTAATCAGGGCCCATGAGGTGCCACACAGACCGGACATTCAGAACCTAAACCTGCGGCATTATAGCCTGTCATTCCGCCAGCCACGTTGAAGACATCTTTGAACCCGTGCTGTTTGAGAATACTCGTCCCTACACTGGAACGGTGTCCTGTGTTACAGATGACCAACGCCGGGATGGTTGGATCCAACTCGCCGTATCTTTTTCTCAGGTCAGGAAAAGGAATATTAATGGCTCCATTGATATGTCCTGTCATAAATTCTCTTTTAGCCCTCACGTCAACGAGTGTCACTTTTAAAGCGCTTGTGATCTTCTGATTCAATTTATCGACTGAAATCTGACCGACCTGTTCCGCGGGAAGGCCCGCTTTACCCCATTCATACATGCCGCCCTCAAGGTATCCGATGGTTCGGTCCAGCCCCACCCGTCTTAAATGGATCACTGCTTCTTCGGATTGGGAAGGACTTTGGGCAACCAAGAGAATATCGGCATCGGGCGGGAGGACCCATCCGGCAAAAGTTGAGAAGTTTCCCCCGAAATCGATGTGATAAGCTCCTGGAATATGCTGGCCTCCAAAAGCTTCATAGGGGTGGATATCGAGAACAATCGTGTTTTTCTCCTTTGCCCTTTGATTGAATGAGACAGGATCGTAGGGGGTCAAGCAGGGCAGATCTTTTATTTTTGTGGGCCCTTTCCTGTTAATTTCACTGCATCGGCTGAAATGGTCGGGCGCTTCAGGCATATCCGTGGTAAGAAGTTCTATAAACTTGTTCAGATCCTTCGTTTGAAAGGCATAGTTGTATTTTTTTTCATACCCGATGGAGCTCGTTCTTTTGGCAGACATGGCCCTACCACAAAGGGAACCCGCCCCATGGGCAGGATAGACCTCGCAGAAATCAGGCAATTTGGCCAGCTTCTGAAGGCTATCGTAAAGCTTCGTTGCTAACTCTTTCGCTATTCCCGGAAAAAGGTCCGGCCTTCCCACATCTCCGACAAATAGGGTGTCACCACTGAAAAGGGCAACGGGTTCCTCACCCCGTGAATGGTCTATCGCAACATAGACAATGTGCTCAGGAGTATGGCCAGGAGTTTCAAGAACCCTGAACTCCATGTCCTCGATCTCGAAGGAATCTCCTTCGGAGAGGCTCACATGTGAAAACTGGCAATGGCCTGACTTCGGAGCGTAAATTTTTGCGCCGGTCTTTTCAACTAAATCCATATGACCCGAAATGAAATCTGCATGGAGATGGGTTTCGAGGATATGAGTGATCTTTAATCCCATCGCCTTTGCCGTATCGAGATAAATCTGGATATCACGCTTCGGATCGATGACCGCACAGGTTTTAGAACCACAGAGTAAATAAGAGATATGTGACAAACCCGGAACAAAAAACGATTGAATCAGCATAAGGCGCCTCCCTCGATAATTTTTATTTTATTCTCTTCTTTAGTTCGATCCAATCTTTCATCTGCTGGAGATTTTCTGTCAGGTTCCACCAGCCATTTTTAAAGGTGGCGTAATCCGGAGCTCCGGTCATAGCAGAGGCGTATTTGACGGAGTTGGCATAGAAGAGCCACTGCCTGATCCACATCTGCTCGATTGCCTCATCGAATGGGTTCTTCCCCTGCGGGAGCCCTTCAGCCAGATTATGTTTCCATGCTTCAACAAGCAGTAAGGTGGAAGCGAGGGTCATCTCATCCACCTCTCGAATGGTATTTTCGAGTTTGGAAAAATGGTTATTTGTCCAGGATGTTGAATGACATTGAATGCAGAGCCCTGACATTAATGTCTTTCTATTTTTCTGTTCTTCCTCGTCAATCAGCCCTTCCTTTGCCACCTCCCCTGTGAAGGTCGTGGGAAGGGGGAGACCATCCTTATTCTTAAGCACGGATGTATCGCCCTGTTTTGGCTGGGGATGGGAATAGATAAGGCCAAAAAGCCTGACCCATAACCTTGAGCCGAAATCATGGGTTCTTTCCGCCAGAACTTTTCCATCAGGACTTGCGATCAGGCTGTTGTGGCAGGCGGCGCAGGTCGGGGTTTGAAAATCCTTGCCGATCCTCCATGGGACGGCATTGAAATTCCATTTCTGATAGTTCGAGAAGTAGATATTGCCATGTTTGCTCTCTTTGAAGACATTCCAGGCGGGGACATCGGGTTCGAGATGGCACTGGGAACACGTATAAGGTTTCCGGGCCACTTCGATGGAGAATTGGTGCCTGGGATGACACGGGGTGCAGGCGCCCATGCTTCCATCGGGATTGATCCTTCCCACTCCCTGATTGGGCCAGTTGGTCAGCCTGGGCACTTCGATCTCTCCCATCGCGGTTTGAACCGTTTCCATGCCCGATACCTTGACCTCTGTACCGTGGCAACCGAAGCAGGTCTCCTGCCGGGTGGAGGCAGATACATCTTTTTGAACTACCTTACCGCCTTCAACCGCCTTTTTGCTGATGACGGTCTCTACAAGTCCATGATAAACCGGGTTTTTTGTTAGGTTACCTATCGCATGGGCCTTTTTGCTTCCTGAGTACTGCTTCGCCTCAACAGGGTGGCAGGTGGAGCAATCCTGCGGCGAGACAATGACATTTATGTTGAACCCCATGTGATCGAAGTTATCCTTATGTTTCTCTGGATTTAAACTGTGGCACTCGTAACAGCCCACCACAACCTTTTCGAGAGAAGCGGCCACTTTCTTCGCAGAGATTCTTCTAACCCTCTCCGCCTTCTTCAATGCGGAAGAGGGCAGGGTCTTCGAATGGCGGCTCTTCAACCAGTCCTCAACTATCCCGGGAGTGTAAACCTTGTGGCAATCAAGACAGGCCGAAGTCTCCTGGCTGACCGGGGGCGCGGCTGGTTTTTTGACTGCTGGCTGGGCAAAGAGAAAAGCCGGCGCCAAAACGCTCAAAAAAAGGATGAACGTGATCGGGTTTTTCATTTTTTTCATACCTCCTTCTTCAGCTCTTCGTAGACTTTCTTCACCTCTTCGACGGAGGATTCATCCTCAAGGGTGGTGAGGTCGCCGATGCTGGCGCTGGTGGCGACCGCCTTAAGAATTCGCCTCATGATCTTTCCGCTTCGCGTCTTTGGAAGTTTTGAAACGAAATAGATCTGTTCCGGACTGGCTACCGGGCCGATCGACTTTCGAATCAGATCCTTCAGCTCAGCCTTAATTTCAGGAGAAGGGAAGAAGCCTTCTTTTAAGATGGCAAAGACCACAATCGCCTCTCCTTTGATCGGGTCCGGAATGCTTGCTACTCCTGCTTCGGCAACAGCCGGGTGAGAGACTACGGCATCTTCAATTTCCACGGTTCCGATTCTGTGGCCCGCAATCTTAAGCACTTCGTCAGCCCTGCCCAGGATCCAGTAGTAACCATCCTTATCCCTGATTGCATAGTCGCCGGTGTAGTAAATGCCGGGAAACTTCGACCAGTAACTTTGCTCATACCGTTTAGGATCTCCAAAAACTCCCAGCAACATTCCGGGCCAGGGCGCTTTGATCACCAGAAGGCCTCTCTCTTCAGGGGGCATGCTCTGGCCCTTCTCATCCACAACATCGGCCAGAATTCCAGGAAGGGGAAAGGTGGCTGAGCCGGGTTTGAGCGGAGGACATTCGATGGCCGGAGCCGGAGAGATCATGATCCCGCCTGTCTCGGTCTGCCACCAGGTATCCACAATAGGACACTTTTCTTTCCCGATATGGTTATAATACCAGGTCCATGCCTCTGGATTGATGGGTTCCCCTACGCTTCCAAGAAGTTCGAGACTGCTTAAATCATGCTGGTCAATCTCCTTTTCTCCGTGTCTCATCAGCATCCGGATGGCGGTGGGAGAGGTGTAGAAGATGGTGACGCCATACTTTTCAATAATATCCCACCATCGATCAATGGCTGGATAATCAGGAGCTCCTTCATAGAGGACGATGGCGGCTCCGTGCATCAACGGTGCATAGACGATCGAACTATGGCCTGTCACCCATCCCACATCTGCGGTGCACCAGTAGACCGACTCCTCTTTGATATCGAAAACCCACTTATAGGCCGAATGGTTATAGGTAAGGTAGCCTCCTGTTCCATGAACAATGCCCTTCGGTTTTCCGGTCGTCCCCGACGTATAGAGGATGTAGAGAGGGTGGGAGGAATCCATCGGATCAGGATTGACAAAGAGGCTGGCTTCCTCCATCTGGTCGTGAAGCCAGACATCCCTTCCGTGTTTCATCACCACGGGGATGTTCGCCCTTCTCACAACGAGCATCTTCTCGACCGAAGGAGTCATCTCAAGCGCTTCATCGGCAATCCGCTTTAATGCCACGGGTTTTCCCCTTCTGAAGCCTGCGTCAGCCGTGATCAGGAGCTTTGCTCCCGTATCATTGACCCTGTCTGCCAGCGCCTGGGCGCTGAAGCCGGAGAAGATGACCGTATGGGTGGCGCCGATTCTGGCGCAGGCTAACATTGCAATGGGCAGTTCTGGGATCATCGGAAGGTAGAGGGCGATCCGATCCCCTTTTTTGATCCCGAGATTGAGAAGAACAGAGGCAAATTTGTTTACCTCACGGTAAAGGGTGGAGTAACTGAGAACACGTGTGTCTCCGGGTTCTCCTTCCCAGTAGATGGCGACCTTGCTTCTTCGCCAGGTTTTGACATGGCGGTCCACACAGAGAAAAGAGGCGTTTAATTCTCCTCCCACAAACCATTTGGCATAAGGAGGCTGCCAGTCCAGGACTTTGTCCCATGTTTTAAACCAATCGAGTTTCCGGGCCTCTTCGGTCCAGAAACCTTCAGGGTCTTTTATGGAACGGTTATAGACTTCAAAGTATTTCTTAAAAGGCCAGTAGGTCGAACCGGATGTTAGGGTGCTGTGAGACATGCGTGCCTCCTTGACATGGATTGAAGATACGGATTAAATTTAATGCAACACTTTAGCCCTTTGGAGCGGTTATCAGAAGATCAGGTGACCAGGAAATGGATATCAGGATATTGGGATATCAGGTCAAACCAAAAAGCTGTTATTCTTTATCTGAGATCCTGGTACCCTGGTATTCTGCACCCTGATATCCTGGTCATCTGATGCCCGTATTTTCCCGCACAAAGGTCATTGGCCAATTTTAAAGCGCTATACTGTTACAATTTAACAAAGTTTAATCGAAAATGGAAGATGTTAAATATTTCTGCGATTCTTTTAGGGGCCGGCGAGTCCAAGAGGATGGGGAGGGAAAAACTTTCCCTCCTGTGGGGAAAGAGGACAATCCTTGAACATTGTCTTCAAACCCTTCTTCGCTCCAGCGTGAAAGAGGTGATCCTGGTCGTCAATGACCGGAACGAGATGATCGTCCGTCAATGGAGTAAAAATAGAGTTAAAGTAGTGGTCAATCCAGATTACAGAAAAGGGATGAGCAGTTCCATCCGGTGTGGACTCAAAGTTTTAGACCCTAAGAGCGACGGCATCCTCATTTCACTCGGAGACCAGCCTTTTATTAAGACACGGACGATCAATGCTTTGATCGGAGCTTTTAGGAAGGCGGAGGAGAAGATCATTGTCCCTTCATTCAGAGGGAGGAGGGGACATCCGGTCATCTTTCATCGAAAATGCAAAGAAGAACTGTTAAGATTGAGAGGGGATGAAGGAGGGAAAACCATCATCATGAAACATCCCCAGGACGTTCGTATGATTCCAGTCAAATCAGAAGGGGTCCTCAGGGATATTGATACGTGGGTGGATTATAAGAAAGGGTTAAGAATGAGGAGTTAAGAGTTTAGAGTTGAGAATTATTAATGTTCTCAAAATAGTAACGACATCGATTCGTAAAATCCCTCCTACCCTCCCTTCCAAAGGGAGGAATTACCCCTCTTTGGCCGCCGGCCCATAGGGCCTCTGGCCCGGAGGGCAAAGAGGGGCGAGGGGAGATTTTCTAATGCCGATGGCAATTCAATTTTGAGAATCTTAATACAAAAGATAAGAGGGGCAAGAATGGGATCGAGCAAAAAACTATCTGAGCTGATTATATTAATCAGGGGGGCGGGAGAGATGGCCAGCGGCGTGACCCATCGGCTTCACCGGTCCCATTTCAGGATTTGCATGACTGAAGTTCCGCATCCTCTCGCCGTCAGAAGAGAGGTTTCCTTCTGTGAGGCTGTTTATGAGGCAGAGAAGGAGGTGGAGGGGGTACGGGCAAAACTTATCTCCGTGCCAGATGGGATCGAATCAGAATGGAAGAAGGGGCACATCCCCATTCTTATTGATCCGGAGGCGAATAAGACAAGAGAATTTTTAAAGCCCGATGTCCTCATCGATGCCATTATGGCAAAGAAAAATCTGGGGACCCATCTGGAAGATGCGCCTCTGGTCATTGGTCTTGGGCCCGGATTTAGCGCGGGCAAGGATGTCCACATCGTGATCGAAACAAACCGGGGTCATCATCTGGGAAAGATGATCCTGAAGGGTGAGGCGGAGCCTGACACGGGTATTCCGGGCGAGGTGGGGGGATATACGATCGAACGGCTCCTTCGAACGATGAAGAAAGGAATCTTCCTTCCTCAAAAAATGATTGGCGACAAGGTGACAAAGGGTTCGGTAGTTGCCGTGGTCGATGATTATCCTGTCATGGCTCAGATCAGCGGTGTCCTGAGAGGACTTCTCCGTCAAGGAGTTGAGGTGAAAAAGGGAATGAAAGTTGGTGACATCGATCCGAAGGGTAAAAGAGAACTATGTTTTTCCATTTCAGAGAAGGCGAGGGCCATCGGCGGAGGAGTGCTGGAGGCGATTCTTTATTGGTATAATAAATGAAAGAATGAACGCAATACGATCATGTCGCTGAGATAACCCCACCTAACCTCCCCTTATTTTAAGGGGAGGAATAAACTCCCCTCTTAGGTTAAGAGGGGGAAGGGGGAGTTAGCCCTATCGAGGACAACCATAAGTCCTTGGCACAAGGTGTCCATTCTATTATGAGACTGTTAAGAAGTCATAAAAACTCTTTATCAGAGGCTTTAGGGCTTAAGGCAAGGGAGATGATCAGCCTGACCGGGGCAGGTGGAAAGACGACCCTGATGTTTCGGCTTGCAAGAGAGTTATCCATTGAGGGGAAGAAGGTAATCACCACCACGACAACGAAGATATTGAAGCCCAATAAGGATGAAGGCCCTCATCTTTTTGTGTCGCAAGATGACGAGAAGATCAAGGAATTTGTAGACCACCATCTTACCCAATACAGGCACATCACTCTTGCAAAAGAGGAGATCGAGCGGGGAAAATTGAAAGGGATATCCCCGGAATTGGCAGACAGTCTCTGGTCTTTATACGATGTAGATGCTTTAATCATAGAGGCAGATGGAGCCGCTGGCCGCCCTGTCAAAGCCCCGAGGGAAAGAGAACCTGTCATCCCTTCCAACACGACACTGGTCGTAGCCGTTCTCGGCCTGGACGGGGTGGGAAAAGAACTGAATGATCAAAATGTCTTTCAGCCAAGCCTGGTTTCAAAATTGACAGGGATTCCCGAAAATGAGAAAATGACAGAGGAGGGGATGGCTCTCCTGATGACACATCCCGAAGGTCTTTTTAAGGGTGCACCGCATTCGTCAAGATTGGTCACCTTTCTCAACAAGGCAGATATCTCGAATGGGTTACACAAAGGGAGAAGGATAGCCCATCTCATCTTTGAAAAAAGCCATTCCAGAATCGAAAGGGTAATCTCAGGGCAGTTAAAAAGTGAGCCACCCATCGCTGAAGTGTTTTTCCCGTAACAAAAATTTATAAAGAGGAGAGACGACCGTGGGATATGGAAAGAGGTTTTTAATATTGATTCTATCGACCCTCATCCTATGTTCTTTTGCCTTCGCAGAGGATTATTCTCTTCAGCACTTTTTAACCAAAGCTACCTCGAAGCCTGACGCCCTCACAACAAAGGAGAAAGTCGAATTGTTAGACCAGATTGAGAGGCTGCTGGAGAAATCGCTGCAAGTTCACGGTCAAATCACCCGCGACCTGCAGACGGGAGAGATTGACATCCGGTATCAGGAGGGTGATTTCTGGATATCGAAACTGAAAGAAGATCGGAAATCGATCGATGCCGGAATGGAGCAGGTAAAATTATTGAAAGGGAAGCCCACCCACCTTGTAGGATCCATCCGGCTCTATAAAGCCTTGAAAGACCTCTCTGTCAATTTTAACGCTTACAATAATATGCCTTCTTTCTCCGCCTTCGTAGGCGACCTGGCTCCCGAACTGGAGTTATGGGCCGATCCGGTTTTTTACCAACTTTACCTTTTACCACTTGCCCGCTTAAAGGATGTCGAAAAGGCGCCTCCACCTAAACAGAAAATGCCGGCGCCAAAAGGGAAGAAACCCTAACAAAAATAAGGGGGTCGTTTAACGGCAAAGGCAACGAGGCCCGTATCGTTAATAAAAGGCTACGTTTATCGTTTCTTAATTTTTTACACGTTACCGTAACCAGCAACCGAAACGGGCTTCGTAACCGTAGCCTTAACCGATTGACCCTAAACCAAGACCTTAAACTTATAACTATACTATGGATCGCCTGAACAATTGAAAAGGAATTTGACAATGAAAGATATCTATACTGAAATAGTGAATGCGCTTGAGGCAAAAGAGCAGTTAGCGGTGGCCACCATTATCAACCGTGTGGGTTCCGCCCCGAGGGAAGCAGGGGCGAAATACTTGGTTAAGAAGAATGGAACTACAATCGGCTCCATTGGAGGGGGATGTGTTGAGGCCGATGTATGGCAGGAAGCCGGAAAGACGATGGAGAAGGGAGAGGGGAAAATTCTTCATTTTAACTTGACTTCTGAACAATTAGCCGAAGGAGGGTTGATCTGCGGCGGAAATATTGATATCTTTCTTGAACCTCTCAGGGAGGACTTCTTAGATATCTATCAGGAGGTGTTAAAAATAAGGCAACAGGGGGGGGGCGGCATTCTGGCAACCGTGATCTCTGTGGATGGTGCTTCTCAAAAAAGGGAAGACGTCAAAATGTTCATCAAGGCATCAGGAGAAAAGACCGGCTCCCTTTTTGTGGGAGAAGAATTGGAAAGAAGGATTTTGGGAGAGGCAGAGCGGTTGTTGAAAACAAAGAAGATAGAGGTAATGACCGTAAGTTCTTTAGAAACAGATCACCCCTGGAAGAAGTTGGAGATCCTATTAGAGCCTATCTTTTCTGAACCGACAGTCTATATCTTTGGGGCAGGCCATATTTCTCAACAGTTGGTTCCCCTTGTAAAAAAGGTTCATTTCAAAACGGTGGTTATCGATGACCGGGAGATGTTTGCCAATAGGGAACTATTTCCGGAGGCAGATGAGGTCATCGTTACGGAGTTTGAAAAAGCTTTTGAACAGCTCACCATAGACCAGTCCAGTTATATCGTCATTGTCACCCGTGGGCACCTCTATGATGGGCTTATTCTGGGCAATGCGGTTAATACGGGTGCCCATTATATAGGGATGATTGGTTCAAGGAAAAAGATTCAGACGCTTTACAAAAATTTGGCGAAAGAAGGGATTCCGGAGGGCCTATTAAAAAGAGTACATGCCCCTATCGGCCTCGATATTGGCTCCGAAACCCCTGAAGAGATTGCTGTAAGTATAGTGGCTCAATTAATTAAGGAAAGAAGAGGGAAACTGGCATAAATATTGCCTAATATTAAGAAATTAATAAAAACCTTGACAAAAGTGGAACATTTTTGTCAAAATACATCAATATTTGATCACTTCAAGAAGGAGGGACAGAGATGCTGAAAAATAAGCGGGGTTTTACATTAATTGAGCTGATCATCATCATTGTGATCATTGGTATCCTGGCAGCGGTTGCCATTCCGAGATACCTCGATTTAACAGCAGATGCTGCCAATGCCACTGCAAGAGGTATTTTAGGGTCTTTGAGAAGCGCCAATTCAATTGTCTTTGCCGACCGTCTGGTCAAGGGGACAACCGCGTCATATCAGATGACGGCTTTTGCTACCCAAGCTGGCATTCAGGGAGTCGCTTTCACCTATGATGCCACTAATTTTACGATGACGGCGGGGGGGATAGTATATACCTTTACGCTTGATCCAACCTGGCTTCAGGCCCCCACGACCTTTGGAACGATTGCGGCCCTCACAGCAACATGGTGAGGCACTTATACTTTGCTGGAAAATAATGTTCATAACCCCCCTTCACCCCCCCTTAGACTAAGTGATTGCGCATAAATAACTTGGTCAAGTATGTGAATTTTTACTGCTTAGAATTGTGTAGTTCCAATCGCCATGAAACCGTTTAGGCTTAATCTTGATTGCTCCGAACTCCTCGTCGGAGATTTTAATTCCGGTTTCGTATTTTTTAGCACTCAGTTTCGCTTTGACACTCAGGCCGCTTCGGGTGGTTGTGCTGCTGATAAGGTTGACAATCACCTCATGGCTAACAAGCGGTCTACCACGCCAATTCTGTGTGATGAAGGAAAACAAACGATGTTCAATCTTATTCCATTTGCTTGTACCCGGCGGAAAATGACA
>Ga0209835_1000372_pt1 | contig 30032 bp, 40 predicted proteins | sample LakKivwa52mmetaG_FD_184138 | JGI IMG/M metagenome (GOLD analysis project Ga0209835, IMG submission 184138) | Anoxic lake water microbial communities from Lake Kivu, Rwanda to study Microbial Dark Matter (Phase II) - Lake Kivu water 52m metaG... | ecosystem: Environmental > Aquatic > Freshwater >... | reverse complement strand
GTCCCATTCATCAAGCTTCCCATGCCGGAGTTTGACGCTTAGCGGGTGATGGGTTCACTCTGGCGCTTGCCTTTTTGACCTTCGGCAGGCGAGGGAAGAAAAATAATAAAAAAAATTTCTTGACAAATCCACACATAAAAATTAGTTTCCACGGTTGGTGTAACACGTAAATGCTCCCGGAGGGTGCGCGTGCGGGTGCTTTTTCTGTTAAAACGCCATTGATATTGAGCGTTTAGGATTGCTGGCGTAGCTCAATCGGTAGAGCAGCTGATTTGTAATCAGCAGGTTGCGGGTTCAAGTCCCATCGCCAGCTCCAGCAAGATTTCCGAATGCACGGAGGGGTTCCCGAGCGGTCAAAGGGAGCAGACTGTAAATCTGCCGGCGAAGCCTACGGAGGTTCGAACCCTCCCCCCTCCACCATCACTTTGTTGCGATGGGAGACCGTCATCCGGGATAACAGAGACAGGTCTTTGGGTCTTTGATCGTAAGCGGGAGTAGCTCAGTGGCTAGAGCGTCAGCCTTCCAAGCTGAGGGTCGCGGGTTCGAATCCCGTTTCCCGCTCCAGTTTGATTGTCAGGAGCGGCATGGTTTCCCATAAACGCGCCGGCGTTTTGGCAGAAGGCTTTGATCGGTCGTGATACAGATTGTCTTTGCGGGGAGAAAGCGGCGCTTTTTAGGGGTAACCGGCCCACGTAGCTCAGTCGGTAGAGCACATCCTTGGTAAGGATGAGGTCACCAGTTCAATCCTGGTCGTGGGCTCCATTGAAGTAGGGTGGTTTATTATGCGAAATATCATTACCTTGGCCTGTACGGACTGTAAGCAGCGGAATTATACGACGACGAAAAACAAAAGGACCATGCAGAATCGACTGGAGATGAAAAAATACTGCAAGTTCTGCAGGTCCCATAAGTTGCACCGGGAGACAAAATAGGCGAGCGGGGACGGATTTGAAATCCGTCCCCACAATGACGGAGATCGAAGAACGGACAGGCCAGTAGCTCTAATGGATAGAGCGCCGGACTCCAAATCCGGATGCTGGGGGTTCAAGTCCCTCCTGGCCTGCCAGTTTTATAAACCGGAACCGGGTAAGGAAAATCAGGGGATACCGGATGGACAAGATAAAGGTGGTTATTGAGAGGGCGAGGCAGTTTTTGGCGGGCTCGAAAGTCGAGCTGAAGAAGGTCACATGGCCGACGCCGAAGCAGACCTTTGCCTCCACATCGATTGTCATCATTGTGGTGATCATTGTGTCAATTTTTTTGGGCATAGTCGATTTTGGCCTGACGAAGATCGTCAAACTCGTGTTGGGATAAATTCAATGGCTTTAAAGTGGTACGTTGTACATACCTATTCGGGTTTTGAAAACCGGGTGAAGATTGCTCTGCAGGAGAGGATCGAAACTGCAGGCAAACAGGCCTTTTTCTCGGACATTCTGATTCCGGAGGAGGACATCGTCGAACTGGTGTCGGGCGAAAAAAAGACGTCAAAGCGGAAGTTCTTTCCCGGTTATATCCTCGTGCATATGGAGCTCAACGACGATACGTGGCACATCGTCAAAGACACCCCCAAGGTGACGGGCTTTATCGGCAGCAAGGATAAACCGTCCCCCATTCCCGACAAGGATGTCGATACTCTCAGAACCCGGATCGACGAGGGGACGCTTAAGCCCAAACCGAAATTCAAGTTTGATGTGGGTGATCATGTCAGGATCATCGATGGCCCCTTTACCAATTTTGACGGGATCATCGATGAGGTGAAACCGGAGAAGGGGAAGCTGCGCGTCATTGTGAGCATCTTCGGCCGTTCGACACCGGTGGAGCTGGATTTTATCCAGGTGATGCAGAGCTGAGAGCGGCATCGGGTTGTGATGTGTCGTTGATATTACAGATGAGACAGGGTGAAGCGAATGGCAAAAAAGGTTATCGCGAATATAAAACTTCAGATCAAGGCCGGCAAGGCGACACCCTCGCCGCCGATCGGCCCGGCCTTGGGTCAGCACGGTGTAAATATCATGGAGTTCTGCAAGGCATACAATGCCCTGACGCAGAACCAGGAAGGGATGGTCATCCCGGTCGTCATAACGGTCTACGCAGACAGATCCTTTACCTTCGTGACCAAGACGCCTCCGGCTTCCGTGCTCCTGAAGCAGGCGGCGAAAATCGCCAAAGGTTCGGGCGACCCCAAACGCGATAAGGTGGGGGCGGTTACGGTGAAGCAGGTACGGGAAATCGCGGAGCTGAAGTACAATGACCTCAATGCCGTCAATATCGAGGGCGCGATGAGGATCGTTGAGGGAACGGCGAGATCCATGGGGATTGAAATTATAAGGGTTTGAGGGTGTGTCATGGCAAAAAGAGGGAAAAAATATGTAGAGGCAGCAAAAAAAATCGATGCGGGAAAGCGTTATCCCATCAGCGAGGCGACCGAACTGGTCGTTGCTTCGGCGAGGGCAAAATTTGATGAAACGGTGGCCGCCGCCGTCCGTCTCGGAGTGAATCCCGCCCATGCCGACCAGATGGTCCGTGGTTCGGTGGCCCTCCCCAATGGCTTGGGAAAATCCGTCCGGGTGCTGGTTTTTGCCAAGGGCGAGAAGGAAAAAGAGGCCCTCGACGCCGGCGCCGACGTCGTCGGATCGGATGACGTGGTGGAAAAGATCAGGGGAGGGTGGCTCGAATTTGATCGGGTCATCGCCACACCGGATATGATGGGGAGCGTGGGTAAGTTAGGAAAAATACTCGGCCCCCGCGGCCTGATGCCGAATCCGAAGGTGGGGACTGTGACGTTTGATGTGGCCAGGACCGTCAAAGAACTGAAGGCCGGCAAAGTGGAATTCCGCGTGGAAAAGGCCGGCATTGTTCATTGCCCGATCGGCAAGGCGTCGTTTGGGGCGGAGAAGTTGAAGGAAAATTTTATCGCCCTTGTGGAAATGATCATCAAGCTGAAGCCCGCATCGAGCAAGGGCATTTATATAAGGAGTGTCTCTCTTTCAACCGTCATGGGTCCCGGAGTGAAAGTAGATCCGCTCGCCGTCCGGAATGTCTAGTCCCATGACCCGCGGGTCACGGGGTATTTGATGAAAAAGGGTCTGAGACAGCAGGTACAGGAAGTTTAAACGCGATCGGTCGGCCTGCCGAGACTGAAATTGACCGTTTAGGTCAAGGGTATCGTCCTGTATACTGCACTGTTCTCTGACGTTCAAAGGGGCTTTCTTTCGGAAGGCGGAAGAAAAATTTTCAGATGGAAAGGGGGTTAAGGATTGGATCGGAGAACGAAGGAGCAGGTTGCAAGTGAGCTTCATGAGAAACTGAAAGATTTCAAATTGGCCGTTCTGACCGGTTACAGCGGCATGGACGTGGCGAAGATGACGGCTTTGAGGGTCGTCCTGCGTAAATCCAACGCAGAGCTCAGGGTCGTGAAAAACTCGCTGCTCTCCATCGCATCGCGTGAAACCGGTTTCAGCGCTCTGGAAGGGAATTTCAAGGGTCCCCTGGCCGTGGCCATCACTCACGGCGATGTGATTGAGACCACCAAGGCGCTTGTCGATTTTGCAAGAAAGAATGCCAACCTTGAGATCAAGGCAGCCATGATGAACGGCAAAATTCTGAGCAGAGAGCAGCTGACCATTCTCGCCGAGTTGCCGAGTCGCGAAGTGCTGATCGGGAAACTGCTTTCCCTGATGGTCGGGGTGCAGACCTCTCTCGTGAATGTATTGAGCGGGGTTCCGAGGAATTTTGTGCAGGTTCTGGACGCCTATCGGGTGAAGAAGGCTTCAGAGAACTAATCATTACATACAGGAAGGAATAGAAAAATGGCGAAAGAGATTACCAAAGAAGATGTTGTAAAATTCATTGAAGGGATGACGGTTCTTGAACTTTCAGAACTGGTGAAAGAACTGGAGGAGAAATTTGGCGTGTCCGCCGCGGCGCCGGTTGCCATGGTGGCGGCAGCAGGGCCGGCGCAGGCCGCTGCGGTTGAGGAAAAGACCGAGTTTGATCCAATCCTCACCGGATTTGGCGACCAGAAGATCCAGGTGATCAAGGTTGTCAGGGCGATTACCGGCCTCGGACTCAAGGAAGCCAAGGATCTGGTGGACGGTGTTCCCAAGCCGATCAAAGAGGCAGTCTCCAAGGATGAGGCGGCCGATATCAAAAAGAAGATAGAAGAAGTCGGCGGCACAGTAGTGATTAAGTAAATAGTCGATTCAAGAACAAGCGAACGGCAGTGACATAAAATGCTGAGTGCTCGGGCCTGGCTCGGTGCTCAGCACTCTTTACGCAGCACTCAGCAAACCGCCGGATCAAGCCGAAAGGAAGTTATGGGCGAATTTAGAAAAAATTTTGGCCGTATCAGGAGAATATTGAATATTCCCAACCTGATCGATATCCAAACCGACTCCTACAAGAAATTTCTTCAGGAGGGGACCGATCAGGACAAAAGAGGGAACTATGGTCTGCAGGGCGCCTTTCGCAGCGTCTTTCCCATTTCGGATTTCAGCGGGAAATGCTCCCTGGAGTTCGTCAGTTACAGGATTGGCACGGTCCGGTATGATCAGCAGGAGTGCGTCCAGAAGGGAATGACCTATGCGGCGCCGCTGAAGATCGTGGTCCGACTGGTCGTTTTCGATACGGAGCGGAATATCGAGCCCAAGCCGATCCGAGACATCAAGGAGCAGGAAATTTATTTCGGTGAAATTCCCCTGATGACCGAGAACGGCACCTTCATCGTCAACGGGACGGAGAGGGTCATTGTCAGCCAGTTGCATCGCTCTCCGGGGATTTTTTTCGACCACGACAAGGGGAAAACCCTGGCCAGTGGAAAGCTCATATACTCGGCGCGGGTGATACCGATTCGCGGGTCCTGGCTCGATCTGGAGTTCGACTCCAAGGACCTTCTCTATGTCAGGATCGATCGGCGGCGGAAGATGCCGGTCACGATACTGCTCAAGGCGATGGGAAGCTCCACGCAGTTCATCCTGAATTACTTCTATAATATCGAAAGTGTGTTACTTGAAAAAGGCAAGCTTTACATAGCCGTCAACGATTCCCTCATCGGGGAAAAGACCCCGGATGACGTCAAGACAAAGGCGGGCGAGGTCATCGCCAAGAAGGGGAGGAAGATCTCCAAGCCCCTTGTGAAGAAGATGATCGACTCCGGGATCACCCGGATATCTGTGAGCGATGAAGATATCATCGGCAGGATATCCTCTTCCGATGTTCTCGATCCAGCGACGGGTGAAATACTGCTGAAGTGTAATGAAGAATTGACCGCTGAGGCGCTGCAGCTCTTCAGGGAAAAGAAGATTGCCTCCTTCCAGTTTATCCATATCGATGCTGATCGCGAAAATGTCTCCTTCCGGGACACCCTCCTCATGGATAGGATCGATACGGCGGAAGACGCCATCATCGAGATCTACCGTAGGCTCCGGCCGAGCAACCCGCCCACGCCCGAGACGGCTCACAAATTTTTCAACAGCCTCTTTTTTGAGCCCGAGAGTTACGATCTTTCCGATGTGGGGCGTGCAAAGATGAATTACAAGCTTCATCTCGATGCCCCCACGAGTGTGACGGTCCTCCGCAACGAGGATATCCTGGCGGCGGTCAAGTATCTGATCGATCTGAAAAACGGTTCCCCCGATTGCAGTGTGGACGATATCGACCATTTAGGCAACCGCCGTGTCCGCTCCGTGGGCGAGTTGATAGAAAATCAGTACCGGATCGGCCTCGTCAGGATGGAGCGCGCCATCAAGGAGAAGATGAGCCTCCAGGATATCGAGACCATGATGCCGCACGATCTCATCAATGCCAAGCCGGTCTCCGCGGTTGTGAATGAATTTTTCGGAAGCAGCCAGCTCTCCCAGTTCATGGACCAGACCAATCCATTATCGGAGATTACCCATAAACGGAGATTATCGGCGCTCGGACCGGGGGGACTGACGCGAGAGAGGGCCGGGTTTGAGGTTCGGGATGTCCATCCCACCCATTACGGCCGCATCTGCCCGGTCGAAACCCCGGAAGGTCCCAACATCGGTCTGATCGTGTCCCTGAGCACCTTTGCCAGAGTCAACGCCTTCGGGTTCATCGAGACCCCTTACCGGGTTGTGAACCAGGGAAAGGTGTTGGAAGAGGTTCGTTATCTGACTGCAATCGAAGAAGAAAACCAGATCATTGCTCAGGCCGACAGACCCCTTGACAAGGACGGCAAATTCATGGGGGCGCTGATTTCCGCAAGAAAGGGGGGCGACTTCCTTTCCGTCTTGCCGACGGATGTCAACATGATGGATGTCTCTCCCAATCAGCTGGTCAGTATTGCAGCCACCTTGATTCCTTTCCTTGAACACGACGATGCCAACCGCGCCCTGATGGGATCCAACATGCAGAGGCAGGCGGTGCCTCTGATGAAGCCGGAGACGCCTCTGGTGGGTACGGGGATGGAATCGATCGTGGCGAGGGACTCCGGAGCGGTGATGGTGGCCAGGAGGACCGGTGTGGTGGAGAGTGTGGATGCGGCACGGATCGTCGTTAAATGTGACGCCCCCGAAAAGGAAGGACTGGACACCGGGGTGGATATCTACAACCTGATCAAGTATCAGCGATCAAACCAGGATACCTGTTTCAATCAGAAGCCCATTGTCGCCAGGGGGCAAAAGATCAACAAAGGGGAGATCATTGCGGACGGTCCAGCCACCGACAGAGGAGAACTGGCCCTGGGAAGGAACGTGATGGTGGCCTTCATGTCCTGGGGGGGGTACAACTATGAAGATTCCATTCTGATCAGCGAAAGAATCGTCAAGGATGACATCTATACGTCGATCCATATCGAGGAATTCGAAACCATGGCCCGGGATACAAAGCTCGGGAAGGAAGAGATCACAAGGGATATCCCCAATCTCGGCGAAGAGGCCCTGAGAAATCTTGACGACAGCGGTATCGTCCGGATGGGCGTGGCGGTGAAACCGGGCGACATCCTGGTCGGGAAGATCACCCCCAAAGGAGAAACGCAGCTCTCGTCCGAGGAGAAGCTGCTCAGGGCGATTTTCGGAGAAAAAGCCAGCGATGTTCGCGACACCTCCCTGCGTGTTCCTCCGGGCGTGGAAGGCACGGTGATCGACGCCAAGATCTTTTCCCGGAAAGGGACGGAGCGTGACAGCCGCTCCCAGACTATCGAGGATGAGGCCGCCGCACTTCTCAATAAGGATCGGGATGATGAAATCCGGATCATCACCAAAGGGGTTCGGGCGCAGATCGCCGGCATGCTGACCGGAAAGGTATCGGCGAGCAAAGTGTCCGATCCCAGGAAGAAACGGATACTTCTCAAGAAAGGTGACTCCATCACCGAGGAGGTTCTCGACAGGATTCCGTTTGACCTCTGGCGCGAGATTTCTCTGGAGGGGGGGGAAGAGGCGGAAACCCGCATCAGCGTCCTCTATGAGAATCTCTCCCGGAAAAAGGAGGTCGTGGAGGCCTATTTTGCAGAAAAGATTGAAAAGCTCAAGGCCGGTGATGAACTGCCCCCGGGGGTGATCAAACTGGTCAAAGTCTACATTGCGATCAAGCGAAAATTGTCTGTCGGCGATAAGATGGCGGGTCGTCACGGCAACAAGGGCGTTCTTTCGCGGATACTTCCCGAAGAGGATATGCCTTATTTCAAGGACGGCACGCCGGTGGATATCGTTTTGAATCCCCTCGGCGTCCCTTCCCGAATGAATGTGGGACAGATCCTGGAGACCCATTTAGGCTGGGCGGCCAGAGGCATGGGGGAGAGAATCAATACCCTTATGGAGAAGCACTACAGGGTGGACGCCATAAAGAAGGAACTGAAGGGGATCTACACTTCGCCCGAATTCGACAGGTTCATCAAAGGGGCCTCCGAAGAGGATATCCGCCGCTTTGTAAAAAAACTGAAAAAAGGAATTCTTGTTTCAACGCCCGTTTTCGATGGCGCCGATGAAAAAGAAATTAAAAACATGCTCAAGGCCGGCGGTCTTCCCGAGACCGGTCAGACTACCCTGTACGACGGAAGGACCGGTGAGCCTTTTGATCATGAAATCACCGTAGGCATGATCTATATGCTGAAGCTTCATCACCTTGTCGACAACAAGATCCATGCCCGATCCATCGGTCCCTATTCCCTGGTGACCCAGCAGCCGCTCGGCGGGAAGGCCCAGTTCGGCGGGCAGAGATTGGGCGAGATGGAAGTCTGGGCCATGGAGGCCTACGGCGCCGCATACTCGCTCCAGGAGTTCCTCACCGTCAAGTCCGATGATGTGGCCGGCAGGACGAGGATCTATGAAGCGATCGTCAAGGGAGAACATACTTCGGAACCGGGTCTGCCGGAGTCGTTCAATGTGCTGGTGAAGGAGCTGCAGAGTCTCTGCCTGGACGTAGAACTGATCGAAGAGGGGTAAGAAACCGCATTTAGGAGATATCATCCGTGGAAGACTTTTTCAGTTATTTTGAGAAACCGAAAGATCCCATCAGATTTAATGCGATCAAGATGTCTATCGCCTCTCCGGAGAAGATCCTCTCCTGGTCGCATGGCGAGGTCAAGAAGCCCGAGACGATCAACTACAGGACCTTCAAGCCGGAGCGCGACGGACTCTTCTGTGCAAAAATCTTCGGTCCCGTAAAGGATTATGAATGCCTGTGCGGTCGCTACAAGCGAATGAAACACCGGGGTGTCGTCTGCGAGAAATGCGGCGTAGAGGTCATCCAGTCCAAGGTCCGCAGGGAGAGGATGGGACACATCACCCTGGCGACGCCGGTTGCCCATATCTGGTTTCTCAAGAGCCTTCCCAGCCGGATCGGGAACATCCTCGATCTGACGCTGAAGGAACTGGAGAAGGTGCTCTATTTCGAGTCGTGGATCGTCCTCGATCCCCAAAAAACTCCCCTGAAGAAAAAAGATCTCCTGACGGACGAGGAGTACAGCGATCTAAAGGATCAGTACGGGGCCAATGCCTTCGAAGCGGGCATCGGCGCCGAGGCTGTTCGGGTGCTCTTGGAGGAGGTGAACCTCAACAAACTGGATGAGGAACTCCGTTCGGAGCTGAAGCTTTCGGTTTCGGAGACGAAACGGAAAAAATATGTCAAGCGATTGAAGGTCGTTGAAGCCCTGAAGAAGTCGGGCAACAAACCGGAGTGGATGGTTTTGACCGTTCTTCCAGTGATACCGCCCGACCTGCGTCCCCTGGTCCCCCTGGACGGCGGGCGGTTTGCAACCTCCGACCTGAATGACCTCTACAGGAGGGTCATCAACCGGAACAACCGGCTGAAGCGATTGCAGGAGTTGAATGCGCCGGAAATCATCATTCGTAACGAGAAACGGATGCTCCAGGAGGCGGTGGATGTTCTCTTCGACAACGGCCGGAGGGGAAGGGCCATCACGGGTACGAACAAGCGCCCGCTTCGCTCGCTTTCCGACATGCTCAAGGGGAAACAGGGCCGGTTCCGGCAGAACCTCCTCGGCAAGCGGGTCGATTATTCGGGGCGTTCCGTCATTACGGTCGGTCCGGATCTCCGTCTCCATCAGTGCGGCCTTCCCAAAAAGATGGCCCTGGAACTCTTCAAACCCTTCATCTACCGGCGGCTCCAGGAAAAGGGGTATGTGACGACAGTCAAAAGCGCAAAGAAAATGGTGGAAAAAGAGACGGCCGAGGTATGGGATGCTCTCGATGAGGTGGTCCGCGAGTACCCGGTGATGCTGAACCGGGCGCCGACGCTGCACCGGCTGGGCCTGCAGGCGTTTGAACCCATTCTGATCGAAGGAAAAGCGATCCAGCTCCATCCGCTGGTCTGCACGGCCTTCAATGCCGATTTCGACGGCGATCAGATGGCCGTACATGTGCCCCTGTCTATAGAGGCGCAGACCGAAGCCAGGGTTCTGATGATGTCGACCAACAATATCCTGTCGCCCGCCAACGGTATGCCGATCATCATTCCCAGCCAGGATATCGTCCTGGGGATCTATTATCTGACCAGGTCGCAAAACGGCGTCAAAGGAGAAGGGATGGTCTTTTCCGATCCCTCCGAGGTGAGATCCGCGCTGGATGCGCAATCGGTTGATCTGCATGCGAAGATCAAGGTCCGCATCGACGGGGAACTGATCGACACGACCGCGGGCCGGATCGTCCTTTTCGAAGTCATTCCGGAGCCCATCGCGTTCAATGCGATCAATAAGGTGATGAACAAGAAAGAGCTGGCCAACCTGATTAACGACTGCTACCGCTCGTGCGGAGATAAAACCACGGTCATTTTGGCCGATCGCCTGAAGGACATCGGATTCAAATATGCGACTCAGGCCGGCGTTTCGATCGCGATTCACAATATGGTCATCCCGGAAAGCAAGAAAGAGATCGTTGCCAAGGCCGATAAGGATGTGCTCGGTATCCAGAAGCAGTACATGGATGGACTGATCACTTACGGCGAGCGGTATAACAAGGTGATCGATATCTGGGCTCAGGCGACGGAGAAGATCGCGACCGAGATGCTGGGCGGGATCGGTATGGAAGAAAAGGTCGGGCCCGACGGGAGCAGGAGGAAAGGTGAAAGCTTCAATCCCATCTACATGATGGCGGATTCCGGCGCCAGGGGCAGTGCGGTTCAGATCAGACAGCTCGCCGGAATGAGAGGGCTGATGGCCAAACCTTCCGGTGAGATCATCGAAACCCCGATCCGGGCAAACTTCCGGGAAGGTCTGACGGTATTGGAGTACTTCATCTCCACCCACGGGGCGCGAAAAGGCCTTGCCGACACGGCATTGAAGACCGCAAACTCCGGATATCTCACCCGCAGGCTTGTCGATGTGGCCCAGGATTGCATCATTACCGAAGATGACTGCGGTACGATCGACGGGATCTTTGTCTCGGCCTTGATGGAGGGCGGTGAAATCATCGAAACGGCCGGCGAGCGCGTCCTGGGAAGGGTTGCCCTGGAAGAGATCCGGGATTCCTTCACCGGGGAGTTCCTGGTTGATGCCAACCAGCTGATCGATGAAGCGCTTGCGAAAAAAATCGATGACGCCGGGATTGAAAAAGTCAATATCCGCTCGGTTCTTACCTGCCGTTCCAAGCACGGCGTCTGCGCGATGTGCTACGGCCGCGACCTCTCCCGAGGCATCCTGGTGAACATCGGCGAAGCCGTCGGGATCATTGCGGCCCAGTCCATCGGCGAACCGGGGACCCAGTTGACGATGAGGACCTTCCATATCGGCGGAACGGCAAAGTTTGAGGAACATTCCACTCTGGAAGCGAGACACGACGGGACGATCCGGTTCGTAAATCTTAATACGGTAAGAAGCCGGACCGGAGGGCTTGTCGTCATGAACCGCAACGGCGAGGTGCACGTCCTCGATGAGCAGGGGCGGAGCCGGGGGAAATATCCGATTCCCTACGGGGCGCATATCAAGATTGAAGCCGACAGCCGTGTCCAGGGTCCGAAGGATCAAAAGAGAGGCGATTTGATTGCAGAGTGGGACCCTTTCTCCATTCCTATTCTCGCCGAAGTAGACGGAACGGTCAAGTTCGGAGACATCAGCGAAGGGAAAACCATGCAGGAACAGGTCGACGAAGTGACCGGTCTCTCGCGGAAGGTCATCGTCGAGTTCAGGGGAACCGATATGCGTCCGCGGGTCTCCATTAAGGATAAGAAGGGAAGGACTGCCAAGGTCCCGGGATCCAACGCGGTGGCCAGGCACCTCCTGTCGGTAGGGTCCAATATCGTCGTATCGGAAGGAGATACGGTCAATGCAGGTGATATTCTTGCCAAAATTCCACGGGAGACGACAAAGACGAAGGATATCACCGGAGGTCTTCCCCGAGTTGCGGAATTGTTCGAAGCGCGCAAGCCCAAGGATTTTGCCGTGATCAGCGAGATTGACGGGGTGGTGTCTTACGGCAAGGATTCCAAAGGAAAGAGAAAGGTCATCATCACCCCCGACGCCGAGGATGAGAAGGAATACCTGATTCCAAAAGGCAAGCATGTCAGTGTCCAGGAAGGCGACCGGGTGACGGCCGGCGAACCTCTCATGGACGGAGTGAACAATCCGCATGACATTCTCATGATCAAAGGGGAAAAAGTGCTGGCCCGTTATCTGGTGGATGAGGTGCAGGATGTCTACCGTCTGCAGGGGGTAAAGATCAATGACAAGCATATGGAAGTGATCGTCCGACAGATGCTCAGAAGGGTCATGATCAAGGATCCGGGCGACACGACCTTCATTGCCGATGAACAGGTGGAGAGGTTCCGCTTCCAGGAGGAGAACGACAGGGTAGTTACAAAAGGGGGAAATCCCGCCCAGGGTGAACCCATTCTGATGGGCATCACGAAGGCGTCACTGTCCACACAGAGTTTCATTTCCGCCGCTTCCTTCCAGGAAACAACGCGGGTTCTGACCGAGGCTTCGCTGGCCGGGAAAACGGACTACCTCAGAGGCCTTAAGGAGAATGTCATTATGGGCAGGCTGATCCCTGCCGGGACAGGGCTCCCGATGTATAAGAAACTGGGTATTAAGACAGATACGGAAGCACTCTCTTTGTCAGAGGACGGACCGGTGAGGAATCTTCCGGATGAAAAAATTAACGAGAAACTGCTTGACATAGATACGGCGAATTGATAGTTAATCAAGCTTTTGTTGCACAGGCAGAGCTAACAACTGAAGAAAGGGCCTGGAGGGGTAATGCCTACAATAAATCAATTAGTTCGGAAGGGAAGGGTCAAGATCGGCAGGAAAGCGGCAACGCCCGCACTGGCCGCTTCGCCTCAGAGGCGGGGGGTATGCGTCAGGGTTTATACCTCGACACCCAAAAAGCCGAATTCCGCTTTGAGAAAAGTGGCCAGGGTTCGGTTGACCAGCGGTTATGAAGTGACTTCCTATATACCGGGCGTGGGACATAACCTTCAGGAGCATTCCGTTGTCCTGGTGCGGGGCGGTCGAGTCAAGGATCTGCCCGGTGTGCGTTATCACATCATCAGGGGGACGCTCGACGCCGTAGGCGTGCAGGATAGAAAACAGGGAAGGTCAAAATACGGAGCTAAAAGGCCGAGTTAAACGGGGATAGGGTGATGCCGAGGAGAAGAGAAGTTACCAAAAGGGAGATTTTACCGGATCCGAAATACAGCAACAGGCTGGTAGCAAGATTCATCAACAATCTCCTGAAACGGGGGAAAAAGAGCGTTGCGGAATCTATCCTGTATGGGGCATTCGATATCATTCAGGATCGTATCAAGGAACCGCCTGTCGACGTTTTTGAAAAGGCCATAACCAACGTCAAACCGGTCATCGAGGTAAAGTCAAGGCGTGTCGGTGGTTCGACATACCAGGTGCCGACGGAAGTCATCCCTTCACGAAGGATTGCCCTGGGTATCCGCTGGTTGATTACCCATGCGCGGGAGCGCTCCGAAAAGACCATGTGCGAGAAGCTGGCGGCGGAATTGATCGATGCGGCCAACAATCGCGGTGGGGCCGTCAAGAAGAGGGAAGCGGTTCACAAGATGGCCGACGCCAATAAAGCATTTGCCCATTACCGATTTTAACAACCATTTAAAGCTTAAGGAGGTTAGAAATGGCTAAGAAAAAATTTGAGAGGACGAAGCCGCATCTGAATATCGGCACGATCGGTCACGTTGATCATGGGAAAACCACATTGACTGCTGCGATCACAAAACACTTGGCCACGAAGGGATTTGCTGAATTCAGGCCCTTTGATTCCATCGATAATGCACCGGAAGAAAAGGAGAGAGGCGTGACCATCAACATCTCTCACGTCGAATATCAGACGGAAAAACGCCATTACGCCCATGTCGATTGTCCCGGGCATGCCGACTATATCAAGAACATGATCTCCGGCGCCGCGCATATGGACGGCACGATCCTCGTCGTGGCGGCGTCCGATGGCCCTATGCCCCAGACGCGAGAACATATCCTCCTGGCGCGGCAGGTCCAGGTTCCCTATATCGTCGTTTACATGAATAAAGTCGATCTCGTGGATGATCCTGAACTTCTGGATCTCGTTGAACTTGAATTGAGAGAGCTCTTAACGGCTTATGAATTTCCGGGTGATGACCTTCCCATCATCAGAGGATCCGCATTGAAGGCGCTCGAGACCGATGACCCGAAATCTCCCGATGCAAAATCGATCTGGGAGCTTCTGGAAGCCGTCGATGCCTACATTCCGATGCCGGTTCGCGATCTGGACAAGCCGTTTTTGATGCCGGTCGGAGATGTCTTTACCATTTCCGGCCGCGGCACGGTGGTGACGGGCCGCGTCGATCGCGGGATCGTCAGGACAGGCGAGGAAGTCGAGATCATTGGCATCCGTCCGACCTTCAAGACCGTCTGCACCGGCGTCGAGATGTTCCGCAAGACCCTCGACGAGGGCCGGGCAGGCGACGATGTCGGTGTGCTTCTGCGCGGGACGAAACGGGAAGACGTGGAAAGAGGGCAGGTCGTTGCGAAGCCGGGTTCCATTACACCCCATACCAAGTTCAAGGCCCAGGTCTATGTCCTGACAAAGGAGGAAGGCGGCAGGCATACACCCTTCTTCAACGGTTATCGTCCCCAGTTCTATTTTCGGACGACGGATGTGACGGGAGTGGCCAACCTGCCGGAAGGCGTAGAGATGGTCATGCCCGGCGACAACGTGGAATTGGAAGTCAACTTGATCACCCCGATCGCCATGGAAGAGCAGCTCCGATTCGCCATCCGCGAAGGTGGCAGGACGGTTGGCGCCGGCGTCGTCAGCAAGATTATCGAATAGAATGCCATGGAAGCAGGCTGAAGGAAACCATGAAAGAACAGAAAATAAGAATTCGTCTGAAAGCTTACGATTATAAGCTCCTTGACCGTTCAGTGGAGGATATCGTAGAGACGGCGAAGCGGACCGGCGCCCGCGTCGCCGGTCCGATTCCCTTGCCGACCGAGATCAACAAGTACTGTGTCAATCGGTCGCCGCACGTCGATAAGAAATCGAGGGAGCAGTTCGAGATTCGAACGCATCGACGGCTGATCGATATCGTCGAGCCAACCCAGGCGACGGTGGATGCCCTGATGAAGCTCGATCTGTCAGCGGGTGTGGATGTTGAGATAAAACTTTAAAAAAAAGAGAAAGAGTATGACAAAAGGACTGATCGGTAAAAAATTAGGGATGACCCAGGTTTTTTCTGACGAAGGGATTTCCGTTCCCGTGACGGTGATAGAGGTGGAACCTTCCGTGGTCATTCAAAAAAAGACAAAAGAGAAGGACGGATACGATGCCTTGCAGCTCGGCTACGGGCGCATCAAGCAGAAAAACGTGACCAGGGCCCTTCAGGGGCACTTCCGGAGGGCAGATAAGGGGATGTTCCGTATTTTAAGAGAATTCAGGATGGATCTTGAAGGAAGCGAGCCGGGGCAAGAGTTGAAGGCCGAACTGTTCGAACCGGGGGATTATGTGGACATTGTCGGCACCACGAAGGGCAAGGGGTTTGCCGGCGTTGTGAAGCGTCATGGATTCCACGGCGGTAGGGCGACCCATGGATCAATGTTTCACAGAGCGCCCGGTTCCATCGGCGCCAGCGCGGATCCGTCCCGGGTTTTCAAGGGGACGAAGCTTCCCGGTCACATGGGGAATGAAAAAAAGACGGTGCAGAATGTACTGGTGTGGGCTGTCAGACAAGAGCTGAATGTGATCCTGGTCCGGGGCGCTGTGCCGGGGAACAGGTGCGGATTTGTGCTGATCAAGCAGGCGATTAAAAAGGGTGAATAAGCAAGAGTGTAAGGTGGGAAAATGCCAATAGCAGGCGTGTACGACATTGATAATAACCGTATCTCTGACATAGATCTGAGTGATGCCGTATTTGGCGCAGCGGTGAACAAGGACGCCATGTACGAAGTGGTCAGGATGCAGATGGCATCGCGGCGGCTGGGAACCGCGTCTACCAAAGGCAGGAGCGATGTCAGAGGCGGCGGGAAAAAACCATGGCGGCAGAAGGGTACCGGCCGGGCTCGAGCAGGTCACTCACGCTCTCCGATCTGGAGAGGCGGGGGAATCATATTTGGACCTACGCCGCACAGTTATGACTTCAAACCTCCCAGAAAGGTGAGACGGATCGCTTTGGTTTCCGCCTTGAGCATGAAACTCAAGGAAGAGCGGATGATCATCCTCAGGGATTTTCCGATGGACGAAATCAAGACGAAAAAATTCCAGGAAGTGATCGATCGCTTTGGATTTGAAAAGGCCCTGTTCGTCATAGACGGATCGCGACCGATTCTGGAGAAGTCATCGCGCAATATAAAGAATGTAAAGATGGTCAGATCCGAAGGGATCAATGTCTACGACCTGCTGAAATACGACCATGTTGTACTTTTGGAACCTTCGATTAAAAAAATTGAAGAGGCGCTGGTATCATAATGGAACTGCATCAGATCATAAAAAAGGCGTTGATCACGGAAAAGAGCACCATTGCGAGGGACGCTCAAAACCAGTACAACTTTGAGGTTCATCTCCACGCAAACAGGATAGAGATCGGTCGCGCCGTGGAGAAACTCTTCAAGGTCAAGGTGCTGAATGTACGGGTCATGAATGTCCCCGGGAAAAAGAAACGAACAGGTAAGATTATCGGCCAGAGGCGCTCCTGGAAGAAGGCAATTGTGACCCTCGCTCCGGGCAACCGTATCGAGGCCATGGACGGTGTATGATGATCGGTTTTATTATCATGAACGAAAACCGTATAGAAGAATGAGGGTATAAAGGGGATGGGAATTAAAAAGTATAAGCCGACGTCGCCGGGAAGAAGGTTTCAGACCTGCTCGGACTTTAAGGAGTTGACCGGCGCAGCGCCCGAGAAAAGCCTTCTTGCCCCCGTGAGGAGAACGGGAGGTCGCAATTGCTACGGGAGAATGACGAGCCGCCACATCGGCGGCGGGCACAAACGTCGCTACCGGCTGATCGATTTCCGGAGAGATAAAGAGGATATCCAGGCGAGGGTCGCCTCCATCGAATACGATCCCAACCGTTCCTCGCGGATTGCTCTGCTGAACTACTGTGATGGTGAAAAAAGATATATCATTGCCCCCTCCAAAATTGTCGTGGGGGACGCGGTGGTCAGCGGGGATAAAGCCGACATCAAACCGGGCAATACCATTCCCCTGAAGAATATCCCTTTAGGAACCTTGATTCATAATTTGGAGCTCAAGGTCGGCAAGGGAGGACAGCTCATCCGGTCCGCAGGCGCCTATGGTCAGCTGATGGCCAAGGAGGAAGGGTATGCTCAGGTTCGCCTTCCGTCCGGCGAGGTCAGGAAGGTGTTCATGGAATGCAAGGCGACTATCGGCCAGGTAGGAAATATCGATCATGAAAATCTGAGCATCGGCAAGGCGGGACGGTCACGCTGGCTGGGACGCCGACCCAAGGTAAGAGGGGTTGTGATGAACCCGGTCGATCATCCGATGGGCGGCGGGGAAGGAAAATCTTCCGGCGGTCGTCATCCCTGCACCCCGTGGGGCGTGCCGACGAAGGGGCATAAGACGCGAACCAATAGAAGCACCGATAAATATATCGTGAAAAGAAGAGGTTAAAAAGTGGCACGATCAATTAAAAAAAATGCGTATATCGAGGAGAGGCTGCTTGAGAAGGTCAGAAGGCAGGATGCCACGGGAAACAAGACGGTCATCAAGACGTGGTCGCGCCGTTCTACGGTCACTCCCGAATTGATCGGACAGACTTTTGCGGTGCACAACGGGAAAAAATTCATTCCGGTTTTTGTGACCGAAAACATGGTGGGCCACAAATTAGGTGAATTTTCGCCAACGAGGACGTTTTACAGCCATGCCGGAGACCGCAAGACGAAGCTGCGCAAGTAGAATCGGGGGACAGATGTGAAAATCGGGGGACAGACGTGAAATCTGTCCCCTATCACTGGCAGTTTGGAGTCAGTTATGGAAACAAGGGCAGTTGCCAAGTATATCCGGATGTCACCGCAGAAGGTACGGCTGGTGGTGGATCTGGTCAGAGGAAAAAAGATCGAGGAAGCGAAGCAGATTCTCCTTTTTACGAGGAAATATGCGGCCGGTCATGTAAGCAAGGTCCTGAATTCTGCTCTGGCCAATGCGAAGCAGAATCCGAACATCGATGAAAATATCCTTTACGTCAAGGAGATCTTTGTCGATCACGGCCCTTCCCTGAAACGGTGGCGGGCGAGGGCTCAAGGAAGAGCGGCGGCGATAAAAAAAAGGATGAGTCATATTACTGTGGTCCTGAGTGAAGAGTAGATCTTGAGGAGGTGTCGGTTTGGGGCAGAAGGTGAACCCGATCGGGTTGAGGTTGGGTGGTATCAAAACGTGGTATTCGCAATGGTTCTCGGAAAGGAATTACTCTGAACTGCTTCATGAGGACATCAAGATCAGGAAATACCTCAAAGGGAAGCTTTACCACGCCGGCATTTCCCGGATAGAGATCGAACGGGCGGCGAATAAGGCCAAGGTGAATATCCACGCAGCGCGCCCCGGGATCATCATAGGGAAAAAAGGATCGGAGATTGAAAAGCTCAAGAAGGATCTCGAAGGGATCACGACGTGCGAGGTGATCATCAATATCCTCGAAGTCCGCAAACCGGAGATAGACGCACAGCTCGTTGCTGAAAATGTCGCACAGCAGCTTGAGAGACGTGTCGCTTTCCGAAGGGCGATGAAAAAATGTGTGACGGCGGCGATGAAGTTCGGCGCCAAAGGCATCCGGGTGAACTGCGGCGGACGCTTGGGCGGCGCCGAGATGGCGAGATCGGAATGGTATCGTGAGGGAAGGGTGCCTCTTCACACCCTGAGGGCGGATATCGATTGTGGTTTTACAGAAGCCCGCACAGCCTACGGTCTGATTGGAGTCAAGGTATTGATCTTCCATGGTGAAGTGTTGCCCGGCAAGAAAGAAACTGCATGATAGGGTTTTTCGAGGCGGGCTTGCGGCGGGGGCTCGTGGTGATTAGCAAGCTGAACAGGGGTTTCGAACGATGTTAATGCCTAAAAGGGTTAAGTTTAGAAAGGTGCAGAGGGGCCGCATGAGCGGAAAAGCCACACGGGGAAACACCGTGGCCTTTGGCGAGTATGCCCTTCAGGCGACGGAGTGCGGTTGGATTACTGCAAGACAGATCGAAGCGGCGCGTGTGGCGATGACGCGTCATGTCAAACGCGGCGGAAAAATTTGGATCAGAATTTTCCCGCACAAGTCCGTGACAAAGAAACCAGCGGAAACCCGTATGGGAAAAGGAAAGGGTGCTCCTGAAGAGTGGGTGGCGGTGATCAAACCGGGTGTCGTGCTCTATGAGATAGAGGGGGTTTCCCGCGAGATAGCCAAAGAAGCCTTCACCCTGGCTGCTCATAAGCTGCCGATCGGCACAAAGTTTCTTTCAAGGGAGATATCTGATGAAAATTAAAGAGATCAGAGATCTGAGCATTGATGAATTACAGCAGAAGAACAGGGAGCTCGTAGAGGAGTTTTTCAAGCTCCGTCTACGACAAGCCTCCGGGCAACTGGAATCTCCTGCCATGCTGGGACACATTCGCAAGGATATCGCGCGTATAAAAACGGTCCTGGTCGAAAAGGAGGTAAGCAGTGGAACAGCGCAGTAACAAGATCGCCATCAAGGGTGTGGTGGTTAGCAGTAAAATGGATAAAACGATCGTGGTCCGGGCGAAGAGGCTCGTGAAGCACGCCGTATTTCATAAATATATCACACGTTATGTCAAATATAAGGCACATGATCAGCAGAACATCTGCAAGGTGGGCGATAAGGTTCTCATCATTGAATCACGTCCGTTGAGTCGGGAAAAACGATGGCGAATGCTGGAAATACTGGATAAGGCAAAGTAGAATGCATCAGGCGCTGGATCGACGGCGATTGTAAAAATGCAGAAGCTCTGGTTGCCGGTCTCGAGCCGTCAGCGCAATGGGGTGTGATTATGATTCAGATGCAAACCGTGTTAAATGTAGCGGATAATTCGGGCGCCAAGAAGGTCGCCTGCATCAAAGTCCTGGGGGGATCGAGGAGACGTTATGCCAGCCTTGGCGATGTCATCGTCATTGCTGTCAAGGAAGCTATTCCCAATTCAAAAGTAAAAAAGGGCGATGTGATGAAGGCCGTTGTCGTGAGAACCGTGAAAGAGGTGAGGAGAGCCGACGGTTCTTACCTTAAATTCGATGATAATTCCGCAGTCCTCATCTCGAACCAGATGGAGCCGATCGGAACGAGAATTTTCGGGCCGGTGGCTCGCGAACTCCGTGCGAAACAGTTCATGAAGATCGTATCACTGGCGCCCGAGGTTTTATGAGGCAATGGGGAGGCAACGGGGACAGATTTGAAATCTGTCCCCAAGAAGCTGAGGAACAGGCAATGCAGGAAAAGCGGTTGAAAAAGGGGGATGCCGTAAAGGTGATCGCCGGAAAAGAGAAGGGCAAGACGGGAAAAATTCTGAGCACGATTGTCGCCAGGCAGCGGGTCGTCGTCGAGAAGCTTAACCTGATAAAGAGACACAAGAAAGCGGATGCCAAGGGCAAGGGCGGCATCGTTGAGAAGGAAGGATCGATACACATATCCAATGTGATGTATCTCTGCAATAAATGTGGTATTGGCGTCCGGATCGGATACAAGATCATGGACGACGGGAAAAAGACGCGTGTCTGCGCGAAGTGTCATGAAACATTGGATGCATAGGCTGGGGAAAGATGTCAAGACTAAAAGAATATTATAAAAAAGAAGTCGTTCCCGCATTAATCAAAACGTTTGATTACAAGAACCCTATGGAAGTTCCCCGGCTCGTAAAGATCGTGGTCAATATGGGTCTCGGGGAAGCGGTTCAGAATATCAAGATTCTTGATCGAGCGGTGGAAGAGATGACCATGATCGTGGGACAGAAGCCGGTGATCACCAAGGCCCGGAAGTCCATCGCGACCTTCAAGCTTCGTCAGGGTATGTCCATCGGCTGTTGTGTGACCCTGAGACAGGAGCGGATGTACGAATTCTTCGACAGGCTGGTGAATGTCGCTCTCCCGCGCGTCCGCGATTTTCGAGGAATTCCTGCAAAATCCTTTGACGGCAGAGGAAATTTTGCCCTTGGATTGAAGGAACAGATCATCTTTCCGGAGATCGAGTATGACAAGGTCGAAAAGGTCAGAGGCATGAACATTGCCATTGTCACCACGGCCAAAACGGATGATGAAGCAAGGCAGCTTCTGAAGCTGATGGGTATGCCGTTCAAAAACTGAAAATAGCATGACAAAAGATCTATCTCTGGAGGGTTGAGAGTGGCAAAGACATCTTTGATTGTGAAGTCCAACAGAAAGCCGAAATTTTCGGTGCGGATATACAACCGGTGTCCGTTATGCGGAAGACCGAGAGCCTATTATCGAAAATTTGATATGTGTAGAATATGCCTGAGAAATCTTGCTTTGAAGGGAGAAATTCCCGGGGTGATCAAGTCAAGCTGGTAGAGAGAATTGTAAGGAGTAATCATATGGGGATGACCGATCCTATAGCAGATATGCTGACCAGAATCAGAAATGGAAGCCGTGTGCATTTCAAGAGTGTGGATGTGTTGAGCTCGCGGATAAATCTGAACATGGCCAAGGTTTTGAAGAAATCCGGTTACATCAGCGGTTATGACATCAAAAAGGATCCGCATGGTCATGAGGTCTTGAAGCTTTACATGAAGTACCCGGATACAAAGCGATCCGTGATTACAGGCATTGAGCGGGTCAGCAAGCCGGGCAGAAGGGTTTATGTGAAGAATGAGAAGATCCCCAAGGTGTTAAACGGCTATGGTATCTCCATCCTTTCCACTTCCAAGGGGATCATGACGGATAAGGAAGCCAGAGAATTGAGCCTGGGGGGAGAACTGCTCTGCAATGTGTGGTAGGTGAAAACCAGTGGGGACAGATTTGAAATCTGTACCCACTTTTGGAGAGGATTTCATGTCAAGAATTGGTAAAGTACCCGTGGAAATTCCGGCTGGTGTCAAGATCAGCCGTGATCATGATATCGTGAGCGTTGAAGGTCCCAAGGGCAGACTTTCCCTGGAGGTACCCAAAGGAGTCGATGTGATTCTGGGCGAGCGGGTGGTGGAGGTCAAACGACCGTCCGATGGTAGAAAAGAGAGATCCTATCACGGGCTGGTACGAACCCTGATCGCCAACATGGTCAGAGGGGTCAGCAGCGGGTTTGAAAAGAGCCTGGAGATAGCGGGAGTTGGATACCGCGCGGAGCTCGCCGGCAGGAATTTGAAATTGATCGTTGGTTTTTCCGCCCCGATCGAGTATGCGATACCGGACGGGATCCAGATCCGGGTTGATAAGCTGGTGAATATCGCGGTATCCGGCATCGATAAACAGATGGTCGGTCGTGTAGCCGCGGAGATCCGAGGCCTGAAAAAGCCTGAGCCGTACAAGGGTAAAGGCATTAAATATAGCGGCGAACATATCCGGCGTAAAGTCGGAAAATCCGTGGGGGCTTAGTAAAAAAAAGTGCCGGGCGCCGGGTAAAAACATTTTGGCACCCAGTGAAGGGGTAGGGCATTGGCAACGAAAAAGATTGAAAAGATCAGACTGAAAAGGAAGAAAAGGGTCCGGGGGAAGGTGTTCGGGACCGAGAAGAAACCGCGTCTGTGCGTATTCAGGTCTGCGTCGCATATCTACGTCCAGGCCATCGCCGATGATGCGGGGAGGACCCTGGTGGAGGCATCGACACTGAGCAAGGAACTGGCGAGATCTCCCGAAGGTCTGAAAAAGGTTGAGGCTGCCAAAGAGGTGGGAATGCTTCTGGCGAAGCGCCTCCAGGAGATCGGTATCCGGGATGTGGTCTTTGACCGAGGCAGGTTTCTCTACCATGGAAGAGTGAAGGCTCTGGCAGACGGCGCAAGGGAAGCGGGACTGATTTTTTAGCCTGCAATGAGGCACTCACTGCAGAGCGGCATGATTGTGGGAAATGAAAATATGGAAGAATTGGAACTTCTCGACAGGGTGATTGCGATAAACAGGACGGCCAAGGTCGTTAAAGGCGGACGCCGTTTCCGATTCAGCGCCGTGATCGTGGTAGGCGACGGAAAAGGATCCGTCGGCGCAGGGCTGGGAAAGGCTCATGAAGTCCCGGAAGCGATCCGCAAAGGCATGGAGCAGGCCAAGAAGGCCATGACCCGGGTCGCGGTCGAAAACAGGACGATCCCCTATAGTGTCATCGGGCATTTTGGCGCAGGGAGAGTTTTGCTGAAGCCCGCGTCCGAAGGGACGGGGCTGATTGCCGGAGGGGCGGTCAGAGCGGTTCTGGAAGTGGCCGGGGTTAAAAATATCCTCACAAAATGTCTCGGCTCGCACAATCCTCACAACCTGGTCAAGGCGACCATCGAAGGTTTGAGGCAATTGAGGTCGCCGGCGGAAATCGCTGCGACCAGAGGCAAGGGCGTTCGGGAAAATTAGCGCTAAAAGGGGTAGGTTGTGGGAAAACAGCTGAAGATCACACAGGTGAAGAGTTATATCGGCAGACCCGAAACTCAGCGCAGGGTCTTGCGGGGGTTGGGATTGGGTAAGGTCAACAGGACCGTTTTACTGGATGATACACCCGAAATACGCGGTATGATCCGGAAGGTTGTTCACCTGGTGGCTGCTGTAGAAGTTGAGGAGAGCGGGAAATGAATCTGGGAACATTGAAACCGCCGGCAGGTTCGCGGAAGAAGAAAAAACGGGTGGGCCGGGGCAACGGCTCGGGACACGGCGGTACAGCGGGAAAAGGAGCGAAGGGACAGAATGCCCGTTCGGGGCACAGCGTCCGTCCCAATTTTGAAGGAGGGCAGATGCCCCTCTCCAGAAGATTGCCCAAAGTAGGGTTTAAAAATCCCATGCGCCGGATCATCGCGACTATCAATATCGACCAGTTGAAAAGGTTTCCGGAAGGATCGGTCATTGATCGGGAAATCCTGCTTGCCGTCGGTCTTGTGAAGCGAAAGGCGGACGGAATCAAGGTATTGGGCAACGGGGCGATCAGCTATCCGCTTTCCCTGAGGGTGGATATGGTAAGCCAAGGGGCGCGGCAGAAGATTGAAGCCGCAGGCGGCACAATTTTGGAGGTCAGCTGATTTGTTAGAAGGCCTAAAAAATGTCTCAAAGATACCGGAACTCCAGAAGAGGATTCTCTTTACATTGATGCTGCTTGTGGTTTACCGGATAGGCGCCCACGTTCCCACACCCGGGATCGACACGGCGGCGCTGGCGGCCTTTTTCGAACAGGCCAAGGGGTCGCTTCTGGGTCTCTTCGATATGTTTGCCGGCGGCGCGCTGAGCAATCTCTCGGTCTTCGCCCTGGGGATCATGCCTTACATCAGCGCCTCGATCATTCTCCAGCTCCTGACAGTGGCCGTTCCTTACCTCGAAAAGCTTTCCAAGGAAGGGGAGGCGGGCCGGAGAAAAATCACCCAGTACACCCGTTACGGAACCGTGGTCCTGAGCCTCATTCAGGGTTTCGGCATTGCCATCGGGCTGGAAAACATGGCAGGGCCCACCGGAGCTTCCATCGTCATCACGACGGGCTGGGCATTTAGGCTGATGACGGTGATCACCCTGACGGCGGGGACCGCGTTCATCATGTGGCTGGGGGAGCAGATTACCGAAAAAGGTATCGGCAACGGCATCTCGCTGATCATTTTCTCAGGTATTGTGGTCGGCGGTCCTGCGGCGATCATCAACACCTTCCGCCTTCTTTTCTCGGGGGAAATGGGAATTTTCTTTGTGATCATCCTTGTCGTGCTGATGATCCTGATCGTCGGTGTCATCGTCTTTGTCGAAACCGGGCAAAGAAGGATCCCCGTGCAGTATGCAAAAAGGGTCGTCGGGAGGAAAATGTACGGCGGTCAGTCGACCCATCTGCCCCTGAAGGTGAATTCGGCAGGGGTCATCCCGCCGATATTCGCCTCTTCGATCATCATGTTTCCGGCGACGATCGCGAATTTCATCCCCCATCCCTGGATGAAGACGATTGCCGGGGAATTGATCCCGGGAAGGGTCGGCTATGAACTCCTCTATGTGGCTTTTATCGTCTTCTTCTGTTTTTTTTACACAGCGGTGACATTCAATCCGGTGGATGTAGCCGATAACATGAGAAAGTATGGGGGCTATGTTCCGGGAATCAGGCCGGGAAAGAAAACGGCGGAATACATCGATGACGTCCTGACCAAGCTGACGTTCGGTGGCGCCATCTATGTCTCGGCGGTTTGCGTGCTCCCCAGCATACTGATCAGTTCTTTCAATGTGCCCTTCTATTTTGGAGGAACCGCCCTGCTGATTATCGTGGGTGTCGCCCTGGATACGGCAGGGCAGATTGAAACCCATCTGCTGACGAGACAATATGAGGGTTTCATGAAGAAGGGACGTATCGCGAGAAGACGTTGAAGAGGCGTGACTTCCCCGGCCCGGCGCAGGATTATTGACATGGTTATCCTGAAACTGCCTGATGAGATTGAGAAGCTGCGGACAAGCAATTCGATCGTTGCAGAGATATTGCGTGAGCTTAGGGAAAGGGTCAGGCCGGGTGTGACCACGGGCGAGCTTAACAGTTTCTGTGAGGAGCTCTCGAGAAAGAAGCGTGTGAAACCGGCATTCAAGGGGTACCGGGGTTATCCTTTTGCCCTCTGCACTTCGGTGAATGGTGAAGTGGTTCACGGAATGCCGTCGGAGCGGCCGCTCGTTTCAGGAGATATCCTGAGCCTCGACTTTGGTGTGAACTACAAGGGGTATTATGGTGATGCGGCGATTACCGTTCCGGTGGGGGCTGTCTCCGATGAGGCGAAGCGGCTTTTGAAAGTCACCGAAGCGGGTCTTCGCGACGCCATCCTACAAGTTAGGGCGGGCAACCGTCTGGGAGATGTTTCCTCTGCCGTTCAGCAGCAGGTCGAATCGGCAGGGTTTTCGGTCGTCAGGGATTTTGTCGGACATGGCATAGGCAGGAGCCTCCATGAAGATCCGCAGATACCCAATTACGGCGTCCGGGGAAGAGGGATAGAGCTTAAGCCGGGGATGGTCCTGGCCATAGAGCCGATGGTCAATGAGGGAAGTTACGAAGTGCAAATTCTGCCGGATGGCTGGACGGTGGTCACCAAGGATGGAAAACTTTCCGCCCATTTTGAACATTCCGTAGCGGTCACGGAAAACGGACCGGATATCCTCAGCCGGATTCAATGACCGGGAGCGCATCCCGCAAGCCCCGCCCTGTGGGCGGGGATGAGGGGCGCATCGACAAAAGAACACTACCTTACCGGGAAGCTCCGCCCTGTGGGCGGGGAGCTTCAATCTCTCTGGAGGAGGCGGCAATCAGGGAGATCTTGTGAAAGATCGGGAACGATGCCAAAAGAGGAAGCCATAGAGGTAGAAGGCAAGGTGATCGAACCCCTGCCGAATGCCATGTTTCGAGTGGAACTGGAAAACGGTCACCGTGTTCTGGCCCATATTTCCGGTAAGATGAGGATGCATTTTATCAAGATCCTTCCGGGCGACAGGGTGACGGTTGAGCTGTCTCCCTATGATCTGACCCGCGGAAGAATCGTTTACAGGACCAAATAGCGAAGGCGGGCGACCGACAAGAGGTTCAGGCTGCGCCCTTGGCGGATTCAAGGAGTGATCAAAAGTGAAAGTACGTTCCTCGGTCAAGAAGATTTGCGAAAAGTGCAAGATTGTCAAAAGGCGCGGTGTGTTGCGCGTGATTTGCGAGAATCCGAAGCATAAGCAGCGTCAGGGATGAGGATTCATTTTTCAGGAGGTTGACAGGTGGCAAGAATTGCGGGTGTGGACTTACCCAAGAACAAGAGGATGGAGATCGCGTTAACCTATATCTACGGCATAGGGAAGACAAAATCGAATGAGATCCTTCAGGAGGCCGGCGTCGATCCCGACATAAAGACAGATCAGCTTGCCGATGCGGAAATAACCTCCATCAGGAACATCATCGACAAGGAACATAAGGTTGAGGGGGATTTGAGACGGGAAGTCTCCATGTCTATAAAAAGGCTGATGGATGTAGGGACTTACCGCGGTCTGAGACACAGAAAGGGGCTTCCTGTCCGAGGGCAGAGAACGAGCACCAACGCCAGGACAAGAAAAGGACCGAGAAGGTCGATTGCCGGCAAGAAGAAATAATGATGAACTCGTCAAATAATGGGTAAAGGGATCCGGAGGACCAATGGCCAAGCCAGTCAGAAAAACAGGGAAGAAGAAAGAAAAGAAGAATATCTCCGAAGGGATAGCTCATATTCAATCGACATTTAACAACACGATCGTGACCATCACCGATCTCAGCGGTAATGTCATTGCCTGGGCATCGGCCGGGATGCAGGGGTTTAAGGGTTCGAGGAAAAGCACCCCGTTTGCGGCGCAGATGGCGGCGGAGGACGCGGTAAAGAAGGCAAGGGAACATGGTTTGCGGGCGGTTCAGGTCTATGTAAAAGGACCTGGCTCCGGTCGGGAATCGGCCTTGAGGTCGCTGCAGGTGGCAGGGCTCAAGATCAGCCTCATTCGGGATGTGACGCCGATCCCCCATAACGGGTGCCGTCCGCCCAAGCGAAGAAGGGTTTAAAAACTATTTTGATCACCGATCAGGGAGGCTTTTTTGGCAAGGTATAGAGAATCCGTATGCAGGTTGTGCCGGAGAGAAGGTCTGAAGCTGTTTCTCAAAGGGGACAGGTGTTACAGCGAGAAGTGCGCCTTTGATAGGCGGGGTTATGCCCCCGGGGATCACGGACAGCTTCGAAAGAAATTTTCCGATTATGGCGTCCAGCTCAGAGAGAAGCAGAAGCTCAAAAGGATGTACGGTCTGCTGGAAAAGCAATTCCGGGGATATTTCGATAAAGCAGACAAGCAGAAGGGAATTACCGGAAGCAATCTCCTTCTTTTTTTAGAGAGAAGACTGGACAACATGGTCTTCCGGATGGGCTTTGCCAATTCGCGTACGGAAGCAAGGCAGCTGGTGAGGCATAACCATTTTCTGGTTAGTGGAAAGCCAGTGAATATACCTTCTTATCTGATTAGACTCGGGGACGAGGTGCAGGTCAGAGAGGGAAGCAGAAAGGTTGAGCGGATACTCGAGGCCATGGGAACCGTTTCCCGGCGGGGTGTGCCTCAATGGCTGGAAATTGACAAGGCAAACTTCAGGGGGATTGTGAAGACCCTTCCGGCCCGCGATGAATTGACAATGCCGGTACGGGAACAGCTGGTCGTTGAGCTTTATTCCAAATAGAACAATAACCAGACATCCGAAGGGCAGGGAAAGGAATTATGCAGAGAAACTGGCACAATTTGATTCAACCGAAAAAAATCGATACAAATGAGGCGACTCTTACCCCTTTTTACGGGGAGTTCAGCTGTCAGCCCTTGGAACGCGGCTTCGGCATTACCCTGGGGAATGCGCTCCGGAGGATATTGCTCTCTTCCATTCGGGGGGCAGCCATTGTTTCCATTAAATTTGACGGGGTGCTTCATGAGTTTTCCACGATCCCTGGGGTCAGGGAAGATGTGACCGATATCATTCTGAATCTGAAAGGCGTGCGCCTGAAGCTTCATCAGGACGGCCCGCGAATCATCCATATCGATGCCTCGCGGGAGGGGGTGATCACCGCGGCAGACATCGTGACCGACGGGACAGTCGAGATCCTCAATCCCGAGCACTATATCGCAACGCTGGTCGGGGAAGCCTCCTTTAAAGCGGAGATGGCGGTCAAAATGGGTAAGGGCTATATACCCGCACAGAGGGAAAGGGATCCCGAACAACCCGAGGGGACCATCAATATTGACGCCATCTTTTCGCCGATCAAAAAAGTCAATTATACGGTCACCTATTCGCGGGTTGGGCAGGTTGCGGACTACGACCGGCTGATTCTGGAGATATGGACGGACGGGAGCGTCCTCCCGGATGATGCCCTGGCTTATGCCGCCAAGATCCTCAAGGAGCAGATGGATGTCTTCATCAATTTCCCCGAGGTGGGAGTAGGAGAGAAACCGCACGAGAGCGATCCTCCCCCCGATGATCCGAATGATCTCCTGCTACGGCATGTCGATGACCTGGAACTCTCGGTCCGTTCTGCGAATTGCCTGAAAAACGCCGGTATCAATCTGATCGGCGAGCTCGTTGGGAAGACAGAGGCTGAGATGCTCAAGACCAAGAACTTCGGCAGGAAATCGCTTAATGAAATAAAGGAGATTCTGTCAGAGTCGGGGTTGGGCTTCGGCATGAAGATGGACTTCCCGCCGTGGAACAAAGCCGAAAAAAAGGGCGAAGCTTCTCAGGCAGCGGAAGATAAGGATTGAAAGGATAATATTCGATGGGCCAGGGAAAATTTGGAAGCAGGCTGGGGAGAACGACCAGCCATCGGAAGGCCATGCTCAGGACGATGGTCACTTCTTTTTTGAAATACGAAAAGATAAAGACCACCGATACGAAGGCCAAGGAGCTCAAGAAAGTGGCGGAGAAGATGATCACCCTCGGCAAACGGGGGGATCTCCATGCCAGGAGACAGGCCGCGGCATTTGTCCGGGAGCGGGACGTTGTTGGAAAGCTGTTCGGTGAGTTATCGGCTCGGTATAAGGACAGGTCCGGAGGCTATACAAGAATCGTCAAGATGGGCTACCGTGCCGGTGACAACGCGCCTATGGCCATGATTGAGTTCATCCGAGATGCCGAAGCAAAAGACTCAAAGAAGAAGACGCCTGCCCCCCAGAAATAGCTGCCTGCAGAGGGCGGGTCTGCGACCCGCCCTCTGGTTCTGTGACGCAACAACTATTTCATTCATGCATTTCATATTCAGATCATCTTTTCCCGATCCTCAATCGTAAAATCCTCGAAATAGCGCTGCTGTTCCTACGGTTTTGCTCAATCAGATCAGCCAAATCTGACCCCAATCTGAGCGCCTTAACCCAAATTCATGAAGGCAAAAATATTATTATGCAATAACAGCAAGTTAGCGACAGCCAATCTCGTTTTCTGGCACTACATGTTTGAGTGGTCATAGAATCTTTTTCACCATCCGCCCAGGCACAGAA
>Ga0209835_1000370_pt1 | contig 30086 bp, 26 predicted proteins | sample LakKivwa52mmetaG_FD_184138 | JGI IMG/M metagenome (GOLD analysis project Ga0209835, IMG submission 184138) | Anoxic lake water microbial communities from Lake Kivu, Rwanda to study Microbial Dark Matter (Phase II) - Lake Kivu water 52m metaG... | ecosystem: Environmental > Aquatic > Freshwater >... | reverse complement strand
ACATTTACCAAAACTACAGTCAATTATTGAATTACAGCTCTCAAAAAGAAATCTTTTTTTACATTTTTTTAAATAATAAACTGGTTTTATGGACATCTAATAAAGTAATCCCCGATTTGACCGACTCATTATCCAATCAAATAAAACTGGTTAGACTCGACAATGGTTATTACCTAAAACTGGCTCGTCATTATCAATTGTACACTATTATAGCACTTCGTCCTGTACAAAGTACCTACCCGTTTGAAAACAAATATTTAACAAACAATATTCAACTTGGAAATAAATCGTCCTATTTTACTGCAGAAGAAATCAACAACAACACTCAAAAAGGTTTGATTATCAAAGATTTAAGCAAAAACCCTGTTTTTATACTGAATTCTAATCTTGAAAATGTTAAACGCGATTGGGTTTTCGCATTTTACTTGTTGGGTGGAATACTGATAATGATTTTTATTCACAGGCAAATCAACCGGGTTTTCAGGCAAAAACAAGACTTTCATGCTGCATTTATATTTCTGGCAACTTTAACTCTTAGTTATTTAGGATGGAAGGTTTTCAGAATCCCTAAAATTCTTTTCAGGCATGAGATATTCAGTCCTCAGATTTATGCCAGTTCAAGTTTTCTATCAAGTATTGGCGATTTATTGGTGGCTGTTTTTTTAACAACATGGACTATTACTTTACTGACAACTAATGTAAAAATTAAAGTAAAAGATAATATCAGAAGTAAATCACTGGTTTTCGGTTTTCTTTACCTGCTAAGTTTGTTTTTAATAAAAGCAATCGAAAAAATTATTGAAGGGCTGATAATAAACAGTGATATTCCGACAGATACCATTGAGTTCCTTTCATTTAACTTCTATTCGATAATAGCTTACTTCATCATTTTTATGATGTTGTACACTTTTATACGCCTATTGATATATTTTTCAAAAATCAGCCATAAATCTAACCTTAAAAAAATCAATTGGTTCTTTCTGATACTTACTCCCAGCATAATTTATTATTTTATTTTTCCTTTCAATTTAACTCAGGTTAATCATTTCATTCTACCATCTTTTGTTTTGCTGTGCTGGTTGATCATTTACAATACAGATTTCAGCCGAAATCAACTTTTTTCAATATCTTTATCTCTGATTTTGATTTGCAGTGGTTTTACTGCCCAAACAATAGCAAATGCTAATAAAATAAGAAATACTGAAAAGAAAAAACTCCTTTTTAACAGTATTATTTCCGGTAGAGATGCGCTGGCAGAGGGTATTATTTCTGAACAGATTGTCAAAATAAAAAACGACAATTTCATTCCATCCTTTTTTACAAATCCAATGATTTCAGAAGTATTATTGCACAAACGCATAAAACAACTTTATTTCTCAGGTTATTTGTCAAATTACGATTGCATTATTAAAACTTATACTATTAAAGGAACCCCATTTAAAAGTACCGACAGCAATTTATTTAGCTATTATTCGTCATGCTTTGAAAATTCAACACCAATTGACAATGATAGTTCATTTTATTTTCATAACAATTATGACGGAGCAGCTGAATATCTGATAAGTTTTAACGTTAAAAACTATCAGAATTATCCGGGTAAAATCCTGATTATACTTCGTAAAAAAACTTTTCAGGAAGAAAGTATTTATCCTGATTTACTGGTTGAAAGAAACATCCAACGAACTTATGAGCTTTCAAAATATTCGTTTGCTATTTACAAAAACAACCAATTAATTAACCAAAAAGGCAATTACAGTTATCCTCTGATTTTTTATACCTTTGATAAAAGCGAGGAAGAATTTAATAATTTTACTGAATCAGGCTACGAACATCTTGTTAACCACGTTAACGAAGATATTACTGTTATACTGAGCAATGAGAAATCAAATATTTTCAATTCTTTATCCTTATTCTCACTGCTTTTCTTTTTAAGCACAGTCATTTTTTCAATTATCAACTATATCAATAACATCATTTTGCCCTATAATAAACGTCATGCCAATGATGCAATGCGAAAAATGATTGTATCGCCCTTCAAAAGGCTGATGTTTAAGCAAAAAATACAGATTACCATTTTGTTTTCATTACTGGTTTCATTTGTAATTTCGGGATATTTCACTATTAACATGATTATCGAAAATTCAAATAAAAATCACAACAAAAAACTCCAGCATGAAATCAGTATCGTTTCGGAGCGTATTAATGAAATACTGACAAGCAATGATTTTTACTCTGATGAATTTTTTACTGCAATAAAAACAATTTCAGAACAAATAAACACTGACATTAACGTTTATGATAAGAGTGGCTACCTACTCACATCCTCTCAATTGTCAATTTATGAAAGAAAAATAATTTCAAAATTTATTGATGCTCATGCCTATTATTTGCTTTTAATAAAAAAGAAATCACAATTAGTGAACACCGAAAGCATAGGTGGAAAATTAAATTTCTTCTCAGCATACATGCCTTTACGTAATGCTGAAAACCAAATTATAGGATTTGTAAACCTGCCCTATTATTCAAAAGAAAGTGCATTACAAAACGAAGTTTCTTCATTGCTTGTAACCTTTGTAAATCTGTATGTATTTCTGTTTTTATTGGCCATTTTAGTGTCTTTCAGTATTTCAACAACTTTTACAGAACCACTCGAAAACATCAGAAAACACCTTAGCGATCTGCGATTTGGCATACCTAACAAAAAAATTGCATACAACTCTGCAGATGAAATTGGTGAGTTGATTACTGAGTACAATAAAATGATTGATAATGTTGAAAAAAGTGCTGAAGCACTGAGTCGTAGCGAACGTGAAATGGCATGGCGAGAAATGGCACAACAAATTGCTCACGAAATCAAGAATCCGCTGACACCAATGAAACTCAACCTGCAACAATTGTTGCGGGCATGGGAAGATAAAGCCCCCGACCTTGAAGATAGATTCCGCAAAACCACTGAAATATTAATAAACAGAATAGATAGTTTGTCGGCTATTGCAACTGAGTTTTCCGAATTTGCACGTATGCCTGAACCCAAAGCTGACCTGATGATAATCAACAATGTTGTAAATGAAATTGCTGACCTTTATCGTGCAGTTGAAAGAGTTAAACTGGTTGTGGTAATGCATGAGGAAAACATTAAGGTAAATGCCGATTACCAGCAAATCATCAGGGCAATGAACAATTTGGTCAGAAATGCATTTCAGGCAATTCCTCAGGATAAAACCGGTGAAGTTACCATTGCAGTTCATAAATCAGAAAATCAGGCAATTATCGAGGTTAAAGATACTGGAACCGGTATAAACCTCAGTCTTCAGGATAAAATATTTATGCCCAACTTCAGTACAAAAAGTTCAGGAATGGGACTTGGCCTTGCTATAGTCGAAAAGATTATTAAATCGGCTAAGGGAGAGATATGGTTTGAAACAGAGGAGGGTAAGGGTACCAGCTTCTATTTTTCTTTACCACTTGCAGAATAATCCGGTATTATAAAACAAAAGACAAGGGCTGTGTATTACGGCAAAATAAAGCCATCCTGCATCTTCACAATTCTGTCGGAGCTTTGGGCAAGGTGAAGATTATGGGTAACAATTAAAAATGTCTGTAACATTTCATTTCGCAGCCTGATAAACAGGCGATGCAGCTCTTCAGCATTATTGGTATCTAGATTACCTGATGGTTCATCGGCCAGAATAATGTCGGGATTGTTAATTAGTGCACGAGCTATGGCCACTCTTTGTTGCTCACCTCCAGAAAGTTCGGATGGTTTATGTGAAATTCTTTCAGTTAAGCCAAGAAAATCGAGTAATTCCTTTGCTCTTTCAATAGATTTATTTCTGGTTTTTCCTCCAATAAATGCTGGAATACAAACATTTTCGAGAGCTGTAAATTCAGGAAGCAAATAATGACTTTGAAAAACAAAACCTATGTGTTCATTTCTGAATCGTGCAATTTTTTTGGGAGAGAGTTTAAAAATATCAGTATCATTAATTGTTACTGTACCCTGATCGGGAACATCAAGTGATCCTAAAATATGCAATAAAGTACTTTTACCAGCACCAGACGGACCAGTTATGGCAACAATTTCAGCTTTTTTAATTTCAAGATTGATTCCTTTTAAAACTTTCAGCTCACCGAAAGACTTATAAATGTTGCCGGCAGCAATGAGTGTACTCACTTCAGAACTTTTTTAGCCATTTGCTGTAAAAAATAAATAAGGAAAAAACTCCGGTGGTAATTGAGGCATCTGAAATATTAAAAACAGGCCGGAAGAAAACAAAATAATTTCCACCAAAAAACGGAAACCAATCGGGATAATAACCCTTAATAATGGGGAAATAAAACATATCAACTACTCTTCCCTGAAAAACAGGTGCATAATCGAATACAATACCATAGAATATTGAGTCAATAATATTACCGAAAGCTCCCGAGAAAATTAGAGCAAGGCACAGAACAAAACCTCCCGGATAGTTTAATTTTATACTACGTAAAATGAAATAAATTATCAATCCGGCAGCAGCCATTCTGAAAAATGTCAGGAAAATTTTTCCGGTAACCCCTCCAAACTCCAATCCAAAGGCAATTCCGTTGTTTTCAGTAAAATGTATTATAAACCAGTTGCCGGCAATGTGAAATTCCTGGCCTAAATACATATTTGTTTTAATCCAGATTTTTAAAACCTGATCGGCAAGTAAAACCAGGAAAATTAAAATAAAGGGTTTGTAATATTTCACTTTAAACTAACGTTTTTCTTTAGCTTCGATACTTAAAGTAGCGTGAGGTACAGCACGTAAACGCTCTTTGGCAATCAATTTACCTGTTTCACGACAAATACCGTATGTTTTATTTTCAATTCTGATAAGTGCTGATTCAAGACTTATAATAAATTTCCTTTGCCTGTCGGCTAAACGGCTAAGATGTTCTTTTTCTAACGAATAGCTATTATCATCCATTAGTTTGTTGGCAGTATAAGTATCATCAGTACCATGTTCGTTCGGATTCAAAATAGATTCCTGTAAAAACATCAGTTCTTCGCGTGCTTTCTTTAGCTTTTCAATAATAATTTGTTTGAATTCTTCCAATTCTTCGTCAGAATATCTTGTTTTCTCTTTAACCTCTGCCATATCATTTTCTTTTAATGCTGATAAATACAGTCATTTCATCTATTTCTATAGTTTCTGAATCATCAGAAATAGTATCTTTAACAACCAAATTATCAGCTAAAGTTTCGGTGCAAATATAGTTTTTAAAATAATTTACAGCATCATTGATTTCATCTTCTTTTTTTATTTCTATTTCAATGTGGTCGGTAACTTCAAAACCTTTGCTTTTACGCAAATTTTGTATCCTGTTTACCAATTCACGGGCATAGCCTTCCATTTTAAGCTCATTGGTGATGGTAATATCCAATGCTACTGTTAGATTGTTTAAATTCGTTACCAGCCAACCTGGTATATCTTCTGAGATAATTTCTACATCTTCCGAAATCACTGTAACAAGCTCGCCTTCAATATTTAAAGTAATTGATTTATCAGATTCAAAACGATTTATTTCTGCCTGATCAAGTGAGGTTAATCTTTCAGCCAGTACTTTCATAAGTTTTCCAAATTTAGGCCCTAAAACTTTAAAATCAGGCTTAATCCTTTTTATAACAACACCTGTTGTATCTGTAATGTATTCAATAGATTTTACATTAATTTCCGACAATATCAGATTTTTCATGATCTCAATCTGAGCCTTCATTTTATCGTCATTAACAGGAATTAATATTTTGCTTAATGGTTGTCTTACTCTGATATTTTGCTTTTTACGCAATGAGAGTACCATAGAAGAAATATCCTGTGCCAACTGCATCCTGTACTCCAGTTCTTTATCAGTGATGGCTGTATTGTATTCCGGAAAATGAGTCAGATGAACAGAACTGAAATCATGTTTACCGCTCACTGAATTTAGGTCATTAAAAAGCCTTTCAGAATAAAAAGGAGCCAATGGCGACATTAAGATACTTACTGTCTCAAGACAATAATACAATGTTTGATAAGCAGCAAGCTTGTCTGAACTCATTTCGCCTTTCCAAAAACGTCTTCGGCTGAGACGTACATACCAATTGCTCAATTGTTCGATAACAAAATCCTGTATGGCTCTGCCTGCCTTAGTAGGTTCATAATCTTCGTAATACGACTCAACATCTTTTATCAGGCTGTTTAATGCCGATATTATCCAGCGGTCAATTTCGGGACGTTCAGTTAAAGGAATTTCTTTTTCCTTGTAATTAAACCCATCAATATTGGCATAAAGAGCAAAAAAAGCATAAGTATTGTATAGTGTACCAAAAAATTTACGTCTGACTTCAGCCACTCCTTCCTCATCAAATTTAAGGTTCTCCCAGGGCGGAGCATTGGTAATCATATACCAACGGGTGGCATCGGCACCATAGTTTTCCATGGTTGTAAACGGATCTACTACATTGCCAATACGTTTCGACATTTTATTCCCAAATTTGTCTAAAACTAATCCGTGCGATACACATGTTTTGTACGAAACCGAGTCGAAAACCATAGTGGCAATGGCATGAAGAGTAAAAAACCATCCTCTGGTCTGATCAACTCCCTCCGAAATAAAATCGGAAGGGAAATAATCTTTTAATTCCTGGTTTTCAAAAGGATAATGAAATTGAGCATAAGGCATAGCTCCGCTATCAAACCAAACATCAATGAGGTCAGACTCTCTGTACATTTTCTTTTTACCTGCCGAAATCAAAATAATATCATCAACAAAGGGACGATGCAAGTCAAATTGCTTATAATTTTCATCGCTAAAGTTGCCATTTTCAAAACCACTAAACGGATTTGCTTCCATAAATCCGGCATCAACAGACTTATCAATTTCATTTTTTAGCTGTTCGACTGAACCAATGCAAATGCTTTCAGTTTTATCTTCTGTCATCCAAACAGGTAGCGGAGTACCCCAAAAACGTGACCTTGAAAGATTCCAGTCAACCAGGTTTTCAAGCCAGTTTTCAAATCTGCCAAGCCCTGTACTTGCCGGTTTCCAGTTTATTGTTCTGTTAAGTTCTATTAAGCTTTCTTTAAATTCTGTTGTTTTTATGAACCAACTATCAAGAGGGTAATACAATATTGGTTTATCGGTTCGCCAGCAATGTGGGTAATTATGCTCGTATTTTTCAGTTTTAAAAAGTTTGTTTTCATGCTTTAGCTTAACCACCAAATCAATGTCAACATTGGTTTCTTCAACCGGTGAATACTCAACCTTTACATATCTTCCTGCAAACTCACCCATTTCCTCAGTAAACTGTCCCTGTTTATTCACCAAAGTCAATGCTCCAATGCCATTTTCGCGTGCTACTTTCATATCATCGGCACCAAAACTCGGAGCAATGTGAACGATTCCTGTTCCATCTTCAGTTGTAACAAAATCGCCAGTGAGCACTACAAATGCTTTTCCTTCTGAAGGTTGTGCATAAGGCAGTAATTGCTCATAATGTAGTCCTTTCAAGTCTTTTCCTTTGAAGCTGCTGACAATTTTAAATGGAATATTTTTATCACCAGGCTTAAAGTCTTCTAATGATATCTCTGCATTTTTTTCAGGGAAATAAGCATTTACCAATGCTTTTGCCAGAATTACACTGATAGGTAATCCCGAATATGGATTGAACGATCTAAGCAGAACATAATCAATATTTTTACCCACTGCCAATGCTGTATTCGAAGGTAATGTCCAGGGTGTGGTTGTCCATGCAAGAAAATAAACATCAGTATCCGTTTTTGAATACAAACTTTCTGACAATTTATCTTTAATACACTTGAACTGCACCACAGCACTGATATCTTTTACTGGTTTATAACATCCTGGCTGATTGAGTTCATGAGTACTCAAACCAGTTCCGGCTGCAGGCGAGTAGGGTTGTATTGTGTAGCCTTTATAGAGATATCCTTTATCAAACAGTTGCTTCAACAACCACCAAACCGATTCAATATATTTATTTTCAAAAGTGATATAAGGGTCATCAAGATTCAACCAATAACCCATATTTTCGGTCAGTTGGTCCCAATAATTTTTAAATTTCAGCACATCGTTTTTGCAGGCTGCATTATAATCTTCTATTGAAATGTTTTTCCCAATATCTTCTTTGGTAATACCTAGTGTTTTTTCTACCGAAATTTCAACAGGCAGGCCATGTGTATCCCATCCTGCTTTGCGTTTTACCTGAAACCCCTGAAGTGTTTTATATCTGCAAAAAATATCTTTCAAAGTACGGGAAAGCATGTGGTGGATGCCCGGCATACCATTGGCAGATGGAGGGCCTTCATAAAATACATAAGGTGTTTTTCCATTTCGGCTACTAATGCTTTTTTCAAAAGTCAGGTCTTCTTTCCAGAACTTTTTTACTTCGTTTTCGACCTGTTTATGGTCATAATTCTTATATTCCTTGTATTTCTGCATGAAAAATTTTTGGTGCAAATATCGGAATTCATTGATTTTTTTAAAACATCATTGAGAAAGAATCAATATCCTGAGTTTAAAAATTACCAGCGAACCCCTACTAACCAGTTAAATTTTATATAAATCTTAAGAAAAAAATGGAGTCTATGGAGGGATTTGGGTAGTATAGTGTTTAAGGAGTTAGAAGGGTATTTCTTTGTCTGAGTGTAGTAATTTACTACACCTAAATATCACTTTTTTGCCAAGGGTAATAATATTTTGAAAAATACAATCTAAGATTAGTGGTGTGCCAAAATCTTAGAATTTGTAAAGTAATCCTGCACCAAATCCATAAAAAGGGTAAATTAGTTTATTTGATTCTGGATAAAATTGTATGTCCAACCCTGCTCTGCCAACTAGATATACATTAATGTGCTTTAATGCAATGCTTATATTACTCAATCTAAAGTTTAACACAATTGGTATAAAAGGGCGGAGAACTAAACTTTTTTCAAGCTCAGTTTCCTTATAAGAATTATCAGTATTTGTTTTAACATTGAGGATATGCATAGGAAAAGTGCTTTTGTTGGTATAAATTTCTCGTTCTGATATTTCTGAATACATTCTATGGGTAATCAGCTTAGCTTCAACGGTATATCCTGATTCAATACCAGGTCCAGACAAAAAACTGACAAAACAATTTTTATTTGTAGAAAATAGGTATGAAACACTTAGTGAAATGTCTTTATAAAAATCTCCAGAGTGAATGCTGACAGATACTATTGAATCCTCAATTAAGGTCATGTATTTATCCATGTAAAGCGTGTCAGTTATACCAATATTTTCTTTATAACTGTCATCGAAAGAAAAAATATGCCTATTATTTATCCAAAAACCAACATGTATTTCATTGTTATTTTTATTGTTTTCAAAATTGAGCCAAATACCATCTTTATCGTCACAACAATTTGTATAGTAATGGATATTAGCATAATCAAAAGTGTCATCCTCAAAAAAAGCATCAGGATTATTAATCATACTGCGCCATTCTGCATTGCTTAAGTTAGCTGGTTCAAACATATAATTTGAGGTTTCGATACCCATTCCACTCAGTTTAAAGCCTTTTCTGATGGTATCGGGTTGTCCAGAAACCGTTAAAATCATTACTAAAAGTGCGTTTATTGTTAAAATTGTGCTTTTCATTGTCAAAGGTTTATTTCTTAACAAATTTGAGACATGCAATATTAACTTTTTATTCCTGATATTATTATTCAACAATTCTTTATTCATTATCTTTGAATCTTAATTTTTCAGTTTTGAATCTTCAATCTTGAATTAAATGAAATCAGTTATTCCCTTTGTTGCTTTCGTTTTGATGCTGATAAGCTTTGAATCAATCGCCCAATCAGATAGTTTAAATTACGATTACCTGATTTTAAAAAACGACAAGAAAAACAGGGCATTTATCATTTGTAAAGGAGAAAGTATTGATGTTCAAACAACCAGCAATATATCTATAGCAGGGAAACTTGATTCAGTTACATCTTTCCATTTAGTTATTGATGGAAAAATGATTCCTTTCAACCAAATCAATGAGATAACATATAAAAGCGAGGTTTTGAAAAACATCAAGAAAATGGCTCTGAATGTTGGTTCTCTTGCTTTGCTTGCAAACTCCCTTGCAAGTTATGCATTTCTTCTTTATGATATGCTTGATTTAGATCCTTTTTTTGAGGTTATTGCTAGTTCACTTTTTAAAGAAATTGTATTTTCATCATCACTTATCTTTTTTACAGCAGGGGAAGTCCTTTTAATTTCTTACCCTTCGTTTAATTTAAAGAAGCACTGGTATATACCATTGTCCTTAAACCAAAATATTAAATAATTTGCCTTCTAATGAAAATCTTTAATCACATACTGTTCATCATTATACTTTTGTTCATGATGAATATTAAAAATGCATGGGCGCAACCCGATGGTTTTAACTACGAAACAATAATTTTAAAGCACAAAACTGTCAACAAAGCATTCATCATTTGCAAAGGCGAAAGAGTAGCGGTAATAACAAATGACAATTGCCGTAAAAGATGCCCGCTTACCGGAATTGCAGACAGCTTTATTATGATTAAAGACGCTATTATACCTATAGCCGATATCAACAAAATAAAATACCTTGATGGCCAGATTAAAGAGATGAAGCAAAAAGCGATAGTAGTTGCTCCAATAATCTTGGCAAGTGGTATCACAAGTTTTTTGTTACTGCTTAATAATATAAATACCGGAAGTGACATGATAGACATTATATTCATAATGTTGGGATATACTGTAATAGCATATTACACTTCTGTTACAGAATTTGTAGTATTGCAAGTCCTTGCATTTCCGTATAAATCCTTTAATTTAAAAACCAGGTGGCAAGTAGTGTCAAACCTAAAGTAAAAAATAAAATCATCTTAATGAATATGAAAACCCTTAAATTCTTCCTCCTCTTCATCATCCTATTGATGATGATGAACATTATTGGATATGCACAGGCCGACAGCACACAAAAAACCATTCTTGTTTTAAAAAAAAATACTACTAATAAAGTATTTATTATCAAAGAAAATGAGAAAGTCAGACTGTATTTAAATGATAACATCACTGTTGAAGGTAAACTCTTTCGGGTTGGCGATACTTTTGTGATTGTTAACAAGCAAAAGATTGGTTTCAGCCAAATCAGTAAAATCAAATATCAGGATGGCCAGATTGCTAAAATAAAGCAAATTGGTTATTATTTATGTGCCGAAAGTGTTATTTTTTCTTTAGGAGGTTTTATAATAATGAACGCTGGTCCCGGTAAATTTCCTGACGAATTATCGAATGCATCCGATTTTCAATTATTTGGATGGGTGTTTTTTATACTTGGAGTCATTCATATTCCTCCAGGTCTTGTTTCAATTTCAATTCCCTATCACAGATTTAACTTAACCGACAAATGGCAAATAGTGCCTGCCGTTCAATAGAAATTTTATTAATTAAATATAATAATGAGAACATTTACCATCTTTTTAGTCTTCATCTTGCTAATGATGAACACTGACGGATATGCACAAAACGACAGCACACAAAAAAACATTCTTGTTTTGAAAAAAATCAATAACACTCAAGCATTTATCATCAAAGAAGAAAAGAATGTTACTCTTTATTTGAGAGACAACATCACTGTTAAAGGTGAACTCTTTCGGGTTGGCGATACTTTTGTGATTGTTAACAACCAAAAGATTGGTTTCAAACAAATCAGCAAAATCAAATATCGGGATGGATGGATTGATGATGTAAAATTTTATAGTAAAATATTAACCATCGAAACTGTATGGGTTGCATTATGTGGTTTAATAATCATGAATGCTGCACCCGGTGAACTGCCCAGTGATATGATGGATATGTCTGATCTTCAATTTTTGGGATATGCTATGTTTGCACTTGGCCTGTATCATACAATTGAAATTGTTCCTTTTATTTTTATTCCCTATCGCAGATTTAACCTTAGTACCAAATGGCAAATAATACCTGGTATTAAGTGAAAAATGCTCCCTTTTCTGGCTCAATTATAATGATTTGAACAAAGCTCTAACCAAAGATGAAATACGCAATTTGAACTATGCCATTTATCGAACTACTTTTTATAAGCATGATGAGTACTTCAGTTACGAGTAGGTAAACACAGCAATATATTTCATTCTTAGCCTCCCCTTCATTTAAATATTGGCATTTATGAACAGTTTGCTGCAATGGTTCAAGCTTTGCAATACTCATATCACTTTAATAATTTAAACCATGAGAACTTTTAAGAAATCAGCAAATAGATTTTCATCCAAACTCAACATAAAAGCCCTGTCTTTGTTGTTTATTATTGTTTTATCTTCTGTATTTGCTTTCGCACAAAAAAAACCGGTTTGGCATTTAAGAACATCCTTTTCACCAGCTACAGAAGACAAGTTTGGTTTTGGTGTGGCATTTCGTCAGGATAGTAGCCGGTGGTTTCATCAGCTTGAGTTGTATCCTCTGCAAAACAGAGGTTCCAGCATTACAATTGACCCTATAAACTTTGGAGGTTTGTTAAGAACAGGCTATATTATAAATGATGTAAACAAAAAGCTTAATATCACTGCCGGTGCTGAGTTGTATTCGTACCGATATAGCAGGCAGATTCTGGGTAATCCAGGTGTTGACCATATTGATTTTGTTACTCAAATGATGGTTTTTGGCGGACTGGAATATCAGCCACTTAAGCGTGTCAATATCAATTTTGTTTTGCCAATAATAGGTTTTGAACATGTCAATAGCAAAAATGATGTTGGCAATTCAAGTAGTTTTACTCCTGCTTTTTTAGGTCTGTTTGCTTTCTTCCAACCTAAATTCGGAATAGATATTGGTTTGTTTTAACCTCTGAAAGGCATTTTTCTAGTCTTTTAAGAAATATTTCCACTCATAATAGTCTAATGACTTGATCAAAGAAAAAAGCCAAACATCTGCTGAATTACCTCTAAGTGATTTTATCAAATGAAGCTTGTTGAGTCAATCACAAACAAAACCATTAACATTTTTATCTTTGCATTGAAAAATAGATTTTAAAATACCAATTCAATGCGTTATTCTTTAATTTTCATAAGCATTTCATTGATTTTTCTTTTGGCTTGTAAAGAAACATATACCCCAAAACCACATGCATATTTTCGTATAAATTTTCCATCTCATCATTATCAGAACTACAGCAACGATTGCGGATTTAGTTTCGAAATACCTGAATATTCAGCTATTTATCCTGATAGCAGTAAAAATTCAGAACCATGCTGGTACAATCTTTACTACATTCCGTTTAACGCCAAACTTCATTTAAGTTATAAAGCGATAAATGAAACCAATAAACTGGTCATTTTAAAAGAAGATGCACGGGAATTGGTTTACAAACACACGGTAAAAGCAGAAGAAATACAGGAAAACTTTTTTAAAACTGATAATGGCAATACGGGAATATTGTATTTGCTCGATGGCAGCACAGCCACAGCCATTAATTTTTACCTGACCGATAGCACTCAACATTTTATGCGTGGTGCTTTATATTTTTCAGCTCGTATCAACCGCGACTCATTAGATCCTATTATAAATTTTCTGGAAACCGACATCAAGCATCTGATTAATACATTTTCGTGGAAAGGTCAGAAATAAGAAACAACAGATGAACAGTGATAATACAAATCTGTTTGACACCCCAATTGAATACCTTAAAGGTGTGGGGCCTGCCAGAGCAGCTGTATTAAAAAAGTATCTCAATATCTTTACCTTCAACGACCTGTTAAACTATTTTCCTTTTCGCTATATTGATAAGAGTAAAATACATAAAATCAGCGAAATAGTCAGTGATCAGGTGTATATTCAGTTAAAAGGCACAATAAGCAATATTACTGAAACTGGCAGCGGACACAGTAAACGCCTTACAGCTTGGTTTAGCGATGACAGTGGTACCATTGAACTGGTTTGGTTTCAGGGAATAAAATGGGTATCTGCCAGTATTCGCGAAGGATATGAGTATTTTCTTTTCGGTAAACCCAATGTTTATAAAAATTCTTTCAGTATTCCTCATCCTGAGCTTGAATTAAGCATTTTACGTGAAGAAAAGAAAGTAAATATTAGGTTTCAACCTGTTTACAGCACCACAGAAGGACTGAGCCGTAAAGGACTTGACAGCAAAGGAATAGCAAAACTGCAGATTGCTTTATTAGAGCGTGTTTTAAAAGAAATCCCTGAAATATTAACAACTCAATTACTCGTGTCATATCATTTAATGGAAAGAAAAGAAGCTTACAAGCAAATACATTTTCCAACAGATAGTGAAGCACTTGAAAAGGCACGTTACCGATTAAAATTTGAAGAATTTTTCATACAACAACTCGAAATACTGAGTTACAGGATAAATCGGGAACAAAAAATAAAAGGTTTTGTTTTCGGTGAAATTGGTCATTATTTTAACTCATTCTACAAAGGATATTTACCCTTTGAACTCACTGAAGCCCAAAAACGAGTTATCAAAGAAATACGTAATGATATGCGAAGCGGCAAGCAAATGAACCGCTTGCTTCAGGGCGATGTCGGAAGTGGAAAAACAATAGTAGCTCTATTGTGCATGCTGATTGCCAAAGACAATGGATTTCAGTCGGCATTGATGGCACCTACCGAAATACTGGCAATTCAACATTTTCATTCAATCGGTTTGCTTTTATCCGAATTAGATATAAAAATTGAAATACTTACGGGAAGTACCCGTTCAGCACAAAAAAAGAAGATTATTGCCGGTGTTGAAAATGCTGAAATTGATATTTTAATTGGAACTCATGCACTTATTGAAGACAATATTAGATTTAAAAAACTCGGATTGGCCATTATTGATGAGCAACATAAATTCGGAGTAGCACAAAGAGCCAAAATGTGGGCAAAAAGCCAAAATCCGCCACATGTATTAATCATGACAGCCACCCCTATCCCCCGCACTTTGGCCATGACTTTTTATGGCGATCTGGAAACCTCAGTGATTGATGAATTACCTCCCGGCAGAAAAGAAATCAAAACATATCATTTTTACGAAAGTAAACGACCCGATGTTTTTGATTTTATAAAGAAAAAAATAGCAGAAGGAAGGCAAATCTACGTAGTATATCCTCTAATTGCCGAAAGCGAAAAATTAGATTTAAAAAACTTAATGGATGGATACGATATGATGAGTCATGTGTTTCCACTTCCTGAATACCAAACTGGTATAGTACATGGCAAAATGAAAGCAGATGCCAAGGAATATGAAATGAAAAGGTTTAAAAAAGGAGAAAGCAATATATTGGTATCTACTACTGTTATCGAAGTTGGGGTGGATGTGCCGAATGCCAGTGTAATGATTATTGAAAGTGCTGAGAGGTTCGGATTAAGCCAGTTGCATCAGCTTAGAGGTCGTGTAGGTCGTGGGGCAGAGCAATCGTTTTGTATCCTGATGAGTTCGGTTAAGTTGACATCAGACGCCCGTGTACGTATGGAAACCATGACTAAAACTACAGATGGGTTTAAAATAGCTGAAGTAGATTTGCAACTGAGAGGTCCGGGCGACATGGCAGGCACACAGCAAAGCGGTTTACTGGAGTTTAAAATCGCCAATCTTGCCACCGATCAGCCAATATTGCAGGATGCACGGAAATCTGCATTACAACTGATAGAAAATGATCCTGAACTTAAAAAAGATGACCATTATCCCTTGAAAAAATATCTCCTCAACTACCGAAAAGGGAAATACAACTGGAGCCTGATCAGCTGAATTAGTCAAGAATGGCTTTTACACCAGGTAGTTCTTTACCTTCCAGAAACTCAAGCATGGCCCCGCCTCCAGTGCTGATATAGCTTACTTTTTTGGAAAAGCCAAATTGTTTAACTGCAGCTACAGAGTCGCCTCCACCTATCAAGGAATAAGCACCTTCAGATGTAGAATCAGCAACAGCCTGAGCAATGGCAACTGTTCCTTTTTTAAATTTCTCCATTTCAAAAACACCCATTGGCCCATTCCAAAGTATTGTTTCAGATTTTAATATTACTTCAGTGAATTTTTTAATGGCTTCATCTCCAATGTCTAAACCCATCCAACCTTGCTGAATATCCATATTATCAGAAAGGGCAGTGTTGGCATCATTGCTAAAACCATCAGCTATAACAGAATCGAATGGAAGATATAATTCCACATTCTTGTTTTTAGCTTCACTTATAAGATGTTTTGCCAATTCAATACGGTCTTCTTCAACTAAAGAATTTCCGGTATTTGCACCCATAGCCCTGAAAAATGTATATGCCATACCGCCACCGATAATCAGATTATTGACTTTACTTAATAAATTTTCAATAATCAACACTTTATCCGATACTTTAGCGCCTCCGATAATGGCTGTAATCGGCTTTTTACCAGTTCTGAGTACTTTTTCAATATTTTCTATTTCACGAATCATTAAATAGCCAAAGCATTTTGCATCCGGGAAAAACTGAGCAATAATGGTAGTTGAGGCATGTGCACGGTGAGCTGTACCAAATGCATCATTGACATAAAAATCACCTAGACCAGCTAATTTTTCGGCAAAGGATAAATCACCTTTTTCTTCTTCTTTATAAAACCTCAGGTTTTCAAGTAAAAGCACCTCCCCTTCCTGTAAGCCTGATGCCAAACTGAAAGCCTCATTTCCAATACAATCAACAGCAAAATAAACCTTGCGATTGAGCAGAGATGATATTTCATCAATCAAATGCTTCAAAGAAAATTTTTCTTCATAACCACCTTTTGGTCGTCCTAAGTGCGACATTAAGATGATACTGCCACCATCGTCCAGAATTTTATTGAGAGTAGGCAAAGATGCAGCAATACGGCTGTTGTTGGTGATTTTATAATTTTCATCAAGAGGTACATTAAAATCAACACGAATTAAAACTCTTTTAGCTTTAAAATTAAAATCATCTAACTTTTTCATTGTCAAAACTTTATTTACCTTTTCCTTTTAAAATAATCAGAAGTGTATAAAACACAATTTTGAAGTCCATTGCCAGCGACATATTTTCTATGTATAAAATATCGAATTTCATACGCTGAATCATTTGATCAACATTTTCGGCATAGCCGTATTTTATTTGTCCCCAACTGGTAATGCCGGGTCTTACCCGCAACAAATAACGATATTGAGGAGAACGTTCAACAATGCGGTCAATATAAAACTGTCGTTCCGGACGGGGTCCAATAATACTCATCTCACCTTTCAGAACATTATAAAATTGAGGTAGTTCATCGAGCCGGTATTTACGTAAAAACCTGCCAATATTAGTTACTCTGTTGTCATTGGCATGCGATAATTCCGGACCGTTTATTTCGGCATTGATAAACATGGTACGAAACTTAATGATGTTAAATACTTTTAAATTTTTACCAATTCGTTCCTGAGTGTAAAAAACACTGCCTTTGGAATCCAGTTTTATTAAAACTGCAAGGATAAAAAATATGGGTGAAAAAACGATGAGAATGATCACTGAAAAGAGAATATCAATAAGTCGCTTGAGGTTTTGCTGCCAGATTGGCATTAATTCGGGAGAAATATCAATAAGTGCAGTACCAAACAAATAATTAAGCTTTACACTGCCACTGATAAGGTCGTAGATGTCTGGAATAATTTTAATATTGACATTTTCCTCTTTGAGAGAGCTGATAATATTATTCAGTTTATGGTGTTCACTGGTGTCAACCGCAATAATCACGACCTCAATATTGTTTTCATCAATGATTCTTTTAATATCAGAGTATTTACCCAAACAAGGCAGGTATTCATCAAGTGCAGGTTCGGGCTGACTGTTTACCAACACATAACCGGAAAAGCGGTATCCCTGAGATCTTTTTTCACCTTCCAGCTCCAGATACAGTTGAAGCGCTTTTTCGTTGCTGCCGATAATTATGGTATTAAAAGAAATTGTTCTGTTCCAGATTTTATGTTTGATTGAAGTCAGAATAATTAATCTTAAAACTGTAACAATGACAAACTGAAGTAAAAGTAAGGTTGTAAATGTTTGTCTGTAGAAGGTATAATTACGAACTTCATCGTCAAGCAAAATGATGAAAAACAAAGTTAAAGTCCCTAAAAAGGAAATGATAATTCCGGCAACAATTTCCTTAAACCTCGATTTGCGGTAAATATCTTTGTAAGTACCGGTTATCCAGTAAAGAAATAGCCAGAAAACAGGAATTAATATAATAGCGAGGTAAAATTTCTCATCAAAATTTACAGGAACTTTATAGCCATATTTAGCAGGTTCAATAACCAGCTTACGATAAATAAAAAACAGTGTCCATGCCAATGCAGAGCCTGCAAAATCAGAAATCAGATATTGTATGGTAAACTTAGTCTTGTTCAATTTCTTAATCCTTAATAAAAGCTGAATAATTTAATATTATCCAGATAAATTTTAGCAGTGTCGGTGTTGGTATTGACGGCTCCGATTACAAACTGTATATAGTTTTCTTTACCAATATACAGCAATTCAGAACCAAAATTTATGTAAATTTTCTTCCATTTTTTAGTGGGATTCAGGTTGATTAGATTGTGTGAAACAGTACTTGATGGCCCGATTGCCTTGTAGCCAATGGTTAATATTACATCTGTTTTAAAGTTCATTTCAATAAAAACCGATTTATTTCTAGGCAAATCATAAATTTCTTCACCATCTAATGCAAAGATATCATCTTTTACCGGCAATGATGCTTTATAACTGTATTTTCCTTCAAATACCTCTACTTTATTTGAGGTTCTTTCCAAAACAGCATTATTTATATTTGCCGGATCAAAAAGGATATTACCTCCTTCAAAATCTTCATTAAACACCATTTTGGTTTTAGTTGTCAAATAACTTATTTCAGGATTAAAAGTGTCAATTTTATCAGCTACAAACTGATGATTTGCAACAAAATACTGATAAAAAGGATAAGGAATGCGGGTATTGGCAATACCATTTTCTTTTACCCCTGCTTTCAGATACAATTTATGATTTCCACTTTTGAGTAACGGTACAGTTGCAGGAAGTTCAAAACAACCGATCAGTTCATCATCAATAATAATCCATACGTCACTAATCGTTTTAGAGAGACTCCCTGAAGTATCGTAATTTCCTTGCAATACAAAGCTATCAATATGAATATAGGCTGGAATTTGTTCGGGTCTGTCAAATAAACTGCAGGATGATGTCAAAACAATAAAACCGATAATGAGTATAAAAATCCCCTTTTTCATAAACGATATTATCAGTTTTTCAAACATGATGTTTAAATATTTTCTTACTTTCCGAGTTAAAATCCAACAATTTATGCCAATGCAAATATGCCTGTTTTTTGTCATTATAAATTACTTTTGTGAAAAAATTAAAGTATTGAACATTGAAAAATAACATCATTTGGTACAACAGCTTAAGCTCAACAAATAAAGTTTTATCAAAATTGATTGAAAATTCAAAATTCGATGAGTTTTATTGCATAGCCACTCATTATCAAAGCAGCGGCAAAGGTCAGGGAACCAATATCTGGCATAGCAAAGCCAATAAAAATCTTTTAATTTCGGTATTGTTATATCCTGAATATCTGCCCGTTGAAAACTACTTTTATCTGACAAAAACTGTTTCAGTAGCCATAATTCAATTTCTCAAAAAGCTCACAGGTATTGAACAATTCAAGATTAAATGGCCAAATGATATTTATTTTGAAGATAAAAAACTGGCAGGAATACTGATTCAAAACGAAATAGGACATTCAACTTTCAATAATTGCATAGCAGGAATAGGTTTGAATCTGAATCAAAATAAATTTCCTGATTTTTTGCCAAATCCGGTATCCTTGAACCAGATTACAGGAAAGATTTATTTGACAGAAAGCCTTGCTGACGAATTAATTGATGAAATAAAATGGTGGTTTGGCTGTTTGAGGCAAAATCAATTTTATGAAATTGATAATTTTTACCAAAGTAATCTATATTTACTTAACACATTAGCTACCTTTACTGACAATCAACAAAACAAATTTCAGGGAAAAATAAGTTCGGTAGCTTCCGATGGAAAACTGATGGTTGAAATAAATGGCTTAAACAAATACTTTAATTTTAAAGAAATCGTATTTAAATAAAAAAAAGGCTCTGCTGAGCATTAAAGCCTTCTTGAAAATTATATTATTGGGTTAACTGTTACAGTATGCAGTTTGCATCTGCACCACAATATCTTTTACTGCTTTTGCTTTTTCTTCGAATGTTTAAGCACTTTAGCCTCAACAGAAAAAATAATTTCTTCAGCAATATTGGTAATCTGGTCGCCAACGCGCTCAAGTTTTCTGACAATAGAAACTGCAAATAAAGCTTCTTCCACATTATCGGGATACTGTTTGATGTAATCAGCAACATTCTTAACAGCCTGCATGTTGATATTGTTCAACACTTCGTCTCTCACAAACATGCTTCTGGCCAGTGCAGTATCTTCATTTGTAAATGCTGTTTCTATAAGGTCAACCATCAAAAGAACCTCTTCAAACATTTTTATAATACCTGTTTTTTCAAGCAAATCTTTATGAAAAGGATTATTGGCTTCTACCACAAACTTGGCAATACCTTCGGCTATATCACCCACACGTTCAAGGTTGTTGTTGATTTTCAGAATGGCCAATACCAACCTCAAATCAATAGCAACAGGCTGATATAATGAAAAGATGTTTTCACATTCTCTGTCAATGTTCAATTCCTGTGCGTTTACACGCTTTTCTGTAGAAATTATCTCACGAGCTAAATCTTTATCAAATTTAATTAATGCTGCATTTACCTTTTCCATTTGAGATTGTACCAACAAAAACATAGCGGTAATCTCTTGTTTTAGTGATTTTAATTCACCTTCCAGAATTTTCATTTTTTTACATTTAGAATTTCAAAATTATATATCAACCAAATCGTCCTGTGATGTAGTTTTGCGTAGCCTCTTTAACCGGATTTAAAAATATTTCTTTCGTAACACCATGTTCTATTAACTTACCTAAATAAAAGAAAGCAGTATTATCGCTGACTCGGGCAGCCTGTTGCATGTTATGGGTAACAATTATAATCGTATAGTTTTTTTTCAGGTCATAAATGAGTTCTTCAATCTTTGCTGTAGAAATCGGATCAAGAGCCGAAGCAGGTTCATCCATTAAAATTACTGAAGGTTTAATTGCCAAGGCACGTGCAATGCATAATCGTTGTTGCTGTCCTCCTGAAAGTTCAAATGCTGATTTTTTAAGCTTATCTTTTACTTCATCCCACAAAGCAGCTCTTCTCAGTGATCTTTCAACTTCTTCAGCTACATATTTTTGATCGTTGATGCCATTCACTCTAAGGCCAAAAGCAACATTTTCAAAAATTGATTTCGGAAATGGATTTGCCTTTTGAAAGACCATGCCTACCTGTTTCCTCAGCTCAACAACGTCTACTTTCTTTTCATATATATCTTTTCCGTCAATCAGAACTTTACCCTCTATTCTGACATCGTCAATTAAGTCGTTCATACGGTTTAGTGTACGCAGATATGTTGATTTGCCGCAGCCTGAAGGGCCAATTAATGCTGTAACAGTGTTCTCTTTTATAAGTAGATTAATGTCTGTAAGTGCTTGAAAATTACCGTAAAATAAGTTAATATTAGTAGTTTCGATTTTATACATTTTAGTTCATTTTAACTTTATTTTTAAAAAACATACGAAGTCCGTTGGCCAACAAATTAATGATTAAAATCATAATAATAAGTACCAATGCTGTACCATAAGCAACTGGTCTTGATTCTGTGATATTGGTCCCGCTGGTTGAAATTACATAAAGATGATAAGGCAAAGCCATTACCTGATCGAAAATCCCTGAAGGCAGTTTCGGTAAAAAGTATGCAGCCACAGTAAAAAGGATAGGTGCTGTTTCGCCTGAAACTCTTCCAACAGAAAGAATTAGTCCGGTTATAATGTTAGGGAATGCAATTGGCAAAATCACTTTACGGATAGTTTGAAGCTTGGTGGCTCCGAGTGCATAACTTCCTAAGCGGAATGAGTCATCAATAGATTTTAACGCCTCTTCTGTTGTTTTAATAATAACTGGCAGCGTAAGTATACCCAATGTCAGGGAACCTGCGATGATTGAGTCACCAAAACCAAGTGTGTTTACGAACAAAGCCATCCCAAACAAACCAAAAACAATGGATGGAATGCCTGCAAGATTATTGGTCATCATGCTTACAAAGCGCTTAAACCAATTGTTTTTAGTATATTCGTTGATGTAAATACCGGAAAAAATACCAAGTGGAAATGCGAAAATGATACTTCCACCTATCAGGCATAGCGTTCCAATTATTGCTGGATAAATACCTCCTTTGGTCATTCCCTCTTCCGGCATAGCAGTTATAAACTCCCAACTCAATGTTTTATAACCTCTTATAAATATAAAAAACAAAATCAATATCAGAATAGCAATTACAGCAATGTTTAACACACGAAATAAACTGAAAACCAGGATCTGATTGCGTTTCTTATTCTTGTTATATTTTTCAGATGATTTCATTTCTTTAGTGTTTTTCTGTTAGCACTCATTTGAACGCTTAAATTGATTAACAAGGTAATTATAAACAAAATACAGCCAAGTGCAAATAAGGCTTTGAAATGTAATCCACCCTGAGGTGCCTCTCCCAACTCAGCAGCAATAGTTGCAGGTATGGTTCTGACTGGTTCGAGAAATGTATGCGGAATCACAGCAGCATTACCTGTTACCATAAGTACAGCCATGGTTTCTCCAATTGCTCTTCCGATACCCAAAATTATACCTGCTGTAATACCCGATTTTGCATAAGGAATAACAACCCTGTAAATCGTTTGCCATTTTGATGCACCCAAAGATAAACTTGCTTCTTTCAGGCTTCTTGGAGTTGTTCGTAAAGCATCTTCACTAATTGTAATAATGGTTGGTAAGGCCATTATTGCCAAAACAATACTCCCAGACAGTGCAGTTTCTCCTACAGAAAGATTAAATAAATTCTGAATAAAAGGCACGATAACAACCAACCCAAAAAAACCATAAACAACTGAAGGAATCCCTGCAAGCAATTCAATTAAGGGCTTAATAACCCTTCTTTTACTTTCATCTGTAATTTCAGCAAGATAAATGGCTGATGCCAATCCGAATGGCAATGCAATGATGATGGCACCTAAACTTACTAATAAAGTTCCCAGCAGCAAAGGTAAAATACCAAGTTGAGCAGCAGGATGGGCAGTTGGCATCCATTCTTTCCCTGAAAAAAAATCTCTTATACTTACTTTTCTGACTTTTATAATTTTTCCCTGGCTTTGTTTATTAAAAAACTTTTCAGGGATAAATGCAATTATACCGGGTGTTTTAGCAACTAAATCACTTATACAAGTAGAAAGATTTTCAAAGTTTGAACCTATTTCTTCTTCAGTGTAGTAATTGAAAACATCATCAATACGAACCAGAATGATACTATCTTTTTTATGCGTAACTGATTCCCAATTAGTTATGTTTTGATCAAAAATATCCTTTACTGTTGACGATTTTAGTTCATTTACAGGATTGCTTTTATTTACTACCAAAATATTACCTTCTTCTACCGGCTTTTCGTTGAATAATGAGATGCCTTCTTTGAACAGAAAGATTACAATCAGTATAATAATCAAGCTGGTAGAGGTACTGCTCAGAAAGAGAATACTTTCAGCCACTTTACCTGAGGTATTTCTAAAAAACTTTTTCATATATTAGATTCAGGAAGTATTGTTATGTTGTTGATATTGAAGCAATATCCAACACCCATTTTAGTTTTTAACAGTTTGCTGCCCATTTTCTTTCTAATAAAATCAATATGAACATCTGCAGAATTATTGCTTTGGAATGTAGCCAACTTCTGAAACAATTTTCTGACCTTGGGCAGAAAGAATGAATGTAATAAAAGACTTTACTTTCTTTTCATCTTTGGTAAGGTAATAATAATATAATGGCCTTACTACCGGGTATGTTTTACTTTTTGCATTCTCAACACTTGGACTGATAAAAGTCTTTCCTTTATCATAAGAAATTTTTAGTGCTTTTACTGTTTTTTCCATATAGGCAAACCCAATATACCCGATAGCACCTTTTGTTTGGCTTACCGACTGAACAATTGCTCCTGTAGATGCCATCATTAAAATTCCGGTACCATAGTTTTTGTTTAACATGACATGTTCTTTAAAAAACTCAAATGTACCTGAGCTTGATTCTCTCGAATATGCTATTATTTTCATATCATCGCCACCAAGTTGCTTCCAATTTGTAACTTTACCAGTAAAAATACTCTCAATTTGTTCTCGGGTAAGCTGAGATATCTTATTGGCAGGGTTTACCACAACTGAAAGTGCATCGTAAGCAACAATTACCTCTTTGTATGCTTTTCCCGCATCCTGAAGTTTCAATTTTTCGCTCATTTTCATCGGTCGTGACGACATGGCAATGTCAGTAGTTCCATCTAAAAAAGCTGCGATACCTACACCACTACCTCCACCAGTTACAGTTACTTTTGAACCTGCATTTTGTTTCATATATACTTCAGCTACTTTTTGTGATAATGGCAGAACAGTATCACTTCCTTTCAACTTGATAGAAGTTGCTGTTTGAGTGAATGAGAATGCTGAAATTGCTGCAAAACTTATCAGTAATAATTTAAAATTTACTTTTTTCATCTTATTATTTGTTTAATTAATGTTAAAATTTATATTGAATTCTTAGTGTTAATACATTGTCTTTCAAATCTTTATCAAAACCATTTAGGTTAGAGCTTATTTCATTTTCAACCATGTCGTAATACACGATAAATTTCAAATTGGCATCAAAACGATAAACCCAACCAAGCCCAATTGTGGTGTATTTCAAATCTGTTTTAGTTAACTTGCTTTTATTTTGCCCTAATTGATCTCCGCTTACATCAGTATTTGGATCGTACCAATCATATTTTAACAGAAGCTGGTGTTTTGATTGTCCAATATTTTGAAGGAAATAAAAATAAGCTCCATTGAAGTTTCTGATAAAAGCATCGCTTGTTGGCTCGGATGAAGGACTTGTTGTTGTGCTAGCAGTGCCTGCCTGAGTTCCATAAATATACTCAGCCCTTAATGTGCTTAGGCCTAACATACTTAAAACAGAAATCTGTGCATCGGCTCCAAAATATTCGCGTTTCACAATTGAACCTTTATTCTCAGATGTTGAATCAACTAAAAATCCGCTTATTCCACCACCAATATCACCTATTCTATTATATATAAATTTTGTTGGCTGACGATAACCTCCATTATAATATGAAACTCGGGCAGCAAAATTTGCTTTTTCATTTTTCAGCGATTTGTTAAAAGAAAAATTACCAATAAAATCTTTATGAGAATCAAAATCTACCGCTGTGGGGCCTGTTCCATTAAATAAACCTCCCTCTAATTTAAATATATTTAACTTGGAGGTTTTTGGCGCCTGAAGAACCAATTTAGCACCCAAATCCCTTTCTCCGGGAAAAATAGTTTGAAACATTCTTGATCTTTCAGGGCTTTCCCTTATACTGGAAGAATATGAAATTTCGAAACCAAAAGGACGATCAAAAACACCAGCCTGGAAGCTGAACACTTGAATAAATGGATCAGAAATTTTCAGGTAAGCATCTTTTATTCCCACACCCTTTTCTGTAACGTCAAGCTGAAGTACCATTTGGCTGATTCCTATATCATAGGTAGCTTTTAATCTTCCTCTTCTTATCGAAAAACGATTATCGACATTGCTTGGGAAATTACCACCTGCAAAGCTTGAAATTCCAACAGTATCAGCATGCTGCCATTGTGCCTGAACATAACCTGAAAATTTTAAACGCTTCGAAACGATAAAATCATCATTTAGTTTTTCAACAACAGTTCCAAGTGAATCAAGGCTTTGAGCTTTGACATCATTTTGCTGAACAATAAATATTGAAACAGCAAATAAAATTGTAATGATAAATTTTTGCATAACTTTAATTTTGGCTACAAAAATCTTAAGCCAAGATTAGTTAAAAATTAATTTAATGTTGCCATTATGTTATGTTTATGTTAAGGAATTGTTAAGGATAACAATGCCGGACAGCATAAGCAGGTTGATTCCAGTTAATTATATAACTGCTAAGATAAAATCCAGTATTAAGTTATTTGATTCTTTGGTGTGGTTACAAAGCTTAATTTGAAATTAAAACTTGTTAAAAATCAAAATCCGATATTCGTTCTGAAAAGCTTGACAGCAATTGAAAGAAGAACTATTCCAAAAATACGTCTTAAAACACTGGTTCCGCCTTTTCCTAACTTACGTTCAATCCAGGGTAATGCCTTTAAAGTAAGGTAAACAAACAGTAAATTAACAACAATTCCAATAATTACATTCTCCAGAAAATATTCTGAACGCAATGATAAAATTGTGGTAAGTGTACCCGCTCCGGCTATAAGTGGAAATGCAATTGGTACTATGGTCGTTGTACTGCCTTCGTTTGGTCGCTCACGAAAAATGTTAATGCCAAGTACCATTTCAATTGCCAAAACAAAAATGACAATTGCACCGGCAATGGCAAATGATGCTACATCAATTCCTATTAACAATAGTATTGACTCTCCCAAAAACAGAAATACAATCATTAAAATGCCTGCAGCAATAGTTGCGATACCTGGTTTAATTGGCTTACCTACTTTTTGTTCTATATCGATAATTACCGGTACCGAGCCCAAAATATCAATTACTGCAAACAAAATAAGACTAACTGATGAAATTTCTTTTATACTTAAATGCATATTACCAGAATTTAATTTCACAGCAAAGTTAAATAATTAAGTCAAAAGAAAATCTTTGTTAATTGTTTAGATTATTTCCTGAAGCTAATAATGTATTATTTTAGTGGTTCAATTTAATCCTTAAAATCTGTAGGAATGAATAAGAAACAGAAATTTTCAATCACAAATCGTATAAAAAGTTTCGGTTATGCATTTAAAGGAATCTGGTTTTTGATACGTACTCAGGAAAACATGATAATCCATCTGATAGCAGCCATAGTGGTTATTATTGCCGGTTTTGTGTTAAAAATTAATAGTATCGAATGGATAATGATAGTTCTTGCTATTGGTTTCGTCATGGTTACCGAAGCTATTAATACTGCAATTGAACAATTTATTGATTTTATAAGCCCTGGTTACAACTATAGTGCAGGCAAAGCCAAAGACCTTGGTGCCGGAGCAGTTTTACTTTCTGCCATTACTGCTGCAATAATCGGAATTATAGTTTTTCTACCCAAAATTCTTGCATTATTATAAGCATTTGTAAAACTCAATTTAAAATAAATAAACATGTCAGAAAACAAGAAATTTATTCCATTGGTAGCTTCCGATTCAAAAATGAAGGAATTTACTTTTCGTGCTATCCTCTTAGGTATTTTAATGGCTGTTGTGATGGGTGCTGCCAATGCATATCTTGGTTTGAAAGCCGGAATGACCATAGCAGCTACTTATACTACGGCAGTAATTGCCATGGCTGTATTAAAATTGCTAAAAGGAACTATTCTTGAAGAAAATACTGCACGTACTATTGGTTCAATAGGTGGAAATGTTGCCACAGGTGCCATTTTTACGCTTCCTGCATTCTTTATTGCATCGGTATGGTTACCCTTTTTCAGTACAGAAAATTATATCATTTCTACTATTATCCTCATGTTTGCCGGAATATTAGGGATCATGTTTGTTACAATTCTACGAAGGGTATTGGTTGAAGATACCGACCTTCCTTTTCCGGAATCAATAGCTGCATCGGAAATACATAAATCGGGAATGAGCGGGGCAAAAAATTCAAAGTATTTATTCAGTGGAATGGGCATAGGAGCACTTATCAGTGCCTTAGTTGAATTTAAGGTGATTGCTGCCGGATGGCAAAAAGTTGTAAGCTTTACTAAAGGTTCTGTTTTGCTACGTTCTCCCGGGATGAATCCTGCTTATTTTGGTGTAGGATATATTATTGGTCCTAAATTAGGAAGCATTAATTTTAGCGGAGGATTGTTGGCATGGGGTTTAATGGCTCCTGTGATAGCCTATTTTATTCATCGCGACAATCCTTCTGCTGTCAGCGATTGGGCTGCTGAAATCACTTTGGTATGGAAAAATTATGTCCGTTATATTGCTATTGGTGGAATGCTGGTTGGGGCATTTTATACACTTTACAAAATGCGTAACAGCCTTTTTGAAGGTATCCGAAGGTCGTTTGCTTATATGAAATTGACAAGTTCAGGAAATACTATTGAACGAACCGACAAAGACATTAATATTAAATATGCTTTATTGGTAATTGCTGCTATTTCAATCATAATGATGTTAATTTTCAATCATTTTACAGGGGAAATATTTCCGGCAGCAGTAGCTTCAATAGTCATGCTGATAATGGGTTTTGTGTTTGCCGCGGTTTCAGGTTACCTTGTGGGAATTATTGGTGTAAGCAACAACCCTACTAGCGGACTCACTGTTTCGGTACTGATTATTGCAGCATTACTGATGCTTGGTTTAGGCATGACAGGTATAGCAGGTGTTGCAGCAGTACTGGGTGTGGCTGCATTTACCTGTACCAGTGTTAGTGTGGCAGGCGAAATGATGCAAGACCTCAAAGCAGGTCATATTTTAGGCTGTACACCATGGAGGATGCAATTAGGCGATGTTTTTGGAATTGTTGCAGCCTCAACTGTTATGTTTTTAATTCTTACTTTGCTTCATTTGGGCGATATCAAACAATCTGTCGGCAATGAAATTAAGGAACTTGAAAAAAATAAGATTAGCAGCATTGAATACAATGGCAATTTTTCTGAGTTTTCAGGTAAAACTTTTACTTTAGAGGAAGTAAAACAAATGATTCCTGAGCATCAGAATGAGATTTTGGGAACAAATGCCGGTTTTGGCGGAGAAAAACTACCTGCTCCTCAGGCAAGCCTGATGGCTGTTGTTGCTAAAGGAATTATTGAAGGAAAAACTGAGCTGATATTAATTATTACAGGAATATTCTTCGGTCTTGCCCTGATTTTAATGCAGGTAAAAAGTCCTATGCTGATTAGTGTCGGTATGTATTTACCTATTGATACATCTTTTGCTATTTTTATTGGTGGACTGATGAAAGGACTTTTTGATTATTTGGCTGAAAAAAGAAAAATTAACAGCGAAAGAAAAGAAAAACTCAACAACATAGGTGTTTTATTGTCGAGTGGTCTGATTGCTGGTGAAGCCTTGCTGGGTTTACTCTTTGCCGGGCTTGCTTTTGCTGATATTGAATTGTTTGCGGCTTTTAAAAATCCCTCTTTTGGCTTAAGTTTAATTGCAATTGCCTTTATTGGTTTTGTACTTATCAGAACTCCCTTGTTGAAGAAAAATTCAGGAAAAATGACGGAATGATGAATTGGGGATTGCGGATTGAATGCCTACTGCTTACTGCAAACTGCCTACTATTTTTCTGCCACAAAATCACAAAGAACACAAAATTTCACAAAAGGTATAAACATAAAGGACACATAGAAGGGAGCTAAAATGCACTATCTTTTTTCAGGTTCAGAGTATCTTTTTCAACTTTGATACACCAAAGCAGAGAAAAGATAATGCAAAGTAGAGAAAAGATAGTGATTATAAGAAAAAAGAAAGTGCTATCCTTTATAATTGAAATGCAGAATGGATAACAGAAAATCGAATGAAGCCTCAAAGGTTTCATCACAAAAATTACTGATTTAAATTTTCAAGGCAGTGCTTTCAAAAGAAAAAACCTTTAAGGCCTGAATTGCCAATGCATACCTGATCTTATAAAAGGTCAGGATTTTTTTGTATCTTTTTTATTGCGTCTTTTTGGGAGTTAAATTTTGTTGAGCAAAGTGAAATTGAATTTAATCGAGTCACGCAAGGGAATTTCACCCCTGCGTTCTCACGGAACCGTACTTGAACCTCTCAATTCATACGGCTCTTCATGTTAAATTCAATCACAAAATTCTTCAATTTTACGGATATACCAATA